>Ga0315900_10000599_pt1 | contig 61874 bp, 56 predicted proteins | sample LakEriMetagenome_FD_203521 | JGI IMG/M metagenome (GOLD analysis project Ga0315900, IMG submission 203521) | Freshwater fungal communities from buoy surface, Lake Erie, Ohio, United States - Buoy 12 MA114 | ecosystem: Environmental > Aquatic > Freshwater > Lake > Lake biofilm | place: USA: Lake... | reverse complement strand
CCTGCTTCGGATCGGCAGGCATGCGCAACCAATAGTATGAGGCGGAAGGAGTGCCCACCCTCAACGGGTCGTTGGGCGTCTCCACATCCCAGGAGATGAGATGGCGGACGAGCGCACAGGCTTTCGCTACGACGTGGGCGACGCGGTGGTGAAGGTGAACCGGCAGGGCCGCTCGCGGCGCGGTTGGATCATGGCCCGCGTCGAGCAGAAAAATTCCCGCGGAACCCGGATGCCCGCCTATGTGATCCGCTGGCGGGATAGCGAACGGCCAGAACGCGTGCTGCAACACATGCTGGTGAGTGACCCAGATCCCTCACCGCCGACGGATCCAGCCATCCTCAGCGGACCGATCCCTGACAAGTTGCTCACCAGCTAGGAGGATCGGCGGGGGTTGGCCCCCCTGACGAAACCAGAACCTGCACTTTCCTGAACTGAAATGGCTCGGGGGAGACTTGAACTCCCGACCTTGGGGTTATGAATCCCACGCTCTAACCAGCTGAGCTACCGAGCCGAATGGTTGACCAACATGGAAAGGACCGGTCGCCGGAAGGCATAAATCCTGGGCCGTGACTGATGGACCAGCTGGACTGTATCAGGCCCTGGGCGGCAGGAAGCGAAGCGGATTGACCGCTCCACTCTCCGGAGGATGGATCTCGAAATGGAGATGGGGACCGGTGCTGCGTCCCGTGCTGCCCATCAGGGAAATCGCCTGACCCTGCGCCACCACCTCACCTTCGCGCACCAGCAGACGGCTGTTGTGCGCATAGAGAGAGCGGCTGCCGTCGGGATGCTGGAGTGTCACGAGAAAGCCATAGCCGCCGTCGTGCCAGCCTGAGAACTGCACGCGCCCACTGCGAGCGGCCACCACACTGGTGCCGACGTTGTTGGCGATGTCGATGCCCTTGTGCATGCGGCCCCAACGCCAGCCGAAGCCCGAGCTGAACATCCCGGACGTGGGCCAGATCCAGCCAGTGCTGGAGGGGAATTCCCTGCCTCCGGGCTGGGTGTCATCACCCATGCCAGGCAGCTCAGGCCAGCTGAGGCCGCCACTTCCGGACGGCCGCAGACCGAGAACCATGCGAGGCCGCGCTGGGGCCGCCTGCGCCAGACGGATCGGACTGCCGGCCACCAGACGGGCGGTTTCCAGCCCGGGGTTCAGGCGCAGAAGTTCACTGAGGGTGACGCCGTAGCGCTGAGCGATCTGGAGGAGGGTGTCGCCGAATCGGACAACGGTGGACTGTTCCAGGGGCGGGGGCGGCTGGAGTGGCGGATTGCGGCGCTCGTCGGCGGTGTCGAGCGCGGGCAGGGCCCTGGCGAGCCGGAGCTTGTGGCCGGGGAGAACCAGCCAGTCGCCGCTGCCGTAGTGATGGTCTTCCGTGACATCGTTCAGCGCGGCAAGGCGCTCCTCTGGGATCGAGAGTCGGTTGGCAAGCTCCTCATTGCTGACTGCGGCCCGCACCCGCACCCAGACCTTCTCGCTCTGGGAAGCAGGTAGCACAGCCAGCAAAGGCTCGGCGGGACCGCTGGACTGCAGGCCATCCGGCACAAGTGCAGTCACAGCCGCAGGTAGGGCCGCAGTAAGGCAGAAACTGAATCGCAGGCAAAGTTTCCAGGGCTTCATGCAGTGAGAACTCTCGTCGGACAAACCCGGTGAGAAGCCGATATCGCCGGGCGCGCAGACAGTAGCGGATAGATGCTCGGGCCACAAGTTTCGATGGCTACCACTCGGTGCTGCCAGCAAATGAGACCCATGTCATGGACAGGGATGATCAGCAAGTTTCGGGCAGCTGACGCATGGCCTCAAACAGCACGATTCCCACTGAGACCGAGAGATTGAGACTGCGTACGCCACCCCCGGGGCGGTCGCTGGCGCAGCGCATCGGGATCGTCAGCTGCTGATCGCAGGCGGCGAGCACCTCGGCAGGCAGTCCGTCCGTCTCACGCCCGAACAGCAGCCAGTCCTCGTCGCGGTAGTGCCAGTCGAGGTAGCTTCGGCTCGCCCAGCGGCTGAGGCAAACGAGGCGGCCGCCGGCGCGAGTGCGCTCGCTCAGGAACGCAGTCCAGTCGGCATGGCGGTGCAGCTGGACCCAGGGCCAGTAGTCCAGTCCCGCCCGCCTGAGGGTGCGATCACTGATCTCGAAACCGAGTGGTTCCACCAGGTGAAGCTCGGTGGCCATGGCCGCGCAGGTGCGGGCGATGTTGCCGGTGTTGGGAGGGATCTGCGGCTGGTAGAGCACCACGCGCGGCATGATTTCCGTTCACTCTCCGGGCACGGGCCGGCTGCAGGCCGAGATGTCGATGGCCCGGCCCGCCACCACCAGCCAGGTGGTGGTGGCGACGGCCACGAGTTGCCGTTCCACCATGCCGAGCCGATCCCGGAACAGACCTCCGACCGCTGTCGGCGGCACCACTCCCCATCCGGTCTGTTCGCTGACGATGATCAGTCCACAGCTCAGGCAGCCGATTCCGAGCACCAACTGGCTGCAGAGGGCCTGCCAGCTCGCGGTCTCCAGGCTGAGGGCGGAGGCCACCCAGGCTCCCAGGGAATCCACCAGCGCCAGCTCGCCGCCGGTGCAGTCATGCAGGGTGGGGAGGAGGGAGTGCGGGTTGGCCAGCTCCCGGGTGCGCCATGCGGCCGGCCGGCGGGCACGGTGTCGTTCGAGCCGCTGCTGCCAGTTCGGATCTGCCGGGCGCGGGGGGGATGTGGCCACGTACAGCACCGAGCGGGCGCTGCAAGCGGCGAGATGCTCCGCCCAGCGACTCTTGCCGCTGCGGGCAGGACCGAGCACGAGCTGAATCCGGGATTCGGCCTCAGCCACCACCATTCATGTTGCGCAGGGTGGCAACGGAGGATGGGGAAACGCGGTTGAGGTAACGGAAGATCCAGTACTTGAAGATTGTTGCCAGAACCACCGGGAAGGTGGCAATGAACAACATGATGAAATTCTCTCGGGCTGGAATGCCAAGATGATTGGCAATGCCATCGAGCAACACAGTCCAGCCTTCTGGACTGTGAAAGCCTACAAACATATCGGTGAAGAGAATGATCGCAAATGCTTTGGCGCTATCGCTGAGTCCATAGACCAACTCATCCAGGAAACCACGCAGAACCTGCAGGTCGCGCCGCCCAAAGACACAGACCATCCCAAACCCGAGCAGACCGCCAACATCAGCCAGCACGTTCTTGATGGCATGGGTGCTTGCCACATCGGCCTCCTGCTTGAGCTCCTGGGCGCGGCCCTCCAGCCGTTTCCGCAGTTGCTCCCGCGAAGGCAGCTCCTCACCCTTGAGCAGGGAATCAAACTCGATCTCCGCCTGGAAAACTCGCAGTTTTTCAACAGCCTGCTCTTCAAGATAGGGTTTGGGATAGGTGAGGAATGGACTATCGGGCGCGAACCGATCGACCAACGGCGCCACGATGTAAGTACGACTGATCTGCTGAACAAGCACCGGAACGAGTATCAGCAGCAGCAGGATCCGCAGGGAAACCAGCGTCGAATCACGGCGTCGCCGGAAACCGGCCACCACGTTGGCTTCCGCTTCCGGGTCGAGCTGGCGGCGCACCTGGTCGACCACCCCGAGCAGGCTGCGGGGCAGAACCTCCGGTGAGCGACTGATTGCAGGCAAGGCCTGACGGTTCGCCTCGTAGCGCGCCACAACGGATTCGATCAATTGAAGCTGGCGCAGCTCCTGGCCGGACAGCTCGGCGCGGTGGGGCTCCACACCGTCGAGCGCCTGCCGGCAGATCGCCAGCGCCGCTCGGAAGCGGCGCAGCAGGCTGGCCTGGGCTGATCGGCTGATGCTCAGTTCCAGTTCCGGGCGAACGGGCCTGTCGTTGTAGTGCTCCAGTTCGATGCTCTGGATGAGCAGGGACGCCTCGTAACCGCGCTCAAGGTCATGGCTCACATCGAGAGACTCGGCACGGCCGAAACTTCCCAGCCAGTTGCTGCCTGCCATCGGGGGACTCAGCGGGAGAAGACCCACCAAGTGACCATCGGCACGATGCTGCCGACCACCAGCAGCACCACCACCCAGGTGAAGGCGTTGCTGGATTCCGTCTCTTCGCGGCTCGGCACGTTGGTGCGGGGCAGCTCCACCACGGCAACCTCGGCATCACCGGGATCCTCACCCCCCTCCAGAACCGTGCGCAGCCTGGCGATCCCGTCGAGGCTGGCCTGGCGATAGCGACCTCCCTCCCTCAGCGGAGCGGCCATCGTGGTGCTGGCGGTGCTGCGCAGCAGCTGAGGATCGAGTGCGCGCTCGATGTCCTGGGAGGCCTGGATGGTCACGGCATTGGTCTTGGCATCGATCAGGATCAGCAGCAGATTGCTGTCGAGCGCCTGCTCCTGCCAACGGGCCAGCAACTGCGCACCGAGCTGCGGCAGGCTCAGCCCATAGTCGAGGCGCTCCACGGTCACGAGGCGGGCATCGACATGATCGGCGTTGAGGTCCTCCAGCGACTGGCTCACATCCGCCGCGGCGGAGCGGCTGAAGACTCCGGCCGGGTCGATCAGCCGCTCCGGGGGCAGGATCTGGGGATAGCTGGCCGCTGACGCGGCCAGGGCCGCAGGAGCCGCCCATAGACCCACCAGGCCGATCACGGTGCCGAGGGCCAGGGCCCACAAACCTGCGATGGACCTGGGCAAGCGGGCGGCTGGGGCCAAGGGTTCAGCGCGATTACAGACTAGTTTGCCGCCTGATCGCTGGTCTGTCCCCCTTGGCCCTGCCGGTGCCAGCGCGCGTTTCCCTTGGAGCCGGGATCGGGGCCCTGGTGCTGGTGGTGGTGAACCAGGGGCTGGCGGCGGAGATCACTCCGCCGCTCGAGCGGGCGGACGTGCTGGCCGCCGCCCTTGCCGTGGGCCTGATGCTCGTGGCCGCCCTCTGGACCCGGGCCGTGCCGGAGGCGGCGAGCCGGGCCGCTCTGGCGGGCGAGGAGGGACTCGAGCTGGCGCCAGGCCTGCCGGCGCACCTCGCCGAGGAACTGGGCTGGGGCAGCCAGATGCTGCTCACCGCCACTCCGGCGGCGACGCTGCTGGTGCTGTGGGATGGCCGCCCGCTGTTGCGCCGGGGCCTGCTGGCCGATCAGACGTTCGTTCCCGGCGCTCTCTGTGGACTGGCCCGGTCGCGGGGGGAGGCGATCTCCCTGGTGGATCTGCGGCTCTACCCCGGCCGGGCCGAATTCGATGCCCTGCTGCCGGCACTGCCGGCGGTGGTGGTGCAACCCCTGGCGGCGCGGGGCTGGGTGGTGCTGGGCGGCTGGAGTGTGCGCTGCTTCAGCCGCAGCGACCTGCTCTGGCTGGAAGGCTGGGCCCGCAGGCTCACAGACCGACTGGAGCGCGCCCTGCCTGCGGACGGGCCGATCGATCCCCCGGCGGCCTGACCGGTACCCGGAGCTCCGTGCTGACGCGGCTGCCGGGGCTGCTGAACACCACCAGGCCGTCAGCCCCGAGCCGCCCATCGAGACGGCTCGCCCTGGTGACCTGCTGGTTCGCCTGACGGCGCAGCTCCACACCACCGCTGGCCTGGATCGCCTGGGTGCTCCAGTTCCACGCGCAGCGCTGGGCGGCGAGGGCCTCTCCGGGCTGGCGCAGACGGCAGCCCGGGGTGATCACGGCCAGGGTGCCCGCATTGACGACGGCAAAGCCTTCCCCGCTGAGCTGGAGGCGCCGGATCGACCCGCTGAAGGGCTGGCGCGAGTACAGCGCCTGGCGCGCCAGGTCGATCCAGGTGTCACCGGCCTGGAGCTGGGCCCCGGCGGCGGGATCGAGGAACCGCACCGGGGCCTGGAGCAGCAGCTCCTGCCGTCGGCTGTTGCCGCGCAGGAAGGCGGCGGTGAGGGTCTGGGAGGGCTTGCCGGCAGCCTGGGCGCGGACCGCCCGCACCGGCCCCGGGGCGCTGAGAACACCGCTGGTTGGGTACCAGTCGATGCGGTGCACCTTCAGCACCGCCGCGCCTGGCTGCCCAGGAGAAGCGGAACTCGTGGGCTGCCGGCGGATTTCCGGATTCCCCCGCAACTCGAGCTTGTCGCGGTCGATCCGAAAGACGGCACGGTCGGCGGAGACTTCCAGGTCCCGGTCCCTGGCGCGCGGGCGGAGGTCGAGCTCCATCCGCTGCTGACGGGTGAACCAGCGCACCCGGCGGGCCCGGATCACCAGCGGCTGGGATCCGAGCCGCTCCAGGGTGGCCTGTCCCTCCAGCTGAATCAGGGCGCCGTCATTGAGAACGATGCCGCTGCTGGCGCTGAGCCGGTAGAGAGGTCGCCCGGAGGCGTAGATCGTGCCGCGCAGCTCCCGGGCCTGGGCCACCTTGCGGGCCAGGTCGTAGCGGGCCTCGGGACTGGTGAGCTGCCAGGCCGGCCGGCCCTGGGGGTCCTGCTGGCGCAGGTTCAGGGCGCGGAACAGAAAGGGAGGCGTGGACAGATCCTCGGCCAGGCGCCGCTGGCAGGCGGCCAGGCCGAGCACGGCCGCCAGAGCGATCAGCAGGAGCCCCGCGGAAGCGAACACGGTTGCGCCAGGGCCCCTCAGAGTGGTTCCCCCAGCTCGAGACGTGCCATCACGGGCTCGGACTGTGGCAGGGGCCCACCAGGCTCCAGCAGCCCCCAGGCCAGATGCTGGGGCCAGCGCAGCGGCCCCGGACGGTTGAGCTGGGCCAGCATGCGCTCTGAGAGCTCGGGCAGCAGTGGCGCCAGCAGGGAGGCCACGATCCGGGCGGACTCCAGAACCGCGTAAAGGTCGGCTGCCACCTGATCGGCGCTGCCGGACCGCTTGATCGCTGCCCAGGGCGCCTGCTGGTTGAGGAAACCGTTGGCATCGATGGCCAGCTGCAGAGTGGCTTCGGCCGCGCTGCGGAAATCCAGGCGCTCCATGGCTGCCTCGGCGCTGGTGGCGGCCAGGGCCGCCGCCCGGGCGAGCGGATGGTCGGCGGATCGGGCCACTCCGGCGGGCGGCACGGCATCGGCGAACCAGCGCCGGGCCATCGAGCTGGTGCGGTTCAGCAGATTGCCGATGGTGTTGGCGAGGTCATTGTTGACGAGGTCGCTGAAGCGCTGCTGCTGAAAGTCCCCGTCCTCGCCGAAGGGAATGTCGCGCAGCAGGTACCAGCGCACGGCGTCCCGGCCGCAGCGTTCGAGCAGCACCTCGGGGTCGAGCACGTTTCCCAGTGACTTGCCCATCTTCTGGCCCTCGCGGGTGAGAAAGCCATGTCCGAAGACCCGCTCCGGCAGCGGCAGACCCGCCGAGAGCAGCATGGCCGGCCAGTAGACGGCATGGAAGCGCAGGATGTCCTTGCCGATCACGTGCAGGCTGGCCGGCCAGCCGCGCTCCAGCACCCGTTCGAGAGTGGCCTCGTCGTCGGGTTCGAGCAGCGCCGTGAGGTAGCCGAGCAGTGCGTCGAACCACACATAGAAGGTGTGGCCGGCATGGCCGGGCACGGGAATGCCCCAGGGCAGATCGATCCGGGAAATGGAGAAATCGCGCAGGCCCCGGGCCACGAAATTCTCCACCTCCCGGCGCCGGCCGGCGGGCTGGATGAACCCTTCGCGCTGAATCAGAGCCTCGATCGCACCCTGGTGACGGGAGAGCCTGAAGAAAAGGTTCAGCTCATCGCGCCATTCCAGAGGCCGCCGATGAATCGGGCATTCCGGGTCCTGCGACTCGTGGGGATCATCCTTGAACTCCTCGCAGGCCACGCAGTACCAACCCTGCTGACGACCCTCCACCACATCGCCGCTGGCCTGAACGCGCAGAAAGAACTGCTCCACGATGCGGCGGTGGCGCGGATCGGTGGTGCGGATGAAGCGGTCGTTGCTGATCCGCCAGCGCCGCCAGAGATCGCGGTAGCCCTCGCTCACCACATCGCAGTGCTCCTTGGGGGTGAGGCCCATCGCCGCCGCCGTGCGCTGGATCTTCTGGCCGTGCTCGTCGCAGCCGGTGATGAACAGCACCGAATCGCCGATCAGGCGGCGGTGCCTGGCGATCGCGTCACAGGCAAGGGTGGTGTAGGCGCTGCCGAGATGGGCGCGGTCGTTGACGTAGTAGAGCGGTGTCGTAAGGGTGTAGACCATCCGGTCAGGGTCACGGCGTGGGTCGATCGGGCTCGCTGCGCCGCCGGAGCGGCCCTGTGCCGAAGCCGGATCTTACCCATCCCGTTCCCAGCGAACCCATGCGCCAGCCCGAGCGAATCCAGGTCGAGGTGGTGGTGTGGGGCGGTGGCACCGGTGGGGTGGCGGCCGCCATCCAGGCGGCCCGGCAGGGTGCGCAAACGCTGCTGCTCACGCCGGATGGCTGGCTGGGCGGCATGGTGAGCAGCGCGGGCGTGTGCTGCCCGGACGGCAATGAGCTCACACCCTGGCAGACAGGGTTGTGGGGAGCCTTTCTGCGGGCTCTGGCCCGGGCCGAGCCGGAGGGGCTCGATCACAACTGGGTGAGCTGCTTCGGCTACCGCCCCGCCACCGCTGAGGCGGTGCTGCGACGCTGGGTGGCGGACGCCGCGCGGCTGGAGTGGCTGCCAGGCTGTCGGCTGCGCGCTCTGGAGTGGAGTGGCGACCGGATCAGCGCCCTCGACTGCGAGCGGTGTGGAGATCGGCTGCGGGTGGAGCCCCAGCTGGTGATCGACGGCAGCGACCGGGGCGACCTGCTCGCCCTGGGGATTCCCCATCGGCTGGGCTGGGAGCCGCGCGAACGCTGGAACGAACCCAGTGCGCCCCCAGCCAGCGAGCTGGATCGGAATCCCTTCTTCGCTCGGCAACCGGTGCAGTCACCCACCTGGGTGGCGATGGGCCAGATCGACCCCGATCGGATCCGGCCCCACGACCCGGTCGATCTGCCGGCCCCGTTTGAGCGCGCCAGCGAGACCTTCGGCCTCGAGCGAACGATCACCTACGGGCGCCTGCCAGGCGGCCTGGTGATGCTCAACTGGCCCCTGCACGGCAATGACTGGCACGGAGGGCTCGAGCGGGCCTTCGCGGGCGAGCCAGCCGAGAAAGAGGCCCTGGAGCGCGCCATGCAGGCCCATTCGCTGGCGTTCGCCGCGGCGCTCGGCCAAGCATCCCGCGGATGGCTGGGGCTGGGGCGCTGCTTTCCGGATGCTGCCCGCCGGCTCGCCGCCAGGGTCAGCGGCGAGCCGGCTCCCCTGGAGGGGGGGGCCTCCCTGGCCCTGATGCCCTACTGGCGGGAGGGCCGCCGGCTTGAAGCCCTGACCACGCTGGTGGAGAACCACCTGCTTCCCCGGGCGCCCGGTGCCAGCATCGCGCCGCTCCCCTGGCGCGACGGCAGCCTGGATTCGATCGCGGTGGGCAACTACGCCAATGACCATCACTACCCCGGGCCCGACTGGCCGCTGGCGCCCAAGAGCTGCCGCTGGGGTGGACGCTGGAGCGGAACCCCCTTCTGCGTGCCCTACGGAGCGCTGGTGAGCGGGCACTGCGCCAACCTGCTGGCGGCCGACAAGGCGATCGGCACCAGTCACATGGCGAACGGGGCGACGCGGCTGCAGCCGCTGGTGATGAACGTGGGTCAGGCGGCCGGGCTGGCGGCGGCACTGTGCGTGCGGCAGGGGCTGAGCCCGGCGGAGCTGCCGGTGCAGCGGCTCCAGACCGCCCTGATCGAAGACCGCCTCGCCCCGGCCGGCCCCCTGCCGCTCTGGGACACCCCGTGGCACCACCCGGACTGGCGGCGGCGCCAGAGGGCGGCGCTGCGGAACCCCGGCGATCTGGGGGTGGATGGCCACTACGGAGTTGGTGACGTGCCGGATCCCGAGCTGGCGCCCTCCGAGCCGGGGGAACGGGCGTTCAGCGGAGTGCTGCGCCCGGATGGCGAAGGCCTGTTCCGCCTGGCGACCCGCGCCGGCGACTGGCCCGTGATCACCCTGGAGCCTGGCCTGCACCGTTGGCTGCAGCAGCTGGATGCGCCCCGCCCGGTGACGCTGGTGGGGTGTCTGAATCGCTGGGGGCCATGGCTGCGGGCCTCCCGGCTTCAGCTCGAGGCCCGCAACCGCAGCTGATCCCGCAGGGAATCCACCAGATCCACCCGCAGCAGGAGGCTGTCGCCAGCCACGGCGGCGGCGGGACACTCCGCGGGCAGCTCCATGGCCAGCTCCTCCACGTGCACCAGCCCCAGCCGGTCCTGGGGACGCAGCCAGCGCAGGAACAGCGCCCGCCACTGTTCACCCTTGTGACGCTCGAACCACACCTGCTGCCAGTGACGCTGGTCGTCGCGCCCGATCTGGATCCCCTGGCGCAGCGGGCCCTCCAGCTGGCTGAGCAGATCCTGCAGGGCAGGCGCGTCCAGGGGACGCCTCCCCTCGACCAGGGCCTCCAGCTGCCTCTGCGCCACGAGATCGGCGTAGCGGCGGATCGGTGAGGTGGCCTGCACGTAGGCCGGAAGGCCCAGGCTGAAATGGGGGCTGGGCGAGGTGCCGGTGATCCCCCGGCTCAGGCAGCGCTTGATCGCCGCATGGCGTACCGGGCCATCGGCAAGCCCGGCCAGCGCGTCGGCGGGCGGCAGTTCCGCCGGCAGCTGGGAGCGGTAGGGCAGGGCGATGGCGTGCGCGCGGCCCAGTTCCGCCACCACCGCCCCGGCCAGGACCATCGCCTCCGCCACCAGCAGCCGGGCCGGGCCGGGCTCGGTGATCTCCAGACAGGGCTCCCCGTCGCGCTCCCGGATCCGCCCTTCCGGCTGGTCGAGCAGCAGGGCCCCCCGGGCCAGACGCCAGCGGCGTCTGCACTGCATCAGGGCATGCAGCCGTTCGAGCTGACGCTCCTGGGGTGGTGCCAGCTCGATCAGCACATCGGCGTCGTCGTAGGAGAGCCGGTAGCGGGGCTGAATCCAGGTGCGCTCCACGCCGTGGGAGCGGATGGCGCCATCGTCGTCGAGCTCGACCCACAGGCTCCAGGCAGCACAACGGTGGCCCGCCCGCAGGCTGAACGGCCCCGTGGCCAGCACCGGCGGGAACATCGGCAACATGCCCCGGCTCAGGTAGAGGCTCGTGGCGCGCCGCCGGGCCTCCAGGTCGAGGGGATCACCGGCCCGCACGAGCCGGCCCGGATCGGCCACATGGATCCAGAGCCGCCAAGCGCCGGCAGCCAGCTCCTCGAGGGCCAGGCCGTCGTCGATGTCCTCGGTGTCGGGGTCATCGATCGTCACGCTCGGCAGATGACAGAGGTCGAGCCGCTCACAATCGCCGCTGCGCGGTTGGTCGTGGCTGCGCACGAGTTCGTGGGCCAGGGCCTCCAGCTCCGCGGAGAACCCCAGCTGCCAGGGAGCGGCAACCAGGGAGGGCAGGTGGTGGGGCTCCCACTGTCCAAGGTCCACCAGCAGATGGCGGATGGAGCCGGAGTCGGCCCGGCAGTGGGTGGACTGGAGCACCCCGCGCAGCTCAGCGGGCAGGGGGGTGGAGTCATCACCGCCGGCCCAGCGCCGGAGCTGATCCAGTTCCTCGCGCTGGGCCGCTCCGAGCCGCTGGAGATCGAGGGGTTGGCGGTGCCGGATGGCCTCATGCCAGCGCAGCCGCGCCTGTCTGGCCAACGCCTCACGCCGCCGATCCAGACGCAGACGGCGCAGCTCCGGCAGCGCCCGACAGCACACCGCCTGCCGGCGCCAGCGGAACAGGGTCTGCGGGCCCTGCAGCCACAGCCAGCCCGCTGCCAGGTTGAGAGGGCTGGGCTGTCCGCGCACCAGAGACACCCAGTCGCTGAGGCTCAGGCCTTCACCGCCGCTGGTTTCGCCCAGCAGGGTCCAGGCCGTTGCCGCATCCCGCCGCGGCGGCATGGCGGCGGCGAGCTGATCCGCGGTGAACGACCAGGGGGGCGCACCTGCCCTGGTGGGTGGCTGCCCATCGGACGGCAGGGGACAGATGGTCTCGACGCCGCGGGCCGGAACGGAGAGGGCGCGCGGCTGGGCGCTGGCCTGGGCTCTCCAGCCCGGTTGGAGCAGCAGCCGGGATCCCTGAATCTCCAGGACCACGGCCAGCTCGGGCCCCCTCTCGCCGAGGAGTCCCACCAGATCGCCGGGATGGTGCTGGGGGGCGGGAGCCAGGACGGCCTCAGCCTTCGGGATTCACAAAGGGCAGCAGCGCCACGATGCGGGCGCGCTTGACGGCGTTGGTGAGGTCACGCTGCTGCTTGGCTGTCAGACCCGTGAGGCGGCGGGGCAGGATCTTGCCGCGTTCGGTGATGAACTTCTTGAGCAGATCGACGTCCTTGTAGTCGATCGGTTCGCCCGGCTTGATCGGCGAGAGGCGCTTCTTGAAGAAGGAGCTGGACATGGGGAACGGTGGCGGAGAGACGAATCCAGAAGGGGCGGCGCGGGTCAGGAGCCGGAGCTCACTTGATCTCCTTGTGCACCGTGGATTTGTTGCAGTGGGGGCAGAACTTCTTCAGCTCCAGCCGTTCCGAGGTGTTGCGGCGGTTCTTCTCGGTGGTGTAGCGCGACACACCGGGAGAGCGCTTGGCGGGGTTGGACCGGCATTCGGTGCACTCGAGGGTGATCACCAGCCGGACGCCCTTGTTCTTGGCCATGAAAGGACGTTGCGCCGCGAGAGCGATGCGTGGTTACGGACGTTCCACCCTACCTTGCGGGGTCGACGCCTCCCTCCGCTCCTTAGGATCCGGCGTCCTCTCACGGCACGGACTGATGCGGGTGTCGCTCCAATGGCTGCGGGAGCTGGTGGCCGCACCGGCCGCCGCCCTGGCGGTGGAGAACCTGGCCGAGCGGCTCTCGATCGCCGGCTTTGAAGTGGATGCGATCGACGACCTCGCCGGCCGCGCCCGGGGCGTTGTGGTGGGCTACGTGAGCAGGAGCGAGCCCCATCCCCGGGCCGACAAGCTCAGCGTCTGCCGGGTGGATGTCGGCAGCCAGGAGCCGCTGCAGATCGTCTGCGGCGCGAGCAATGTAAGGGAGGGGATCCACGTTCCGGTCGCCACCGTCGGCACGGAGCTGCCGGCCGTGCAGCTCACGATCCGGCCAGCGGAGCTCAGGGGTGTTGCCAGCTGCGGGATGATCTGCTCCCTGGCGGAACTTGGGCTTCCGCTCGATGGCGATGGCATCGCCATCCTCGAGGAGTTGCTGGAAGTGGTTCCGGAGCCGGGCACCCCCGTGGCGCCGCTGCTGGGCCTGGATGACCAGGTGCTGGAGCTGGCGATCACCGCGAACCGACCGGATGGCCTCTCCATGGCGGGCATCGCCCGGGAGGTGGCGGCCCTCGTGGGTGGGCGCACCACCCTGCCTGCGAGCCCCGCCGCCGTCGCGGCCGGCCCGCTGCCGGCGGACGCGGCGGCGCTGGAGCAGATGCGGCGGGGCGGCATCTTCAGCGTGACCGAGCTGGAGATCCTCACGGTGGCTCCCTCGCCGCGATGGTTGCGGCAGCGTCTGGAGAAGGCGGGGGTACGGCCGATCAACAATGTGGTCGACATCACCAACCTGGTGATGCTCGAAACCGGCCAGCCGCTGCACGCTTTCGACCGGGATCGGCTGGCCGCCCTGGGCGGTACCGCCGCCAGCCCGGCGCTGCTGGGTCTGCGGTCGGGCCGGACGGGCGAGAAGCTCACCACCCTGGATGGGGTGGAGCGGACTCTCAGCGCCGAGGCCCTGGTGGTGACCTACGCCGACCAGGCGATCGCCCTGGCCGGGGTGATGGGAGGCGCGGCCGAAGCCGTGAGCGCCGCGACAAGCCGGATCTGGCTGGAGGCGGCCGTCTTCCCGGCCATGGCGGTGCGGCGCTCGGCCCGGAGCGTCGGACTGCGCAGCGAGGCCAGCAGCCGTTTCGAGAAGGGACTGCCGCCGGAGGCCACGCTGGCCGCCTCCGACCGGGCTGCCGAGCTTCTGCGGCAACTCTGTGGGGCCAGGGCGACGGCCCGCTGGGTGCATCAGGGCCCGCTCCGGGCATCCGAACCCCTGCACCTGCGCCGTGACACCCTGCACGGACTGCTGGGCCCGGTGCTGGTCAACGGCGAGGCCGAAGACCTCGATGATCGCCGCATCACGGCGACGCTGGAGGCGATCGGCTGTCGGCTGAGCGATCAGGACGACGGCTGGCAGGTGCTGGTTCCCCCTTCCCGGGCGATCGATCTGACCCGGGAGGTGGATCTGATCGAGGAGGTGGCCCGCCTCGTGGGCTACGACACCTTCGCCTGCCATCTGCCGGACCCGATCCGGCCGGGCGGGCTCGACCCCAGCCAGACGGCGGAACGGCGCTTGCGCCGGGCGCTCACGGCCGCGGGTCTGCAGGAAGCCTGCAGCTTCTCCCTGGTGCCGGCGGCGGCGGGGAGGATCGCGCTGGCGAATCCCCTGCTGGCCGACTACGGCCATCTGCGCGATGGGCTGCTGGAGGAGTTGCTGGCGGCGGCGCGGCGCAATCTCCAGAGCGGAGCCACGGGGTTCTGGGCGTTCGAGATCGGGGCGGTGTTCCGGCCGGAGGCCCAAGGCGCGTCCGAGCAACAGCTGGCCGGGGTGGTGGCCGGAGAGCGGCGGGGCGAGCGCTGGAGCAGCAGCGGCAAACCCCGTCCACCGGGCTACTTCGAGGCCCGCGGGCTCCTGCAGCGGGCCCTGGATGCCCTGGCCATTGCCAGCGAAGACCGGGCGATTCCCGATCACCCGCTCCTCCATCCCGGCCGGGCGGCGTCGGTGCTGGTGGAGGGCAGGACCGCGGGCTGGTTCGGCCAGCTCCATCCCCGGCGTTGCCAGGAGCTGGATCTGCCCGAGGCCACCCATGTGTTCCAGCTGGAGATGGGGGCCCTGATCACGGCAGCCAGCCGCCGCAACCGCTGGCACCCCCCCTTCGCGCCCTTTGCCACCGTGCCCGCATCCGAGCGCGATCTCGCCCTGGTGGTGCCCGAAGCCACCACTGCCGCCAGCCTGCTCTCTGTGATTCGCAAGGCTGGCAAGCCGTTGCTGGAGCAGGCGGAGCTGATCGACCGCTACAGCGGCTCCCAGCTGGAGGAAGGCCGCTGCAGCCAGGCCTTCCGCCTGCGCTATCGCGACCCGAAACGGACGCTCACCGACGAGGAGGTGGAGGCGGTCCATGGGGCGATCCGGGCCGCCCTTGCCCGGCAGCCCGGCGTAGAGCTCAGGGTCTGAGCCGGTTCAGGCCGCCGCATTCCCCTCGCGACGCCGCAGCACGCTGAGAACCTCCACGTGGGTGGTGTGGGGGAAGAAGTCGAGCGGCTGCACCGAAACCAAAGCGAAGGCACCGGAGTCCACGAGCTGCTGGAGATCCCGCGCCAGGGTGGCGGGGTCACAGCTGAGATACACAAGCAGCGGCGGCGGGTGAGCCAGGATCTGGGCCAGCACAGCGGGATCGAGACCCCGCCGCGGCGGATCCAGCACCAGCGCTTCCGCCCCGGGCAGACGCTCCGCCAGCGCAGTGCCCACATCCGCGGCGCGGAACCGGCAGCGCCCCTCCAGGCCGTTGGCCGTGGCATTGCGGCGGGCGAGGGCAACAGCCCCGGGATTCAGTTCCAGCCCCTCCACCTGCCAGCCCGCGGCGGCGATCGGCAGGCTGTAGGTGCCGATGCCGCAATAGGCGTCGATCACGGTGCCGGGGTGGTGGGAGCTGGCGGGGCGGGCCATCGTTGCGAGCGCCTGCAGGAGCAGGGGCACCACCCGTTCGGCCTGGGCCGTGCACACCTGAAAGAAGGTGTCCGTGGCGATCGAGAGTTCAAGGCCGGCAAAGCGTTCGCGCAGGCTGGCGCGGCCGGCGAGCACACGGGTGTCGGGCCCCATCAGCCGGTTGTCCGGCCGGGGCTGCACGTTCAGCGTGACCCCGACAACCTCCGGCCAACGGTCCATCCAGGCCTGGGCCAGCGCCTCCAGACCAGCCAGCCGCTCATGGCTGCTGATCAGCGTGATCAGCACCTCTCCGGTGCGCACACCCACCCGCAGGGCGAGATGGCGCAGGCCACCGGCGGCATGGCAGTCCCGGTCGATCGGCCAGTCGGTTGCCTCCAGGTCGGCCTTGATCGGCGACACGAGCGCGTCGATGCGGGGGTCGAGCACCGGACAGCGGCTGAGGTTCACGATCCGGTGGCTACCGCGCCGGTAGTAGCCGCAGCGCACGCGGCCATCGGCCGCGCGCTCGAGCGGGATGATCGCGCGGTTGCGGTAGGCCAGGGCGGAGTCGGCCTGCACGACAGGCTGAACCTCCGCTTCCAGAGCGGCGATGCGCTGCAGAGCCTGGCGGACCGCATCGTGCTTCCACGCCGCCTGGGCCTGGGGGTCGAGATGCTGCAGTGTGCAGCCACCGCAGCGCTCGGCGAGAATGCAGGGCGGTGTGCGTCTGGCCGGGCTGGGCTCGAGAATGCGCTCCAGCTGCGACCACCAATGGCGCCGCGCCCTGCGCACGAGCAGAACCTCCGCCCGCTCCCCGGGCAGCGCCCCGGGCACGAACACCACGGCGTCCCCGCAGCGGCCGATGCCCTGGCCCTCGCGGCCGAGATCGTCGATCAGCACCTCGCAGCGTTGGCCGGCCGCCAGCTCACCCATGCCCAGCCACCCTGGAGTGCCCTGGGCAGACCCTAGGGCGTGCAAAGGGGCGTTACACCTCGGTGGTGGTGGGGAGCGGCGTGGACGGGAGTGGATAGAGTCTGCGCTGCGTGTGGCCTCTGCGATGAGCGTCGTTCGGGATCTGATTCTTCAGGCCGATGATCAACTCCGCTACCCCACCGGCGGTGAGCTGCGCTCGATGGTGGACTTCCTGGCCGGGGGAGTGCAGCGGCTCGCGGTGGTGAGGCTGCTGAGCGACAACGAGAAGAAGATCGTCGACGAAGCGGCCAAGCAGCTGTTCACTCGCAGACCCGAGTATGTGGCCCCGGGTGGCAATGCCTACGGCCAGAAGCAGCGGGCCCAGTGCCTGCGCGACTACAGCTGGTATCTGCGCCTGGTGACCTACGGGGTGCTGGCCGGGAGCACCGAGATGATCCAGCAGATCGGCCTGATCGGCGCCCGTGAGATGTACAACAGCCTCGGGGTGCCGATGCCGGGCATGGTGGAGGCGATGCGCACGCTCAAGGAAGCGGCCCTGGCTCTGCTGGGCACCGAGCAGGCGGCCCTGGCGGCTCCTTATTTCGACTTCCTGATTCAGGGCATGCAGACCCCCACCTGAGGGGTCTGTTGCCACGGTCAGAACGGACTGCCGGTGCGCGCGGCTGACTTCCGACGTAGCTGATCCGCCGGAGCGGGCTGTGCCTCCAGAGAGATTGTTCTGAGCCATCGCCTGGCGTCCACGGCAGCAACGCTGCTCCCGCTGGGCCAGCGGGACGGCTCGCCAGCTCGAACGCAGCCACCTTTCCACTGTCTCAGCCTGGACTCGCTACGGGTCTAGCGCGTAGTCTTGTCCTGGAAGTCTGAACCGGCTGCCCAGTGCAGGCCGGCTGGCTGCCGGGCGTGGCTGAGGCAGCCGCGCTCCGGCGGGGAAAGGACCCGTGAATCCCTGCCAATGGACCAGGCATGGGCGAAACCGGGGCTGATCCTGCCGCCCGGGGGCGGCGGTGTGTGGGCGGCCTGGATCGCCGGGGAGCCGGCGCGATCCGATCCAGCGCACACAACCCTTCAGGCAGCGTCGACCTGCGGTGGATGCGCAGGCGTTGCGCGATCGAGACGACATTGATACGCAATCGGCTCACTCGCGACACATTTCTAGACCTATCTTGCGTCGCGAATGGGATGCCAGAGATGACGTCCCGTCCCCTCCACGGCTGCCCGTCACCTCGGCGGCCATGGCGGCGGCCCACCGACCGGCACCACCCGCCTGTCGGGTTGAAGATGGGAAGGTGCATCTGCGCCCACCTTTCGTCCAGGCGTCGCTGAAGCAACCAGCGCACGACGACCAAAGGCCGAGCCGTCAGTCCGCGATCGGCTGCGTACCTGTGTCTAACGCAGGTACGCGAGGCCCGAAGCCCTTCTCCACATTGGGTTTCTGATGAGCATGGATCAACTGGACATGACGTTGGCCAGAGCGACCGTCCACTGCGGCCGGGGGTGTCGCTGGCCAGGGGCCGGACCGGGGCGTGGCGGCAGGCCGGGGCCCATCGCAGCGGGCAGCCCGCCACGGCGACATGGAGCGGGACCGGAGCGACGACCCCATCCGGGCTGCCGAGGGCGAACGCAACCGCCGATCAGCGCATCGCAGGATGAGCAGACTGGACTCTTCTCTGGACTCATTAAGAGTCTTGGTTGCAATGAGTGCGATAACAGAGTGGCTGGCGTGACGGGGCCCATTCCCCCGCCGGCCCTCCGGTTGCCCCCTCAGCCGGCGGTGCGGTACAACTCCCGCAGCAGCTGGTAGGCCTCATTGATCCGCCGCATCGCGTCGGTGGATCCACCGCTGTCCGGATGGCAGGCCAGGGCCGCCGTGCGGTAGGCGTCGCGGATCTCCCGCAGGGTGAGCCGCTGGCCGGGAGCCGTGGGCAACTTCAGCAGCTTCAGGGCACCATGCAGGGTCATGGTGTGCTGGAGGGTTTCAAATGACGCACCCCGGCGTTCCCTGCGGAAGCGATGCACGAAGCGCCGGATCAGGGTGGGGATGCGCACCTCCAGGGTGGCGGCGCTGAAGGGGTCCTCCAGCAGGCCCGCCACCACGAGCACCCGTTCGAAGCTGGCGGGACCATCCCCGAGGGACGGGGCGAAACTTCGCACCTCGCTGAGGGCGAGGGACCAGCTGAATGGCCGGCCATCGCTTGGATCCGACTGGGGCCAGATCTCCTGGGCCAGCCACACCATCGCGGCTTCGAAGACAGCGTCGCCGGGTTGGTTCCCATAGAGCTCCCGCCAGTGCTCCCGAGCCCTCTGCAGGCACTGCTGCAGCTGGCTTGCCGACACCTCCGGCAGCAGACCCTGGGGTTCCCTCGGGTCGCGGCGGGGATGGAGGCTCTGGTGGAGCTGAACCGACTGCCGCCGGACGAAACCAGGCAGATCGATCCCACCCCTGGCCGGCGAGGCGGGCTGGAAAGCGCTCGAATCGGCCTCCGGGTGGATCGGATCGAAGTCCGCCACCAACGCCGTCGCGCCCTCTCCAGCGACCAGCACCAGGGCGCCACGTTCATCGAAACACTCGGGCCCATCGCCTGGCTCCGGCGATGCATCGTCCGCATCCTCCGGGTGGGGGCGCGGCAGCAGCGTCTCCAGCAGCCGCGCCAGCAGGGCACCGCGGCTGCGCAGACCCCACTCGCTGCGCAGGCTGTCGAGTTGCTCCAGCAGATCGGACGGCAGCTCGAGACTGACGCGCCTGTGTCCCGGCGAAGGCGAATTCCCCACGCCCCTCCCGTCAGTTGTTGCCGAGTGTGCGCAGCCGTTGCTGCTGCGCATCGAGGGCCTGCGGATAGCGCTCGAGAAGCCCCAGGGGCTCCGCTGGGAGCGGTGGCGCCAGCGGCGCCAGCGGCGCCAGCGGCGACGGCAGAACGGCAGGCACCGCGGTCATCGGCGGAGGGGGTGGCGGGGGAAGCAGATCCACACCGGGCAGGAGCTGGGCCGGCAGGAGCGGTGGTTCGGGTTGCTGGCGCTCGAGCGGAGGGAGCTGAGGGTTGAGAGGGGGTCGGGCCACCCCCGCGCTGCGCGCCAGGGCGATCTGGCGTTCCTGCTCCCGCAGGCGCGCCAGCTGGCTGGTGGGCACGACGCTGAGCAGGTGACCGGGCGTGGCATCGGCCGGATAGACCAGGCTCACCCTCACAGGGTAAGCCAGTCCTGGGGTGAGGTTGAGCGTGGTGAGAGGGATGCTCTGGCCGGACCGCATGCCCACATGCATTTCCTGGAGCCCTTCCGGTGTACGGATTTGCAGCGAGCCCCGGAACGCCATGAAGCTCCTGCCACCGATCGGCGCCGGGTGGCTCAGAACCAGTTCATGGGGACCGCTGCCGCGCAGATCAAGGTCCACATCGAAACGCACGCCGTAGGTGCCGACGTTGTCGAGGGAGGAATCGAGCATGCGGCTGGCCAGCGGGTTCACCTGCACCTCACCGGTGCCGAAATTGTGGCGATGGGTGCTGGTGAGGGGTACGTGCAGAGCCCCCTGACTGCTCAGATCGTGGGCAATCTCTGCCTGGTACGCATCCCCGAGGGCCACGCCACCAACCCGCGAGAACACACGCCGGCTGATGATGTCTGTGGTCCGGTTGAGATAGACCCGGCCGGGAGCGAGACGGCCCTGATCGAGGATGGCGATCAGTTCGGCATCGGTGCTCGGATAGGGCCCCGCCACCACGGCCATCTGAAACGGTCCGTCGCTGCGCCCCTTGAGCAGGGCATTGGCGATGCCGAGGGCCGGCACCTCCGTGCTGAAGAGCACCAGACGACCGAGAGGTGGAATCGTAACCACGTCCTGGAGGCGTCGATCCAGCTGGCCACGCAGCATCTGGACGGCCGTGGCATCGCCGGGACCCGTGTTCCAGGGCCTGGGGCCAAGGGGACGGACGCCGACCTTGGCGTCACCGAGATACGGCGCCTCAAAACTGTTGCGCACAGCGCCACTTTCGAAGCGAAGCGTGACGGGCCGGTAACCCGGGTTGATCAGGATCAGAGCGATCGAGAGCTGGGTGCGGCGCTGACCAGCGCGAATCCTGTCGCGGTAGGAGGGGAAATACTTGTGGTGAAGGTGGATCCCGAAATCACCATTGAAGGTGTATTCGGCATTGCTGAGGGGCTGACCGGTTTCGGCGGCAGTGGCCGCGCCTCCCAGCGTGCTGATCAGGATGCCCGGACCCTCCACCTCCTCGGGCTGGTTGGAGTGGAGCACCGGAATGGTGTTGAAGCGACCATGGAGGGGTCGCGCCGACTGACCCGCCATCAGGGCGACGAAGGCGCCGGCGGGCAGGGCCTGGAGCGCCAGGCAGGAGGCGGCAACGACAACAATCGGTCTCAGGAGATCGAAAAGCGCGCCACGACTGAGCCTGGGATCCGCGAGCCGCCGGGGCGGGCGGACCCACCGCTTCGCTTCTGGAGTCCAGGGGACGGAGTCACGGGCTGGATCGGGGTGCCTTGCGGGCTGTTCTTCCATGGCTGAAGGTGGGAGAAGGCGCGCAGACGACCGACCCAGATCGCTAAAACCAGATTCGACCCCATCATTTTCCCATGCTTCCTCCCTTCCTTCCCTGCGGGTGCGCCGGCGATGGTTCCTTCAGCCGCCGCCAGCACCAGGAGCGCAAGCTGCGGATGCTGCGCTTCTGGCGCGACGGTCTCGAGCGTCAGCTGGCCGCCACCGACGCGGCCATCATCACCCTGGAACGGCAGATGGAGCGCGATGCGGGTTCGGCGGCCGGCGGATCGCCAGCCTGATCCAGGTGCTGTCTGAGCAGTGCCAGGCCCTTCCGCAGACGCCGCTGCACGGTCATCGGGCTCACCTTGAGCTTGCCGGCGGTGCGCCTGTAACTCCAGCCTGAGAGCACCACCCGCCTCACCACCTCAGCCAGGGACGGATCGAGGTTGTCCAGGGCCTCCAGGGCCCGTTGCTCCGCCAGCGCGTCATCGGCCAGGGCCGGTCCGGCATCGTCCGCAGCCACATCCATCTCCGCAGCCAGGGGCAGCATGCGGCCGAGCTGGCGGGCCTGTTCCAGCCGGTCCCACTGGTCGACGCTGAGACCCATCTCCCGGCGCAGCTCATGGTCACTGGGGAGTCGCCCGGAGCGGATCATCGCCTGCCGCAGACAGCTGCGCCGCTGGTCGAGTTGCTCCTGGAGGCGGCGAGGCAGGCGGATCGGCTGCAGTCGATCCCGGAGGTAGTGGAGGATCGCGCCGCGGATGTGGGGACGGGCATAGGCCTCGAAGGGCGTGTGGCTGCTTTCGGCAAAGCACTCAGCGGCCCTGAGCAGGCCCAGGAGCCCCACCTGGATCAGATCATCGAGCGGCTCCGGGCAGCAGCGGGCGTAATGGAGGGCAATCGGGCGGACCAACTGGCGATAGCGATCGACGCGGCCATTGCGGCGTTGGATCGCCTCGGTGGGAGAAGACACTGGACGAAGAGGTGATGGACGGCCGCGGGAGCGGCGGGCCCGATCCGGGCCTCCTCCTACTCAGGGACCGGGATCACCGCGCCGGCAACCGCGAAAACACGGAATCCCCACTTGGGAAGGGACTGCCATCGGGATCACCGTCCGCCCTGCGGCGGGCAGGCCACGGCCTGGAGCAGGGCCCAGGGCCCATGGCGGAGCAGCCATGAGCGGTCGGAGTCGTCGGTTTCCAGGAACCAACCGGCGAATCCAAGGGCATTGACGCTGAAGCCGGCAGCATGTTCGCGGCAACGGCGCACGCTCAGAAACCACTGATCGTCGAAAAGAAGGTTGTAGGCATGCCGGGGTCGCCCATCGCGCTGGGGCTCGCCCAGCCCCAGGGCGGCCATGTGTCGTGCGTAGATTGCCTTCAGATCGCTGTGCCGTTCGGGGTCGGTGCGGGCGCTGAGCTGGAAGGCCCAGGGGAAGCGGGGCGGCGGTTCGCCGTCGCTGCCGCTCCGGTTGAGCAGCGAGAGATAGGCATCCGCGAGCGGACAACTGGACTGCTCCGGCCCGCGGGGCAACAGCTGCAGATGGCGATGGGGCTGGCTTGCCCCGGCCACCGGAGAGCTGTTGAAGAACCACAGGCCACGGGTATCGGCGGCCACCGTTGCCACGGCGTCCCAGTCGGCTGGCTCCAGCCAGCCGGCCTGGGGAGCCCAGTGGTCGGTGATCAGGAGCACATGCCCTGGCTGCACCGGGTACTTGTTCAGGAGCAGCAGGTGCCCCGCCTGGGGGCGCGCCACCTCCAGGGGAGCTTCCCAGGGCAGGAATGGGTTCGGTTTCGGGCCGTCGCTGCGCAGGTGCCTGGGGGTTCGGCTCAACAGACGGCGCAGCTGGAAGGGGGCGAGCCCCGGCAGCTCGATCGGCTCGGTGGCCAGCGGCACCAGGGCACCCACCCCCAGGGCCGCATCGGCGGTGGCGAGCGCCTGGCGGTGAAAGTGCTCAGCCCGCACCGGCCTTCAACCGGGCCAGGGAGGCACCCTGGTAGTACCGACCGAGGATCTCGATGAAGCGATGGCCTCGCTTGGCCATGGCCTGGGCTCCGTGCTGGCTCATGCTGGCGCCGAGGTGGCCATGGGCCTCGAGGCTGATCTGGCGATTGGCGGCGTAGAGGCTCTCCACGATGCCGCCCTGATAGCTGAGGATCAGACCGGAGGTGGTGGCGGCGGCCTGGCGGGTCCGGGAGGTGATGCTGGCCAGCCCCCGGTAGGCCTGCCAGCGGGTTGTGTCGCCCAGGTGCCAGTGGCGACTCGCGGGCCGCGCCATGTGGGCCAGTGCATAGGAGCGGGCCGCCACCGCCTGGGCCCGCAGAGCTTCCATGTCCCAGCTGCTCGGCATCTCTGCCCCCACCACCGACCCGATGTAGATCTCGAGGGGCAGGTGATTGACAACGAGAAGGCGCTCCCCATCTCGGATCAGCCGCAGCCGGCCCGCATAGGGCCGGCCGTTCACCAGAACCCGCCCACCGGGACTCTGCAGCCAGCCCTCGGCCGCCGCGTCAATCGCTTCCAGTTGTACGGCTTCACCTGTGTTGCCCTGGGAGAGCAGGCGCCCGTCGGGGCCCACCAACAGCCAGGGCGCGTCGGCGCTGAGACTGGGCTGAGCTCCTGCCCGCAGCAACGCCACACGGATCTCCAGATCGGGGGCGCGGCCGGCGGGCAGGTCCGAGAGGTTGATGCGCCGGCTCTCGACCCGCCGCAGGGCCTGCGCCTCGCGGCGGGTGTCGAGGGCGGCGGCTGGAGCTTCCACCAGGGCCTCCAGCAGCTGGCTCTGGCTGCTGGCGTCGGTCCGGGGCAGCAGACCCTGGGCCACGAAACCCACCACAACGGCACTCAGGGCCGCGGGCCCGCCCAGCCAGAGGCGCCGGGGAAGGGTGGGAACGCTCAGTCGCTGGGCAGCAAGTCCGCCCAGCCAGCCCAGGCGCCAGTTGCGCACAATGTCCCGTCCCCAGCCGTGCCGGGGCTGAGATGGAGGATGCCGTCCCACAGCAGCAGACCTGAACCGAGGAGTTGGATCATGCCTGAGGATGCTGCACGGCAGACCATCCCGCCCGCTCGGGTGGACGGCTGCCAGCCCAGCACGGCACCCTTGCCGGTCTGCTCCAGCCAGAAGGGTGCCACCAGCGCATGGGCCGAGCCCGTGACGGGGTCCTCGGGGATGCCCAGGTCCGGGGCGAAGAAGCGGAGCTGGTAGTCGGCCTGAAGGCCCAGGGCGCGTGGTGCCCGGGGATCGGACCCGTCCACGGCTGCCATCACCACCAGCCCGCGGCGGAGCGGCCCCACCAGTTCACTCCCCAGACCCTCCAGCCCTCCCAGGCCCGTGCCGGGGGGCAGCAGCGCCACCTGGTAGCCAAGGGAACTGGTCCAGAAGCGCTGGCAGCTGGCACCTGTGCGCTCCGCCAGCAGCCCATCCAGGGCCCGGGGCGCAGCGGCGGGAATCAAGTTGTGGGCCGGCAGGGCAATGGTTCCCCGCTGCGGCGCCGCAGGATCGAGGCAGGCCGGCAGCGCGCCGCTGCGGCTGTGGAACACCACCTCGGCCCCCGGACGCAGCACTCCCCAGTGCCCCAGGGCCAGCAGGGCGCCGAGCGTGGCATGACCGCACAGATCGACCTCACAGGCCGGCGTGAACCAGCGCAGCAGCCAACGCTCGCCCACGGGCAGCAGGAAGGCTGTCTCCGACTGGCGCAGGCTGGCTGCGAGCGCCTGCATCCGGTGTGTTTCGAGCGGCTGCTCAAGCCGCACGACGGCAGCCCCGTTGCCCTGACCCGGAGCCGTGGCGAAGGCCTCGATCAGCAGTGCCGGCGGATTCACGGATTCCATTCAGGTCTGAGGTTCCGCTGCATCAGGCTGCGGGCTGCGCTGGCCGGATCGGTGCGCCCCTCCAGCACAGCCAGCACCTGCTCGCAGATCGGCAGGTGCCAGCCCTGCCGCTGGGCCAGGGCCAGGGCTGCGCGGGCCGTACGGGGGCCCTCCACGGTGGCGCCGATCCGGGCAACGGCGGCGGCCTCGTCCAGCCCCTCTGCCAGCAGCAGACCGCAGCGGTAGTTTCGACTGAGGGGGCTGTTGGCCGTGGCCAGCAGATCGCCGAGGCCGGCCAGCCCGTAGAGGCTGGTGGCATGGCCGCCCATGCCCTCCACCACGACCCCCATCTCGGCCAGACCCCGGCAGAGAAGCGAGGCCTTGGCATTGGCTCCCAGCCCGAGGCCGTCACAGATGCCGGCCGCCACCGCCATCACGTTCTTGAGGGCGGCCGCGGCCTCCACCCCCACCGGATCGTCACTGCGGTAAAGACGCAGATTCTCTGCGCTCAGTTGCCGCTGGAGCTCGCTGGCCAGGGCCTGATCGCGGCCGGCCAGAACGCTGGCGGCAGGGCGTCCCTGCGCCAGCTCAGCCGCCAGGTTCGGACCGCTCAACACCAGCAGCGGGGCGGCCGGCAGCTGGCGCTGCCAGATCTGGGTGGGTGTGGCCAGCCGCTCCGGATCGATGCCCTTGCTGCAGCTCAGCAGGGGAACACCCACCGGCCAGGCAGCCGCAAGGCGGGCGGCCAGGGGCTCAAGGCCCTGCATGGCCACGGCGATCACCACCAGATCGGCGCCGGGCAGCAGCGCCGCCGGATCTCCGCCCCGACTACGGCTCCAGCCGAGCAGGCGGTGTCCCTGCCGCTGCCAGAGATCCTGGAGGGTGCGACCCCAGGCCCCCAGTCCCAGCAACGCGATGGTGAGAGTCATCGAAGCCCCAGGGGCCACGCCATCATGCGCCACGTGGGCACGGCCGTAACCAGCGACATTCCTGCATCTCTGGGGCAGTGGCACGGCACCGCCCTGGTGGTGGGCTGCGGGGGCATCGGCACCGCCCTGCTGGCCGGCCTGGCGGCGCGCGCACCGGCACTCCGCCTGGCCGGCACGGTGCGCCCGGGCCGTTCACCGGAGTTGCCGCCCGGCTGCCGGCTGATCCCCCTCGAACTCACCGATGACACCAGCCTTGGCGGCCTGCCTGGCCAGCTGCGCGACCTGCCCCCGCTGCGGCTGGTGATCAACTGCGCCGGCGTGCTGCACGCCGGAACCCTCCAGCCCGAGAAACGCCTGGCCCGCGTCAGCCGGGCCAACCTTGAGCGCAGCTTCGCGGTGAACGCCTTCGCTCCGCTGCTGCTGGCCCAGACCCTCGAGCCCCTGCTCAGAGCGGAGCGGCCCTTTCACTTCGCCAGCCTCTCGGCCCGCGTCGGCAGCATCAGCGACAACCAGCTCGGCGGCTGGTACGGCTACCGGGCCGCCAAGGCGGCCCACAACCAGCTGCTGCGCACCCTCGCGATCGAATGGGGACGCCGCTTCCCCCGGGCCTGCGTCAGCCTGCTGCATCCCGGCACCACAGCCACTCCCCTCTCGGAGCCGTTCCGGGGCGGGGTGGCGCCGGCGCGTCTGTTCACCCCGGCCAGGGCGGCAGGCCAGCTGCTGGACGTGGTGGCCTCCCTGACGCCCGCGCAGAGCGGCCAGTTCTGGGCTTGGGATGGCCAGCCGATCCCCTGGTGAGGGGGTGCGATGGGCTCAGGCGGCGTGCTGGCGGAGCAGCTCCAGGGGGATCAGCTCCAGGGTGCTCACCTCGGTGGCCTCAAGGCGCACGGGGGGGGCCATGCCGTCCTGGTAGGCCTCCAGCCAGCGGGGGGCGCAGACACACCAGTGGTCGCCAGGGTGGAGGCCGGGAAAATCGAAGGCGGGCATGGGCGTGGAGAGATCGTTCCCCTGGGCGCGGCTGTAGCTCAGGAACGCCTCGTTCACCACACAGCACACCGTGTGGCGGCCCCGGTCTCCGGGAGCAGTGCGGCAGCTGCCGTCGCGATACCAACCGGTCATCGGCCGGCATCCGCAGGTTTCGAGGGGCGAACCCAGCACGTTGAGCGGAGCTGGGGAAGTGGCCGGGAGCATGGCGTAGAGCGCGCCTCGTGCCAGTTTGCCGGCACCGGCCCGGCATCGCCGGGCGGCGATTGGTGCACCCGGGAGGTTGACGGATTCCGGGGGGTAGGCGTTAAAGGTCGGGAAGCCAACCACCTGTCCCCCTCGCGGCATCACCTTCATGAGCTGGGAATTCACCGAGGATGCCGCCTTCCTGGCCCTCTGCGACGCCTACAAGGAGAGCGGAGAACCCTCGGCCGTGGAGTTCCTGGCCCATGGGGAAGGGGCCTTCCACTTTCAGGAACTCACCCAGAACGCGGCGGGAGAGGGCATCGATCTGAGCGACTCCTCGGATCTGGAGGAATTTCAGCAGGAGGTGATCGATGCGCTCGAGGAGCTGTGCAGCTGATTCAGCGAAGCTGCGGCAAGGGTCAGCGGCGGCTGATCAGCTGTAGAAGAAGGCGATCTCCCGGGCGCTCAGACCATCCCAACCCGCCTCGCGCAGTCGCGCATCCAGACTCGCCTGGTCGAAGTGCTTGCTGCCGGTCTTCACCACCCGGTTGCGCATCGACTTCTTGACGCCGCTGCGCGCCCGCTGGCTTTCCCGTTCCATCACCTCCCTGTAAAGCGCGAGCATGGCCTCGGGAATCGGGGAGCCATCGAGGTCCACCCCAGCCTGGATCGCAGCATCAACGCCGTCTGGGCCAGCAATCGCCATCGCTCACAAAAGGGGGATCATCAGGCTAACCCCCTTCAGGCGCTGAAATAACGGGCCTTGCTGTGGAGTGCCACCAGGGCCGTGGTTCTCTGTTCGGGCTCCAGCTGATCACTCTCATCCATGGTCAGCCCGATGCGGGCGGCGCCCAGCCAATCGAGCTGGGGCCGGGAGTCGGCCACATTCGGACAGGCGGGATAGCCGAAGGAATAGCGACTGCCGCGGTAGCGCTGGGCGAGAATCTCCCGCAGGGGCATGCCGGTGGGATCGGCGCAGCCCAGCTCCCGGCGGATGCGGGCATGGGCCCACTCGGCGAGGGCCTCGGCCATCTGCACGGCCAGCCCATGGAAGTAAAGGTAGTCGCTGTAGTGATCGGCCTGGAAAAGCTCCCGGGCGAAGCCCGAGGCTCGCTCGCCCATGGTGACGGCCTGCATGGGCAGCACATCCGCCGGCAAGAGGGCGCCTCCGGGCCCGGACGACGCGTCGCGGAAGAAGTCGACGATGCAGTAGCGGTTTCCGGAGCGCTGGCGCGGCAGGCTGAAGCGACCGAGCAGAGCCGTGGCGGCTGCCGGCGGATCACCGGGTTCCAGCGCCTGGGGGTCGAACACCAGCAGGTCGTTGCCGCTGCGGCCGCAGGGGAAATAGCCGTAAGCCACCCGGGGAGTGAGCAGGTTCTCGGCCTGGCAGCGGCGCAACCAGTGCTGCAACACCGGCTCCGCCTTCTCCTGGAGCAGCGCCTCGTAGGCGTCGCGGCTCTGGTGCTGGCCCTTGCGCAGCTGCCACTGGCCGGCGAACAGGGCACTGCGATCGAGGTAGGCGAACACCTCCTCAAGGTCGATGTCCCGCTCGCTGAGCACCCTGGTGCCCCAGAACGGGGCCACCAGGGCGGGCTCCTCGGGAACCGCGCTCGAACGGTGGTCGCTGGCTGCAGGCGCTGCGCTCGGCGCTGGAGCGGACTCGCAGCCGCCCGCGCCTGAAGGTTGGCCGGCGGCGGCATCCGCAGTGGCGGAACCGTCAGGCGCGCCGGAGCCGTCGGGCAGTCCCAGTCCCTCCGGGGCTCCGTTGAGGAAGCCGACCCGGTCATCCCAGGCCTGGGCGGCCTTGGCCTCGATCAGGGCATCCATGAACCGCAGGTCGGCGAACGCGTCGCGGCCGTACACCACCTGGCCCCGGTAGGCGGCTCGGCAGTCACCGTGCACGAACCTGGGGGTGAGGGCCGCCCCGCCGAGGATCACGGGAACGGTGATTCCCGCCTCGTTGAAGGCCTCCAGGTTGTCCTTCATGAAGGCGGTGGATTTCACGAGCAGTCCGCTCATCGCGATGCAGTCGGCGTTGTGCTTGCGCTGGGCATCGATGATTGCCTCGCAACTCTGCTTGATGCCGAGGTTGATCACCTCATAACCATTGTTGGTGAGAATGATATCCACCAGGTTCTTGCCGATGTCATGGACATCGCCCCTGACAGTTGCAATCAGGAATTTTCCCTTGGCCGAGCTCACGCCCTCAACCCTGTCCATGTGCGGCTCCAGATGGGCCACCGCCGCCTTCATGGTTTCAGCGCTCTGCAGCACGAAGGGCAGCTGCATCTGGCCTGAGCCGAACAGCTCACCCACCACTTTCATGCCCTCCAGGAGAAAAGTATTGATGATCTGAAGGGGGGGATGACTCTGCAGGGCCTCATCCAGTGCCGCCTCCAGACCAATCCGTTCACCGTCGATGATGTGCTGCCGCAGCCGCTCCTCCACCGGCAGGTCGGCCAGAACCGGGCCCGCGGCGCGCGCCTCCCTGGCGCTCACACCCTCAAACAGGCTGGTCAGTTCTGTGAGCGGGTCGTAGACGCAGATCGAGCCTTCAAAGCGACGCCGATCTTGAATGAGATCGCGGCAGATCGACTGATGTTCCTCGCTGATCTTGGCCAGTGGCAGGATTTTGGCAGGACTCACGATGGCGGCATCCATCCCGGCTTCGCAGCAGTCGTGCAGGAAAACCGAGTTGAGTACGATGCGGGCCGCCGGAGAGAGACCGAAGCTCACATTGCTGACCCCGAGCACCACATGGACCCCGGGAAGATCCGAGCGGATCCGGCGGATGGCCTCCAGGGTGGCGAGAGCGTTGCGGCGATCTTCCTCGATGCCTGTGGAGATCGGCAGCGCCAGGGGGTCGTAGAAGAGCTCGCGGGCGGGAATGCCGAATTCCAGGGCGTCCCTGTAGGCACGCCTGGCGATGGCTACCTTGTGCTCAGCTGTGCGGGCCATCCCCTGCTCGTCGATCGTACCGACGACCACCCCGGCTCCATAGCGTCTGGCGAGAGCGAGAACCTTGAAGAAACGCTCGGGACCATCTTCGTAGTTGGTGGAATTGAGAATGCATTTGCCACCAGCAACCTTCAGGCCGGCCTCCATTTTCTGCCACTCTGTGGAATCAAGCATCAGCGGCAGGTTGACGTTGGTGACAAGTCGACTCACCAGCTCGCGCATGTCCCGTTCACCATCGCGGCCCACAAAATCAACATTCACGTCCAGAACGTGGGCGTTCTCCTTGACCTGGCTGCGAGCCACTGCCACCAGGCCATCCCAGTCCTCCTCCGCCAGCAGTTCACGCACTTTCCTGCTGCCGCTGGCGTTGAGGCGCTCGCCGATGATCAGGAATGAATTGTCCTGGTGATAGGGCGTGGTGGAGTAGATCGATGCGGCGGATGGCTCCACATGCAGCAATGGGCGGGGGCCCGCTCCCGCCAGAGGATCGAGCGGCAGATCAGAGCGTCGAACCGCACGGGGGCGGGCCCTGAGTTCGGTGGCGAGCTCACAGAGAGCCCGGATATGGGCCGGTGTGGTGCCACAGCATCCGCCGATCACCTGAACACCCAGATCTTCCACGAAGTGCATCAACTGCACTTTCATCTCCAAGGGGGTGAGCCGGTAGTGGGCGACGCCACCGATGTTCTCGGGCAGGCCGGCATTGGGAATGCAGCTCACCACGAAAGGGCTGTGGTCACTGAGGTAGCGGATATGTTCCTTCATCTGCTCGGGTCCCGTCGCGCAGTTGAGCCCGAGCACATCAATCGGGAATGGCTCCAGGATCGCAACCACGGCAGCGATGTCCGATCCCACCAGCATGGTTCCGGTGGTTTCCATGGTGACACTGACCATCACGGGACGGCGCTGCCCGGCTGTCACGAAGGCGTCCTCGATGCCCTGCAGTGCTGCCTTGATCTGCAGCACATCCTGGCAGGTTTCCACGATGAACAGATCGACATCTCCAGCCAGCAGGCCCTCGGCCTGTTCCTGGAAACTGCGGCGCATCGTGTCGAAATCGACGTGCCCGAGGGTGGGCAGCTTGGTGGTGGGGCCCATGGAGCCGGCCACGAAGCGGGGCTTTTCGGGGGTGGAGTAGGCATCGGCCATCTCCCGGGCGAGCTCGGCCGCGCGCCGGTTGATCGCGAAGGCCTGCTCGGCGATGTCGTACTCAGCGAGCACAAGCGAGGTGGCCCCGAAGGTGTCGGTCTCGATCACATCGGCACCCACCTCGAGGAACTGGCGGTGCACGGCCTGCACGGCGTCAGGCCGGCTGAAGACCAGCACCTCGTTGCAGCCCTCCAGGGCGGCGCCACCAAAGTCCTCGGCGCTGAGATTCATCTGCTGCAGCGACGTTCCCGTGGCGCCGTCGAACACGAGCACCGGGAGTCCGGGCGCATGGAGTCGCTCCAGAAAGCCCACCCGCCCGGGGAGCGGCGAAACCTGGCTGCTACGGGCACGGGCCATCACCATCAGCCGTCGATGCGCACGCGGGTGATCCAGTGGGCATAGGCGGGATCGCGGCCCTCCGTGATCGTGGTGAGGCGCTCGCGCAGCCGGTCCATCACCGGCCGGGAGGCAGGCATGTCGGTGGTCTCGATGCGCCGCACCGGCGTGACCTTGGCTGCCGTGCCGCTCAGGAACACCTCGTCGGCCACGAACAACTCGCTCTTGTCGACGGCTCGCTCGACGACAGGAATGCCGACGGCATGGGCAAGTTCCAGGATGCTGGCTCGGGTGATGCCTTCGAGGATGTCCTGGTCGACGCCGGGTGTGATCAGCGTGCCGTCGCGAACGATGAACAGGTTCATGCCACTGGCCTCGCTCACCTTGCCGCGGCTGTTGAGCAGCAGAGCTTCATCAAAACCGCTCTTCACCGCTTCGGTCTTGGCCAGGGAGCTGGTGATGTAGGCACCGCTGATCTTGCCCCGCAGCGGCAGGGAACGGTCTTCCTGGCGGGTCCAGGAGCTGATCCTGCAGCTCACGCCCTGGGGTGAGAGATAATCACCGAGTTCGAGACCATAGATCAGGAAGTCTGTCTCGATGTTATGGAGGCGCGGGGCTATGCCGAGATCACTCGTGTAGACGAAGGGACGCAGATAGACCGGCTTCGCCGGCCGGTTCGCCCGCAGCACTGCGGTGATGGCCGAGAGGATCGTCTGCTCCGCCAGTTCGCTGAGCAGGAGGCGGGCGCTCTGGCTGAGACGGCGGGCATGCCGGTCGGCGCGGAACAGCAGGATCTCGCCCGGATCGGCGGGATTGGGCAGGGCCCGCATGCCACCGAAGGCCGCGGTGCCGTAGTGGAGCGCATGGGTGGCGACGGAGAGGGTGGCCTCCGCAAAGGGGACGCACTGGCCGCGGAACCACGCATAGGGCAGAAACTGGTGCATCGCGGAGGGCGCGGCTGGAACGACCCGAAGGCCCCCGATCTTCTCACCGGAGCCTGCAGGATGGGCTGATGCACAGGTTGGCATCACAACCGGGAAGCCGGGACGCGGGCGACGTCGGCGCCTTCGTGGAGCAGCGGCCGGCTCCGGTGCTGGTTCTCAGCAGCGCTGACACCGACCTGCTGGCGATCGACCGCCAGCTGGCGGCGCACCCCGCCCTGCTCGGCTGCGAACTGCGGGGCCTCAACCTGGCCGCCCTGGGCCATCCCGCCGTGATCGACCACTACCTGGCCGGCACGGCGCGCCGGGCCAGGCTCGTGGTGGTGAGGCTGCTGGGCGGGCGGGGCCACTGGAGCTATGGACTGGAGGCCGTGCAGCGCTGGGCCGCCACTCCCCCTCCCGCCGGCCTGCGGCGCCAGCTCCTGGTTCTGGCCGGGACGGAGGAGGACGACGGCGTTCTGGCCGCCATGGGCACGGTGGCTCCGGAGCTGGCCCTTTCCCTCGGCGCCTGCCTGCGGGTGGGTGGACCGGAGAACGTGCGGGCCGTGCTGGCGTGCCTCGGCCAGCTGCTCCGGGGGGAGCCGGCACCCCCCCCGAGGCCCAAGCCACTGCCCGATCCCCTGCCCCATGACTGGCGCGGTGAGCCCGGCCCGCGGGTGGGGGTGATCGCCTATCGAGCCCTGCTGCAGGCCGGAGATCTGGGCCTGGTCACCGGCTGCCTGGAGGCCCTGCGGGCCCGGGGGCTGGCGCCACGGGCTCTGTGGGTGAGCAGCCTGCGCGACAGCGGCGTGCAGCGCGGTGTGGCCGATCTGCTGGCTCGGGAGGGGGTGGAGGCGGTGCTCTGCTGCACCTCCTTCGCCTCGGTGCAGCTGGCGGAGGCGGGGCTGGGCGCCCCCCTGTGGGAGCGGCTGGAGGTGCCCGTTCTGCAGCTGCTCAGCAGTGGACGGGACCGCCGCACCTGGGCCGCCAGCAGCATCGGTCTGGGGCCGACGGAACTGAGTCTGCAGGTGGTGCTGCCGGAACTGGATGGGCGGATCACCACCCGCATCGCCGCCTTCAAGGAGGGTGGCCAGGCCAGCGAGCGGCTGGGATCGGTGCTGCCCCGCCTCGAGCCCGACCGGGAGCGACTCGCCTGGATCGCCGAGCTCTGCGACCACTGGATCCAGCTGCGGCGCACACCGGAGCGGCAGCGCCGGGTGGCCCTGGTGCTCGCCAACTATCCGAACCGCAACGGTCGTGTGGCCAACGGGGTGGGGCTCGACACACCGGCATCCACAGCGGGGATGCTGGCCTGGCTGGAGGAATCCGGCTACGGCATCGGCGCCGATCGGCCGGCGGATGGACAGGTGCTGGTGGAGCGGCTGCTGCGGGTCCGCAGCAACGACCCGGAGAGCGGTCACAGGCCACCGCTCGACCACCTCGCCTGCAGCGCCTACCGCCGCTGGTACGAGACCCTGCCCGGGGAGGGCCGCCGGCGGCTGGAGGCCGTCTGGGGGGCACCGGAGCAGGATCCCCTGCTCGAGGCCGGCCCGGATGGACAGCCGGCCTTCCCGGTGCGCGGTCTTCGCTTCGGCAACGTGGCCGTGCTGCTGCAGCCTGAGCGGGGCTTCGACCGCGACCCCAGCCTCACCTACCACGCCCCCGATCTGCCACCCACCCACAGCTACCTGGCCCAGTACCTGTGGATCCGCCAGCAGTTCTCCGCCCATGTCGTCGTGCACGTGGGCAAGCACGGCAACCTCGAGTGGCTGCCGGGCAAGGCGCTGGGCCTCTCCAGCGCCTGCTTTCCCGAATGGGCCCTCGGCCCGCTGCCGCACCTCTATCCCTTCATCGTGAACGACCCGGGCGAGGGGAGCCAGGCCAAGCGGCGCAGCCAGGCCGTGATCCTTGATCACCTCACGCCACCGCTGGGCCGGGCGGGTCTGCATGGGGAGCTGGCAACCCTGGAAGCCCTGCTCGATGAGTACTGGGAGGCCACGCAGCTCGACAGTGAGCGCAGCGGCCCCCTGCGCCAGAAGCTGGAGTGGCACCTCCAGGAGCTGCAGCTGCCTCTGCGGGGCGCGGGCGGATCGCTGGCCCTGGAAGAGCGACTGAACGCGGCTGACGGCTACCTCTGCGAGCTCAAGGAGGCCCAGATCCGGCTCGGGCTTCACATCTACGGGCAGCTGCCCGGGGCCGCTGCACTCGCCGAACTGCTTCTCTGCCTGGCGCGGGCGCCCCAGGAGGGCCAGCCAGGGTTCACCCAGGCGATCGCCCGCGACCTCGCCCTGGAGCTGGATCCCTGGAGTGATCCCGACGACCGGCCGCTGACACCCGCGGATCGCCTGCGCCTCCAGGCGCTCAGCGCGGGTCAGCCGCTGCGGCTGGCGGGGGATGGGGTGGCCGTGCTGGAGCGCCTGGCCCTGCAGTGGCTCCGCCCGCTGATTCCGGGTGAGGGCGCCGGCGCCGGCGCCCACACGGAACCCCAGCCGGGGCCCGCCGCCACCGCCTGCCTGGCTTCGCTGCAGGGAACCCTGCTGCCCCGGCTGCTGGCCTGCGGTGAGGCCGAGCGCCTGGCCTTCCTCCGGGGGGTGGCTGGCGGGCGGATCGAAGCGGGGCCATCGGGGGCTCCGACCCGGGGCCGGCCCGACCTGCTGCCGACAGGCCGCAATTTCTACAGCGTGGACCTGCGCGGCCTGCCCACCGAGGCCGCCTGGGATCTGGGCCGCCGCAGCGCCGAACTGCTCCTGGATCTCCACTTGCAGGAAGCGGGGGAGCCGCTGCAGCGGCTGGCCCTCAGCGTCTGGGGCACGGCCACGATGCGCAATGGCGGCGAGGATGTGGCCCAGGCCCTGGCCCTGATCGGGGTGCGCCCGGTGTGGGATGGGCCCAGCCGCAGGCTTGTGGAGGTGGAGGTGATCCCGATCAGCCTGCTCGGCCGTCCCAGGGTGGATGTGACCCTGCGCATCTCAGGCCTGTTCCGGGATGCCTTCCCACAGTTGGTGGGCTGGTTCAACCGGGCGTGCGCCCTGGTGGCGAGCCTCGACGAGGCGGAGGCGCTCAACCCACTGGCGGCCGCGGCCCGCAGGGAGGGATCCTGCTGCCGCGTCTACGGCTCGGCGCCCGGGGCCTATGGCGCCGGCCTGCAGGGGCTGATCGACAGCGGTCATTGGGAGAGCCGGGCCGATCTCGCCGAGGCGTTCCTGGGCTGGAGCAGCTGGCGCTACGAGGGGGGGGACGACGGCTCGGGCTCGGGGGCGATCGAGGCCCGCAGCGACCGGCCGGGGCTGGAGCAACGGCTGCGCGCGGTGCAGGTGGTGCTGCACAACCAGGACAACCGGGAACATGACCTGTTCGATTCCGACGACTACTACCAGTTCCAGGGGGGTCTGAGTGCCGCCGCGGAGACCCTCAGCGGCCGGGCACCCCAGCTCTGGTTCGCCGACCACTCCCGCCACAGCCGGCCGCGGCTGCACCGCCTCGAGCGGGAATTCGACAAGGTGCTGCGCTCGAGGATGCTCAATCCCCGTTGGCTGGAGGGCATGCAGCGCCATGGCTACAAGGGAGGCTTCGAGATGGCGGCCAGCCTCGACTACCTGTTCGCCTATGACGCCAGCACCGGCAGGGTGCCCGACTGGAGCTATGGGCGGATCACCGAGACCTGGCTGTGCGATCCGGACCTGGAGAGCTTTCTGAAGCGCTGCAATCCCTGGGCGCTGCGCGACATGGCGGAACGGCTGCTGGAAGCCCATCATCGGGGTCTGTGGAAAACCGCCCCAGCCGAGCAGCTGGCCCGCCTGCGCCAGCTCGTGCTGGAAAGTGAAGAGCTGATCGAGCGGCACTGAGTGCAGCGCCGCCGCGTTGGGAATCCCTGATCACGAGCCCCCGCTCAGGGGCCACCGATCCGGTTCCCCGCATCCCCTGCGCCTGAGCTCGCGCCCCGGACCCGGACCCGGGCGCCAGGGATCCGAGCGCCACGGAGCCAAACCCCAAACATCGCAGCGGGACAGAGCCGGCCGCCAGCGCACGCCTCGGATCTGCCGTCACTGAACCCGCGTCACTGCAGCCTGCAGCGAAGGAGCAGAGCGCAGCGTGCACTTGTGCACTTGAAGCGACGGTGGATCGGGTGAAGCGACGGTGGATCGGGATGGGCGAATCGGCAGCGTCCCGAGGCCGGAAGGTGGAGGAACGGCTGCCATTGCAGGGATCGGGATCCAGGCAACGGCTCCAGCAGGGACTCCCCGGTCGGCTTCAGCGATGGCGAAGCGGAGCCGTTGCGATTCCCCGCAGCGAAGACCCCCCTGTCGTCCGCAGGATCAGCCGCTGAGATCCTTCACCATCTGCTTGAACGGATCGATCGAACCTGGCTTCGCCGTGTTGACCTGGCCGCTCTGGGGCTGGCCGGCGGAAGCCCCGGAGGAAGGCATGCGTGCCGCGGGGGCCGCGCCGGGGCTGTTCACCGCAACGGCGGAACCCTTTTTGCGCTGGTCGAGTTCCGCCTGGGACATCTGCTTCGCGAAGGTCTTCTTGACGGGCTTGGGAACGCCGCCGGTGAGATTCACTTCGACCTCCTTGGGCTGAACCCCGCCCAGACCCGGCGTGGCCGCCTTGAGCTCGGCTTCCATCGAGGCCACCTCCTCGACCATTTCCTTGTTGCCAGGGCTGCTGGCCGTGCCCGGGAAGGTGTGCCGGATCGTGTTCGAGCGACGCATGAAGTTCACGTCACCGAGGCTGCTGGCCGCGTCCGGCTCCAGGAAGAACGTTTCCGGGGCCTTCCCGGCCTTCGGCTTCTCCCGGGGGCCGGAACCGGAGGCGCCGGCACCAGAACCGCCGGAGCCGGACGCGAACAGACGATCGAACAGACCCATCGTCAGCCAGGGGGAGAGCTGATCAACCCTAGCGGCCTTGCAGGGAGTGCCCGTGGGTGTCCGTCCCGCAGCTCAACAAGAGTCCACGGGCCCGCAGTTCGGCGGCGACCGCCTCGCAGACGGGGGTGGTGGGTTGCCAGTGCTCCAGCTGGTCGTAGTCGTACCAGGCCTCCGCCCCATCGAAGCCGAGCGTCGCGGCAGCCGCGATCAGCCGGCGGAAGTGGATCCGGTAGCGGGCGGGATGGGCGAGCACGGCCAGTCCGTCGGCGGCCTGGATGGCGGCGACCACCGCCTCGGCCCGCAGGGCTGCTCCCACCACCGCCTGCCCCTGGAGATAGGGAGCGAGGCTCCCATGGTCGGGCCCGAAGCCGAGGGCCAGTACGTGCACGAGACAGCCCTCCAGGAGAGAGCTGATCTCCACACCGCGCCAGAGGGTGGGAGCCGGGCGACCCTGATCCCGCACCTCGGCGAAATGGTCGGCGATCCGCTCGTAGGCCCCGAGGCTGTGGTGATCGGTCACCGCCAGGTGCTCCAGACCCAGTGCCAGGGCCTGACGGGCCAGATCCAGGGGAGCCAGCGAACCGTCGGAGCAGTGGGTATGGCAGTGGAAGTTCACCCGGGTCGGGCAGTCATCCGGCTCCACCTGGCCCAGCAGCGTGGCCAGCGGGTGGCAGGGATCGCGAGGGGGACTCATCCCGCGGAGGCCCCGGCCGCTGTCCGCTCCGCCCGCAGCCGGCGCCAGCGGGCATAGAACTGGATCGAGGCGGCCATGAACAGCACCAGACCCACGATCAGCCAGGTGGCCGCTCCGGTGGGGAACTGGCTCTTGAACACCACCAGCATCACAACGATCACCAACAACAACGTGGGGAGTTCGTTGAACGCCCGCAGCTGCCGGGGGCTCCACAGACAACTCCCACGCTCGAGCTGGCCGAGCAGCCGATAGCAGAACAGGTGATAGCCGAGAAGCGCGGCCACGAGGGCGAGCTTGGCGTGCATCCAGCCCTGCTTCAGCCAGGTGGGATTGACGCTCAGCAAACCAAGCGCACAGACCACGGCCAGCACCATGCCCGGAGTGGTGATGATGTTGGCGAGGCGCCTCTCCATCAGGGCGTACTGCGCCTGGAAGGCCGTCCTGATGGAGGGCTCCAGATCGTCGGCCTCACGGTGGTAGATGAACAGGCGCACCAGGTAGAAGAGTCCGGCGAACCACACAACCACGCCCACGATGTGCAGGGTCTTGAACCAGAGGTAGGCCTCGGGCGGCCAGCTGAAGGCAGGCAGCATGTGGACAAGTGGAGGCGTCAACATGAATCAGGCTAGGGGCTGCCCACCGACCTGCGGACCCGGGACCCGCTCCTGAAGGCGGTACCCGCGGGGGGCTCCTGAGCGATCAGTCCCCCAGGTGGGCTGCCGCCGTGGCCCGGATGGCCGCCAGCTCCTCGGCCGGGATCCGCTCGAGCTGTTTGATCACCAGCGCCATGCGCGGGTTGCGGCGCAGTTCCTGGGCATGGCGGGCCAGGAAATCCCAGTAGAGCGCGTTGAAAGGACAGGCCCCCTCGCCGCTGCGCCGGGTCACGTCGTAGCGACATCCCTGGCAGTAGGTACTCATGCGCCGGATGTAGTTTCCACTGGCGGCATAGGGCTTGCTGGCCAGCAGACCCCCATCGGCGAAGACGCCCATGCCGAGCACGTTGGTCTGCATCACCCAGTCGTAGCCGTCGATGAACATCCGATGGAACCAGGCGGTGAGGGCCTGGGGGTCGAGTCCGGCGATCAGCCCGTAGTTGGCCAGCACCATCAGCCGTTGGATGTGATGGGCATAGGCCCGTTCCGCCAGTTCGCCGAGCACCGTGTCCATGCAGCGCATGCCGCTGCCGCCGAGCTGGTCGAGGAAGGGGGGCAGAGGCCGGTGGTGCCGGAAATGGTTGCGCTCGGGGTAGCTGTCACCGAACCAGTCGTAAAGCGCCCGCGTGTACTCACGCCAGCCCAGGATCTGGCGGATCACTCCCTCCAGCGAGTTGAGCGGAGTCCCGCGTTCCAGGCCGGCCTGCTCCAGGCGGCGGATCACCTCCAGGGGATGGAGCAGGCCGAGGTTGAGGTAGGGGGAGAGCAGGGCATGCCAGAGGGTGGGCTGGCCGCTCACCATCGCGTCCTGGTAAGGCCCGAAGCCTTCCAACCGGGTGCTGATGAAGTGCTCCAGCACCGCAAGCGCCTGCTCGCGGCTGACGGCCCAGACGAACGGCCGGCTGCGGCCCGGCAGGGGTGACTGACCGGCGGCGGCGCGCGCCCTGGAGAGGTGCTCCACCTTCTCGATCACGGCGGTGGTGATGCCATCGGGCTCGAACCTGAGCGGTTCGGGTTCCTGCAGGCCGCGGGGCGGCGACTTGCGGTTGTCGTGGTCGTAATTCCACCGGCCGCCACGGGGGGTGGCCTGCGGGCCTGAACCCTCCATCAGCACATTCCAGCGTCGCCTGCCCTGGCGATAGAACAGCTCCATGCGCAGCTGCCTGTACCCGCCAGCCCAGGCCGCGAAGCTGTCGGCGTCCCAGAGGAAGGCGTTGGCGGGCTGCCACACCAGCTGTGGTACCGGTGCCGCCAGGCCCGCCAGGGCCTGCTCGACGCGCCGGCGGAAGGGACGCTCCGCTGGCTCCATCACGTGCAGCTCTCGGATGCCGTGGGCGCTGCACCAGGCGGCCAGGGCGGCCGGGAAGCCGGCGGTCTCCAGGTAGTCGACGCTCCAGCCCTGCGCCTGGAGGTGCGCCGCGAAGTGGCGCATGGCGCTCCACACCAGCACCAGCTTCTGGCGGTGGTAAGCACGCCAGCTGAGCACGGAGCTGCTCTCGATCAGCAGCACCCGGGCCTGCCCGGGCCGATGGGCCGCCAGGGCGCTCTGGGCAGGGTGGAGCTGGTCGCCCAGCACCCAGATCCCCACCGCGCCGACGCCGGAGGGCATGGTCAGGCCTCAGCGCCGGCGACGAGCCGGCACGCCCGGCGCGCCACCGCGGCGGCGTAGCCCCGCTCCACCTGGCCGACCCGGGGGCTCAGCACACCGTCGCGGCAATCCACCACCAGCCGCTCCCGATGGCCCAGCTGGTCGCTCACCCGCAGGCGCAGCTGCCAGTGATGCTTGGCGCTGCGGCTGATCTCGTCCCCGCACACCGGGCCCACACACAGCCCCGGGGATGCGTGGACCGCCGGGGGCAGGGCCAGCAGAAGGCTGACCAGAAGGCTGGGTAACAGAAGCGTGACGATCCGGATCAACCGGCCAGCTCCAGGGAGGCCCCATTGTCGGCTTCAAGCGGCTCCGGCGCCGGATGGCCGGCCTCGGGATGGAAGTACTCCCACACCACCTGGGCCAGTCCCGGCCCCATCCCGGGTGCCTGGGCGAGGGTGTCAGGGCTGGCCAGCTGGATGGCGTCGATCGAGCGGAAGTGGGCGAGCAGCTCCCGGATCCGCTTCGGGCCGAGACCGGGAATGTCGGACAGGCGCGAGCGCTTCAGCCGTTCGCCACGCTGCTGGCGGTGGAAGCTGATGGCGAAGCGGTGAGCCTCATCCCGGAGGCGGCGCAGCAGCTGCACGCCGAGCTGGTTGGGTTCGCTCTCGAGGGGCTGGCCGGCGCCCGGCACGAACACCTCCTCGCGCTGCTTGGCCAGGGAACACACCACCAGGTCTTCGTGCAGGTTGAGCTCCCGCAGAGCCTCGATCACCGCCGAGAGCTGGCCCTTGCCCCCATCGATCATCACCAGGTCGGGCCAGTCCTGGAGACCATCGGTGTGCAGAGCCGTGCCGGCCTGGCGCCGCAGGGCGACCAGGTCGGCGCCGGCGGCCTTGGCCTGGGCCCAGCGGCGGAAGCGGCGGCGCATGATCTCCGCCATCGCCATGAAGTCGTCGGAGTGGCCGGCGCGGATCGAACTGCTGCGGATCCTGTACTTGCGGTAGTGCTGTTTGGCCGGCAGCCCGTCGATGAACACCACCTGGGAGGCAACGGCATCACTCCCCTGGATGTGGCTGATGTCGAAGCCCTCGATCCGGCGCGGTGGCGCCGGCAGATCGAGCAGCTGGGCCAGATCCTCCGTGGCCAGAAGGTTCTGCTCGCTGACCCGCTGGGCCCGCTGCAGTTCGTAGCCGGCGTTGCGCTCCACCAGCTCGATCAGGTTGGCCTTCTGCTGGCGCTGGGGCACCGCGATCCTCACCTTTCTGCCCCGCAGTTCGCCCAGCCACTGCTCGATCAGGGTCTGCTGGGGGAGCGGATGCTGCACCAGCAGCTCCGGCGGGATCTCCACCGGCTCCACCTGGCTGTAATGCTCCTCGATCACCGTCTGCAGGATCCGACCGAGGGCTGCGCGCCCCGGCCCCATCGGCGCCGGCTCGGCACTGGCGGCTTCACAGGTGGCCTCACAGGCGGCGGGCAGTGTGACCGCATCGGCGGTGTAGCCCAGGCGCCCCACCAGCTTGCCGGCCCGCATCTGGAAGAGCTGCACCGCCGCCACCCGTGCATCGGCCGCCAGGGCGATCACATCGCGGCTCACCGAGCTGTCGCCCGTGCTCATCTTCTGATCGGCCGTGAGCGTGCCGATGCCCTGCAGCTGGTCGCGCACCCGGGCGGCGCTCTCGAAGTCGAGCCGCTCGGCATAGGTCTGCATCTGCTTCTGGAGCAGGGCGAGGAGCTCCTCGTTGCGCCCCTGGAACACCATCGCCACCTGGCGCAGGGTGCGCTGGTAGTCCTCCGGGGTGATCCTCTGCTGGCACACACCCGGACAGCGACCGATGTCGTAGTTCAGGCAGGTGCGCTCCCGATAGAGCGGCTGGGGCCTCTGGCGCAGGGGGAACACCCGCTTCACCAGGGCCAGGGTGCGCCGCAGCAGGCCCACATCCACATAGGGGCCGTAGAAGCGATCGAGGGGAGAGCGCAGGCGGCGGCGGCGGGTGATGAAGATGCGCGGATAGGCTTCGCTCCAGGTGATGCAGAGGTAAGGGTATTTCTTGTCATCCTTCAACAGGATGTTGAAGTGGGGCTGGTGATTCTTGATCAGGTTGGCTTCGAGCGCCAGGGCTTCGGCCTCGCTGTCGGTGACGATGCACTCGATCTCGCAGACCTGGCGCACCATCAGGGCGATGCGGGGCGAATGGCCATGGCCGCCGCCACTCTGGAAATAGCTGCGCACCCGCGTCCGCAGCACCTTGGCCTTGCCGATGTAGAGAATCCGGTCCTCGCCATCGCGCAGCAGATAGCAGCCCGGCTCCGCGGGAAGTTCCCGCAGACGTTCGCGCAGCTGCTGGGGCTCGTGGATCAGAGGCGGCACCACGTCCCCGGCCATGGCGACGGACGGACGGGGGCGCTCAACCGCCGTAGTTCCAGCCGGTGCTGCCCAGCTCGAGGGCGGCAGCGTCGCGGTGCAGAACGGCGGAGATCACCTTGCCCACGAAGACCGTGTGATCACCGGCGGCCACCTGCCCCACCAGCATGCACTCCACTCCCCCGAGAGCGTCGTCCAGGATCGGCAGCCCCTCGGGGCCGAGGGTGAAGGGAGTGGCCTCGAAACGCCCGCCCACGCCGTTCTGCGGCTTGAAGAACACCGCCGCCAGCTCCTTCTGGTCGGCCGCCAGCACATTGAGGGAAAAGCGGCCCGTGCGCTGGATCATGCCGTTGCTGGTGCTGTCGGCCCGGACGGCCATCACCACCAGGGGAGGTTCGAACGACCCCTGGGTGACCCAGCTGGCGGTGAAGCCGTTCACCACCTCGCCTTCCGCCACCCCGCAGATGAACAGTCCGTGGGGGATCTTGCGCAGCAGGGTCTTCTTGGCATCGAGATCGAGGGCCATGGGCAGGGAAGGGGCTGCGCCGAATCTAGGAATGGCCGGCGCCCCGTCCGGAAGCCAGCCATAGGCTGGGATCCATGCGCGCCCTCTACCCCGGTTCGTTCGATCCGCTCACCCTGGGACACCTGGACCTGATCGAACGCAGCACCGGCCTGTTCGACGCGGTCGTTGTCGCCGTGTTGCGGAATCCCAACAAGTCGGCGGCCTTCCCCCTGGAGCAGCGCCTCCACCAGATCCGGGAGGCCACCAGCCACCTCGGGGGGGTGGAGGTGGGCAGCTTTGATGGGCTCACCGTGGACTATGCCCGGGACTGCGGCGCCGGGGTGATCCTGCGGGGCCTCAGGGCGCTCAGCGACTTCGAGTTCGAGCTGCAGATCGCCCACACCAACAAGAGCCTGGCCCCCCGCGTGGAAACCCTCTTCCTGGCCACGGCCGTGCACCACAGTTTCCTGAGCAGCTCGGTGGTGAAGGAGGTGGCCCGCTTCGGGGGCGATGTGCGGCACATGGTGCCGGCGGGAGTGGCCACCGACCTGGCCAGGCTCTTTAATCAAGGTTCCTCGTGAGCAGCAGCGGTCACGCCCATGGCTGAACCCACCATCACCGTGCTTGATCAGCTCGACCAGCTCGAGGAGATCGTGCTGGAGGGCAACCGCATCCCGTTCAGCGGCGGTCGCCTGGTGAACGAGCAGGACGCCATGGAGGTGATGGATGCCCTGCGGGAGGTGCTGCCCATCCAGCTCTCCCAGGCCGTGGAACTGCTCCGCCAGCGCGATGATTTCATCGCCCAGGCCCGCACCCAGGCCGATGAGATCGTGGCCCAGGGCCGGATCCAGCGGGAACAGCTGATCAATGCGGCGTCGATCCGCCAGGAAGCCGAGCGCCAGGTGGCCGAGATGCGGGAACAGGCCCGTCAGCAGTGCGAACAGCTGCTGCTCCAGACCCGGCAGCAGGTGGCCCAGGTCGAGCAGGAGCACCAGGCGCGGCTCGCCCAGCTGGAACAGCAGTTCGCCGCCCGCAGACAGCAGCTGGAGCAGGAGGTGGCGGAGCGCAACCGCCAGCTGCTCGAGCAGCATGACCGCAACCGCCAGCAGGCCGGCGCCGAGCTCGAGCTGATCCGCCAGGAGGGCCTGCGGGTGCAACGGGACAGCCAGGCGGAGGCCGAGCGGCTGCACAACGACGCCCTCCAGTTCCGTCAGCAGACGCAGCAGCAGTGCGACGCCCTGGTGGCCCGGAGCCGCCAGGAGGCCGCGATGATCCAGGACGGTGCCAACAGCTACGCGGAGCAGGTTCTGGGCGAACTGGAGGGGCGCCTCAAGGAGCTCAGCCAGGTGGTGCTCGGTGGACGCCAGGAGCTGAGTCGTCTGATGGCCTCCCAGGTCACCGCGGCGGATCGGCAGCGGCCGGCTCCGCCCGCCGAGGCCCCGGCACCCCAGCCCAGCGGCCGCAGCCGCCGGGTCACCAACCGTCTGCGCCGGGTGGCCGAACGGCTGGGTTGAGCAGATGCTCGCGCAGCGTACGGATGGCCCAGCCGATGGGGGAGGCCGGGTGTGTGCGGCTCAGGGTGGTGAGGACCGGCAGAGCCCCACATTCATCACGTTCCCCAGCACCGCTCCGATCGTGGCGTTGGGTGATCCAGCCCCGTTGCTGATCGCGCTCACGTAGCGGGGCCCGTCATCGGTCTGCAGGATTCCGCTGATCGAGCGCACGCCTGTGAGCGTGCCGGTCTTGGCAAACACGCGGCCCTCGATGGCGGTGCCGATGAAGAGATGGCGCAGCGTGCCGCGTCGGCCGGCCACGGCCATCGAGGCCACGTACGCGGGTGCGTAGGGATGCTGGCTCATGCGCAGCAGCAGGGCCGCCAGAAAACGGCTGGTGAGCCGATTGGCCCGATCCAGTCCACTGCCGTCAGCCACGACGACTCCCTCCATGGGCAGCCCCTGTTCGGTGAGCCAGCGCTGCAGGCGTAGCCGGGCCTCCGGCAGATCCCAGGTGCCGGCACCCTGGCGGAGCAGCACTTCCGCCGTGAAATTGTGGCTCTCGGTGTTGGCCAGGCTGAGCAGGTTGTGCATCGGGGCCGACGGCTCCTGGTGCACCAGCACGGCGGCCTCCGGCAGGGGGCTGCGGGCCGACACCACACTCAACCGGGCCTGGCCGCCCTGCTGCTGCAGGGCCCGGCGCAGCAGCAGGGAGAGCCGCGAGGGGGGATCGGGTACAGCCGACTGGATGGCGTTGCTGGTGAGGGCCAGGCGGGTGATCGGGGCCCCGTAGGCGGTGGTGCGGTCGTCCGGATGCCAACCGGCGGGCCACCAGGCCGGAGCCGGCTCCTCGGCGAGCTGGAGGCGCACGATCGAGGGGCGAGATCCGCGATCGCCGCCGCCGCCGAGGGCAAGACGGGCGAAGCGCTGGAGCTGGGGCAGGGCCAGATCCGGGTCACCCTCGCCGGTGAGCCGGAAGGAGCCGTCGGCCAGTCGCCACAGCTGGGTGTTGAGACGGTAGTCGGGCCCGAGGCGGTCGAGGGCGAAGGCCGTGCTCAGCAGCTTCTGGTTGGAGGCGGGCACCCGGGGGCGCCGGCCGTTGAGATCGGCCAGAAGCCTGCCCTCGGGATCGGCCACCGTGATGCTCCAGACGCCTGCCTCGGAGCCGGCCAGGGCCTCGATGCGTCGCTGCAGAGCCGGGCAACTGGGCTGGTCCTGGAGCAGGGGCAGGCCGATCGGGGGCGGAGAGGGCGGCAGGGAGGCGAGGGGTGCAGGAGAGAGCCGCTCGGACACCAGGGCCGGGGTGTTCTGGGCCAGGGCGGCCAAGCCAATCAGAGGCAAGCCGAGACACAAACCGGCCAGACCCAAGGAGGCGCCCGGAGACCGCATGGGTCAGGCCCCCACCTGCAGACCGCTCACCACGCCCGTGACCCTGAACGTGGAGCCCTCCAGTTCCACGGGGGCACCGATTTTCAGATTCTGGTTGCCGAACACCACACCGCCACCCGCCCGGCGCCCCAGGCCACTGAGTACGAAGCGGGCATCAAGACTGCCGAAGACCTGTTGGTTGGGGTCGGGGGCGGTGACCACAGAACCATTGGGCTGCACGGCCACAAGGCGGCGCTGCAGCGACTTCACGTCCTGGATGGTCACGGTGCCGTGGGGCTGGTTGCGGATCACCACCGCCACTTTTCCATCCCTGCGGGCGCTGTCCACGAGGGCCACGGGGTCGGCCACGGGCACTCCGCGCACGTCCACCATCACCGTGACCGGCACAAGACTGCCGGTGGCCTGGGCCACAGCGCCACTGAGCTTGGGACTCCAGATCACCCCGGCGGCGGCGAGCAGGACGGCGGCCGCCGCTCCCGCATCCACCAGGCTCCAGGTTCGGTGCTTGGGAGGCTCCGGCGCAGACGCCATCATCTCGGCTCAGCTCGGCGCAGTGTACGGACGCAACCGGGGCCAGGCCAGGGGCAGCGCCGAGCTGGGCCGTCAGGGAGCGCCGGGAGTCTGGGGGGGCAGTCTGTGGGGAACCGCCCTGGCGGGAACTCAGTGGCGCAGCCCTTCGATGAAGGCGTCGAGCACGCGGAGGTTGCCGCCCAGGCCGATGCCATCCCCGCCGGCCAGGGCCGTGGCCAGCTCCTCGGGGTCGGGCTTCTGCGCAAAGGTGGCCACCAGCCGGAATCCATCGGGGTCTTCGCGATGCACTTCCCAGGCCTGTGGATGGGCGCGCCGCAGCGCCCCGCCTTCCACCGGCATCACGGCGTAGGCGGTCTGCCACTGGGCCAGGAAGCCGCGCCTCCTCTGCCGGGCGACGCTGCCGATACCCACGGCGGCATCCTCCAGACGCCCGTTGAGCATCACCACCGCCCCCCCGTACCCGGTGCAGATCTGGACGAAATCCTCATAGTCTGCCGGCGTCGGGGCCACGGCCAGCAGAAGCGTGCGCTCGCCGCCAAGGCCTGCCGCTGCGGCTTCTGAACGCTGAAGGGCTCCGAAATCGAGGATCAGCCCGCCCAGATCGGACCCGTCACGGCGGGCCAGGGCCGCGGCTCCGGCATCGGGGAACAGCAGACGCAGGTCCACACCCCCAGCCAGCAGGGCTCTGGCCATGCGCAGGGCGGGAGGAAGGAGCCGCAGGCCCTCGAAGCGCCACTCCACGCTCCAGCGGCCTCTGGCATCGGCGGCCAGGGCTGAACGCAGGGCGCCGAGCGCCTGGTCTTCAACGGCATGCAGATCGGCCGGCAGCATGGTGCATAGGTGGGTGGGGCGACCCTACGCAGCTCCTCGCTCCAGCCGCCGCATCGCCTCGAGCAGCCGCTCCGCAACGGTTTCCAGATCCGGTTCCTCCAGCCAGGGCCCAAGGCTGAGACGCAGGCCGCTGGCCGCCTCGGCGGCATCACAACCGATCGCCTCCAGCACCGGGCTGGCCGCTGCCCCGCTGCTGCTGCAGGCGGAGCCGCTGCCGGCCGCGATGCCGAGGCCAGCCAGCTCCCGCACCAGCGGACGGCCGGGCAGCGGCCGGCCGTCCGCAGCGCGGATCAGCAGGCTGAGGTGGTGGGGCAGACGGCGCCCAGGGGTGCGGCGGGGATCCGGACCGCTGAGGCGCAGGCCCGGAAGCGCCAGCAGCCGCTCCAGCAGCCCGTCGCGCAGGCGAGCCAGCGGATCGACACCACCGGCGGCCGTGAGCCGTTCGGTCGCCAGCCGCAGCGCGGCAGCGAAGCCGGCGACCAGCACCACCGGTTCCGTACCGCCCCGCAGGCCCCCTTCCTGGCCGCCGCCGCCGATCAGGGGTTCCAGCGCGATGTCCGGAGCTGTCAGCAGCAGCCCCACTCCCCGCGGCCCCTGGAGCTTGTGGGCCGTGCCGCTCAGCATCGCCAGCGGCAGAGCATCGAAATCAACAGGGTGATGGCCCAGCACCTGCACCGCATCGACGTGCAGGGGTACACCGGCGCGGCGGCAGAGGCTGCCGATCGCCTCGACGGGTTGGACGGCCCCCACTTCGTTCTGTCCCCAGATCAGCGACACCAGTCGGGTGGGAGGCCGCAGCAGGTGGGCCAGGGCGGAGAGATCCACCAGACCCTCGCGATCGACCGGCACCAGGGCCAGCTGCCAACCCTGGCGCCGCAGCTGGTTGGCGGCCGCCAGGCTGGCGGGATGCTCCACGCTGGACATCACCAGCCGCCGCGGTTCGGTTGTCCCTGGCAGAGCCGCGGCGTAACCGCGCAGCGCCAGGTGGATCGCCTCGCTGCCGCCGGAGGTGAACACCAGCCGGCCACGCCGGCAGCCCAGGAGCTCGGCGATCGTCTGACGTGAGCGCTCCAGGCACTCCGCCGCCACCAGACCGGGCCCATGCAGGCTCGATGGGTTGGCCCAGGCCGACGTCTCGGCCTCCCGCATCACCGCCAGCACCTCGGGATGGGGAGGACTGGTGGCGCAGGCATCGAGGTAGAGCGCCCTGCCCACCGGTCAGGGGCCCGGGTCGCGCACGAGGCGGGCCCGGCTGCGGGATTCGAGCGAATGGGTGGCCAGAGCCACCAGGTCGTCGAGGGAGCGGGTGTTGATCAGCTCCTGGGCCCGGGCCCGGGCCGCGGCACTGGGGCAGTCATCGGGGCGCTGGCAGCCGTTGACGCAGGCCACGGCACAGTCCACGGCGGAGGCTTGGGGGTTGGCCTCAGCCGCCGGCCCGGCCGCGGCCGAGGGGTTCGGCGCCGATGGCTGCTGTCCCCCGGGCCCGCGGGGCGAAGGGGAGTTCTGCCAGAACTCGGGAGTGAGCACGCCATCGAAGACCGCCTGGGCCGGACCGGTCATGAACACATGGTTGGAGGCGGCGTCCCAGGCGATCTCGAGCGAGCCGCCGGGCAGATCGAGCCGGGCCCGCTCCTCGGCGATGCCGAGGCGATGGCACACCACCAGGGTGGCGCAGGCCCCGGTGCCACAGGCCAGCGTGGGACCCGCCCCACGCTCCCATACCCGCATCACCAGGTGGGAGGGGCTGAGCGCCTGCACAAAATGAACGTTCACCCGGGCGGGAAAGGCCGGATGCACCTCCAGGGCCGGGCCGAGGCTCTCCAGATCCACGGCCTCCACGTCAGGCACCGGAATCACCACGTGGGGGTTGCCCATGCCCGCCGCCGCCACCGCGAAGCAGGCACCCGCCACCTCAAGGCTGCCCTGCGGCAGTCCGGCCTCGCCGACCGGCAGGGTGGTGGGCACCGCCTCCGGGGCCAGAAGGGGTTCTCCCATATCGACCCGGATCGTGCCGTCGGGCTGAAGTTCCGGCACCACCCGTCCGGCCAGGGTCTCCACCTGCCAGGTGCGGCCGGTGCCATCCCCCTCGCTGTCGGCCAGGAACCGGGCCAGACAGCGGATGCCGTTGCCGCACATCTCCGGCTCGCTGCCATCGGCGTTGTAGATGCGCATCCGCAACTCCCCTCCCTCGCGAGGAGGCAGGGCCAGGATCAGCCCATCACCGCCGACGCCGAAACGCCGATCACAGAGCCGCTGCACCAGCGTGGGGGTGAAGATGGATGCGTCCTCCGAGCTGGCGGCGTGCCGACAATCGAACAACAAGAAATCGTTCCCCAGGCCGTGGTATTTGCTGAAAGGGAGCACGGGGACGTCAGGGACGGGCAGCCGCTGATTCTATTTCCGTTCGTCACCGACTGAGATGGAGAGTTTCTTCGAGCGGAAGGGTGCCACGCTGGACACCTCACAGCCCGGCATCCGTCACATCCAGGGACTGATCCGCAACCGCACCACGGTGATCGTGGTGATGAGCGGCGGCCATGAGATCGAGGGCCTGATCCAGTGGCAGGACCCCTCCTACCTGGCGATCAGTCGGGAGGGACAGCCGATCACCCTGGTCAATCGACAGGCGGTCATGGTCCTGCGCCCGCTCGGCTGAGGGCGGCGTCGGTGTGTGGCACCATCCAGATCACCGCAGCCGCGCCTGACGTGAGCGAAGCCAGCCGCTACCAACCCCAGGCGATCGAGGCACGCTGGCAGCAGGCCTGGGAGACGGCGGGGCTGCACAGCACCCCTGCCCCCGGGGAAGGTGAAACCTTCTATGCCCTCTCGATGTTTCCCTACCCATCGGGAAACCTGCACATGGGCCACGTGCGCAACTACGTGATCACCGACGTGGTCGCTCGCGTGCAGCGAATGCGCGGCCGCAGGGTGCTGCACCCGATGGGTTGGGACGCCTTCGGGCTGCCCGCCGAGAACGCCGCGATCGAACGAGGTGTCGATCCCAAGGACTGGACCGACCGCAACATCGCCACGATGCGGGCCCAGCTGCGCCAACTGGGCCTCTCGATCGACTGGGACCGGGAACAAACCACCTGCCACAGCTCCTACTACCGCTGGACCCAGTGGCTGTTCCTGCAGTTTCTGGAAGCCGGTCTGGCCTACCAGAGCGACGCCACCGTGAACTGGGATCCGGTGGACCGGACGGTGCTGGCCAACGAGCAGGTGGACAGCGAAGGCCGCTCCTGGCGCTCCGGAGCTCTGGTGGAGAAACGCCAGCTGCGCCAGTGGTTCCTGCGGATCACGGCCTATGCGGACGCCCTGCTCGACGACCTGCCGGCCCTGGACGGCTGGCCGGAGCGGGTGCGCACGATGCAGGCCAACTGGATCGGCCGCAGCAGCGGGGCCGAGCTGATCTTCGCGGTGGTGGATGCGGACGGCCAGGCAACGGACACCCGCATCGAGGTGTTCACCACCCGCGCCGACACGGTGTTCGGGGCGACCTACGTGGTGCTCGCACCGGAGCATCCTCTGGTGCCGACCCTCACCACAGCGCAGCAACGGCTCGCGGTGGAGGCGTTCCGGGATCTGGTGAGCCGCCAGAGCGAGCAGGAGCGGCTGGCGGACGACCTGCCCAAGCGGGGCGTGCCCCTCGGGATCCGGGTGCGCAACCCCGCCAGCGGCGAGCTGATCCCGGTCTGGATCGCCGACTACGTGCTGGCGGACTACGGCACCGGTGCGGTGATGGGGGTGCCCGCCCATGATCAGCGCGATTTCCTCTTCGCCCGGCGGCATGAACTGCCGGTGAAGCGGGTGATCATTCCCGAGGGCAGCGATGAGCACGCCTATGAGGGTGATGCCTGGACGGAGCCGGGCGTGCTGATCCACTCGGGGAGTTTCAGCGGCATGGCCAGCAGCGAGGCCAGAGCCGCCATCACCAGGACAGCCGGCGAACAGGGCTGGGGGCGCGCCCGGGTGCGCTATCGCCTGCGCGACTGGCTGATTTCACGCCAGCGCTACTGGGGCTGTCCGATCCCGGTGATCCATTGTTCCCACTGCGGAGCTGTGCCCGTGCCGGCGCAGGATCTGCCCGTGGAGCTGCCCCGCGACCTGCCCCTGAGCGGCCGTGGTGGCTCGCCGCTGGCCCAGCACGAGAGCTGGCTGAACGTGCCCTGCCCCAGCTGCGGCAGCCCGTCGCGGCGTGAAACCGACACCATGGACACGTTCATGTGTTCCAGCTGGTATTTCCTGCGCTACAGCGATCCCCATAATGGCGATCTGCCGTTCAGCCGCGAGGCCGTCGACCGCTGGCTGCCGGTGGACCAGTATGTGGGTGGGATCGAGCACGCGATCCTGCACCTGCTCTACTCCCGGTTCTTCACGAAGGTGTTGCAGAACCGGGGTCTGCTGGGCTTCAGCGAACCCTTCAGGCGCCTGCTCACCCAGGGCATGGTCCAGGGCCTCACCTACAGAAATCCCCAGAACGGCAGATACATCGCCCCTGCGGATGTGGCCGACCCCAGCGATCCCCGTGACCCGTTGAGCGGTGAGGCGCTGGAGTGTTACTTCGAAAAGATGTCGAAGTCGAAGGCCAATGGCGTGGAGCCCGCCGTGGTGATCGACCGCTATGGAGCCGACACGGCCCGCATGTTCATCCTGTTCAAGGCCCCTCCCGAAAAGGACCTGGAGTGGGATGACGCCGATGTGGAGGGGCAGTATCGCTTTCTGCAGCGCATCTGGCGGCTCGCCGAGCGGGCGGCAAGCCGCGGCATCCAGCTGGGGAAACGGGCGGCCCTGCCGGACAACGCAACCCTCAGCGCTGCCGAGCGGGAGCTGCGCCGGGCCGTGCATACGGCCATCGGTGCGGTCAGCGACGACCTCGACCGCGAGCTCCAGTTCAACACGGCGGTTTCAGAGCTGATGAAACTCAGCAACGCGATCACGGAACGACTGGAGCACTGCGGGGATGCGGTGGCCGAGGAGGCCGTGGGCACCCTGCTGGTGCTGCTGGCGCCGTTCGCTCCGCACCTTGCCGAAGAGCTGTGGCTGAAGCTGGGCGGACGCGCCGCGCAAGCTCCCCTGGCCGAAGCCAGCATCCATCGTCAGCCCTGGCCAAGCGTGGATGCCACAGCGCTTGTGCGCGACACGATCCCGCTGGTGATCCAGGTGAAGGGCAAGGTGCGCGGCAAGCTGGAGGTGCCGGCCGACGCCGACAGGGCGACCCTGGAGCGCCTGGCCCTCGAGAGTGAGATCGTCGACCGATGGCTGGATGGCAAACTCCCGAGCCGGGTGATCGTGGTGCCTGGCAAGCTTGTGAATCTGGTTCCCTGAATCACGGTGCTGGGCAGCTGGCAATTCTGGGCCGGCCTGGCGGCGGTGTTCGCCTCCGCCACCGCAGTGCTGGCGAAGCTGGGGGTGAGCGGCATCGATGCCAATCTGGCCACCTTCCTGCGCACGGGAGTGGTGCTGGTGGCCCTGGGGTTGTTGCTCCTGTTCAGCGGCCAGCTGCACTGGGGCGACCTGCACAAGCTCCCCCGAGCCAGCCTCGGGGCCCTGGGGCTCTCGGGCCTGGCCACCGGGGCCTCCTGGCTGTGTTATTTCCGGGCCCTGGAACTCGGTCCGGTGAGTCGGGTGGCTCCGATCGACAAGCTCAGCGTTGTTCTGGTGGCCGCCCTGGGGGCACTGCTATTGGGGGAGGAAGTGCCCGTTCGGGCCTGGATCGGGGTGGTGCTGATCGCTCTGGGGGGCGCACTTGTGGCCTTCTAGGCCGGTACCACATCCTTGATCGGCGGGTAGGTGGGGCGGGGTTGGAGCGGGGGCGTGGCCGGTGATGGTGATGAGCCGGCGCTGGGGGTGAGCCGCCAGCCAGTGGCCGTGAGACCAGCGGCAAAGATCGTCAGTTCCTCATGGCTGGCGAAGCGACGCCGCTCCCGCAGAAGCAGCGGATTGGCACCATCTCGAGGATTCTGCAGCTGGGCCGCGAGGGAAGCGTTGTCATCGAGGAACATCCACTGGCCTTTGCAGCGGGCCTGGGGATCCAGCAGGCTGAACAGAGTGGAGCGGGCCATGACGCAACGATTGCGGAACGACTTGCGGAAACACCATCAGAACGAAGACGAGAAAAGAAGATCCCCTGGATGCCCAGGGGCGCGACTCGGCACGAGGCTGTGATGGGGGCTGTGCAGGAGGGGAAGTGAGGCGAAGGGAGCTGGAGCGGCCCCGAGGCTGCTGTGGCGCACCTGCAGCGAGTGGATATCCCTTACTCTCGACCCGATCGAACGGTGGTTCTGTATCGGGCCACACCCATGCCGGTGCTCAGAGCTTCCGGAAGCGCAGGCTGGAGGGGGCTCCCCATTCGCCCTCGGCTCTGTAGCCGCGGGCATTGGCACAGAGATGGCGAAGAATCCAGAACAACGGCTCCGGTGATGCCAGGCTGAGCTGGACGCCAAGATCATCGAGACTGCGCCACAGACCATCGGCAAGCGCGGTCTCGAGCTGGGACTGGAGCGCAAGGACTCCAGCCGCGGCCTGCTTGCCCGCTTCCACTCCAGGCTGGTGATAGGCATTGATGTTCACCAGTTCCGCATACAGACCTACGGCCCGTTCGAACAGGGCGATCAGCGCCCCAAGACTGCGGGCATTGAGCTGACGCAGAGTGATCGAAACACTCTGGCGGCCGCTTTCCATCAGCGCGGTACGCGTGCCCTGGAGGAAACCATCCAGAAAGTCTCCGGGAATCTCGCCAGGATCAGCCGGCAAATCGCGAGGATCCTCGAGCACCTCAATGAAGGTCACGAAAAAGTTGTCGATGCCGTCGCGCAGCTGCTGCACGTAGGCATGCTGGTCGGTTGAGCCCTTGTTGCCGTACACCGCGATCCCCTGGTGAACGGGTTCGCCGTCGCGATCCAGGGCTTTGCCCAGGCTTTCCATCACCAGCTGCTGCAGGTAGCGGCTGAAGAGCTCCAGCCGGTCCCGATAGGGAAGCACCACCATGTCGCGCCGGCCCCTGCCCTCGCCGGCGCTGTACCAGGAGGCGGCCAGCAGGGCAGCGGGATTGGCCTCGAGCTCCTGCACCCGGGTGCAGGCGTCCATGGCGGCGGCGCCTTCCAGCAAAGAGCGGATGTCGGCCCCCACCAGCACGCCGGGCAGCAGGCCGACGGCGGAGGTGATGCTGGTGCGGCCCCCGACCCAGTCGAACATGTCGAAGCGGGCGAGCCAGTCCTCCGCGGCGGCGGTCTGATCCAGCCTGCTGCCCGCCATGGTGACGGCAACGGCCTGTCGGGCCCAGATACCTCCGTGGGCCTCGACGGCGCGGCGGGCCTGCAGCATGCCCAGATGGGGCTCAGGGGTGCCGCCCGACTTGCTGACAACGACCACCAGGGTGGTGCGCAGCCGGTCAGCGAGACGGGCGAGGATGCGGCTGATGCCGTCCGGATCGACGTTGTCGAAGAAGTGGAACGGCAGTCCCCTGCCCGGATCCTGCAGGGCAGCCACCACCAGCAGGGGGCCCAGGCCGGAGCCCCCGATGCCGATCCAGAGCACATCGGTGAACCGCTGGCCGGGCCCGGGGGCGATGCCGCCGCTCAGCACCTCCTGGCCGAACGATTCGATCCGGTTGATCTCCCCGGCCACGTGGGCGCCCTCATCGGCATCGGGGGCGAGGGAGGGATCCCGCAGCCAGTAGTGCCCCACCTGCCGCTCTTCATCGGGGTTGGCGATCGCGCCTGCCTCAAGGGCGGCCATCGCCTGGAACGCCTCGGCAAAACGGGGGCGCAACGCCGAAAGTTCCGGGGCGGTGATCGCCATCCGACTCACATCGAGCCAGGCGCCCAGTCCATCGTCGAACCACAGGAGGCGTTGGAAGCGCCGCCATTGCTCAACGGGACTGTGGGGAGCGAGGTCCGGCAGGTCCGCGAAGGCGGCGGCGGCTGCACTGGGCTCGGCCATGGGGTGGAACGATCTGGGCCGAACCTAAACCTTACCGCCGGGCCGGATCCGCCTTACCGCCGGGCCGGATCCGCACGACCCCTGGCGGGAGTCTCCGGAGAAGGGGATTAAGATTTGGTTTGATTCGTCAGATGACTGGGCTTCGTTGAGCGTCCCTTCCGCTACCGAGCCCGCACCTGTGTGGTCCCAGCGTCTGTCACGCCTGCTTCGGCCCCTGGGTATCGGTGCCACGGTTCTGGCCCTCACGACCCTGCCGCTCTCCGTACCGCCTGGCGTTGGCCAGGCTGATGGCCAGCCGCCCGGCAACCTTGGCTGGGTCGACTCTCCTGAGAGCGCCGATCCGCTGCGGTTCAGCCCTGAGGAACTGCGGGAGCTGCAGCGGCGCTTCGGGGTGCACGGCCCCCAGCCCCAGCTCGCCCAGCTCTTCACCGAAGGGATCGACCAGCTGCAGCCCCTCCGGATCCACACCCTCCAGCGGCTGGAGGAGCTTCGCCCGGTGATCCTCCAGGAATCGAGGCGCCGGAACGTCAATCCGGTCTTTGTGACAGCCGTGCTCTTCGATGAGATGCGCCACGCCAAACCCGGGGAGGACATCCCCCTGGCTGCCCACTCGGGTCTGTTCAGTACCCATGGGCCCGGCCAGGTGGCCGTGAGCGAGCTGGTGCATCAGGGCCTGCTGCGCCCGGATCCCAGCGCTGCGGAGCTGGCAGCGGCGCGCGACAGGCTGCTCGAGCCGGCCTTCAACGTGCGCGTGCTCGTCGGCAAATTCGCCCGTCTCAGCCACGAACTCAACCTGCCCAGGGGTCAGCATCTGCAGGCCAGCCGCCATCCCCGCCAGGCCAAGGCCCTCGCCACGCTGGCCTATCTGCACAACGGCAAGCTCGACTACCCCCGCCGGATCCTGCGCTCCATGCAGGATCCGGAGCTGCACGCCCTCCTGTTCAGCGCCCGCAAGACCCTCCTGCCACCCCTGATCTGAGCGCTGCGGGGCGGGCCGGACGGTCAGCAGAGCATTCCGAGGTTCTGGAGGCGCCGCTGCAGGGCGGTCCAGTCGAAGCTGCGCGGGTCGGCCCGCTCCCCGCCCAGATCCACCGCACGGTGGGTGGTGATCTGGCCGGGAGGGATGCGGAAACGGCGCATCCAGTCGGCCAGCAGCACCGCCAGGGCGTCGTACTGGGCCTGCGAATAGCCGCTGTGGGCCGGATCGGCGTCCTCCCCATCCAGCGGGGTCTCGAGGCTGACATGCAGCGCGAAGTTGTTGACGGAGCCCCCCACCTCCGGGTTGGTCACCACCCAGCGGCCATTGAAGGCCGAGTTGCCCGCCCCGAAGGCCCGCTTGGCCGGGTCGAGCAACGTCACCACCTGGCCGTCGAGGCCGATCAGGGCGTGATAGCTCACCTGGTCGGCGTCGTTGGGGTGCGCCGTGGTGAAGGTGTTGATCGCCGAATCGATGCCGTACACGGTTTCATGCAGGATCACCACCTGGGGTGAGGGATCGACCGGGTTGCCGAAGGCGTCGCGGCGGAAGCGCTCGCCGTAGTTGGTGGGATGGATGCGCACCCGGATGGCCTGCCGGGGCAGCGCCGCCAGCAGCGCCCGCAGGCGCCGGGCCTGATCAGGATCCTCGGCTCGGCAGCTGCGCCGCAGAGGCGAGGCCCAGGCTGCACGGGATGGAGGCGGCGGGGCCGCGCGCTGGTCCGGGTCGGCTCCGGAGCCGTCCGTGCCCAGCTCTTGAAGAACATCAAGCCAGGTGGAGTTGGCGCTGAACCGATCGGGGCGGTGATCCCAGCTGCCAGCAAGCCAACCCAGCCCCGCCAGGCTCGCGGCCAGGCTGGCGACCACGGCCACGTGCAGCTTCATGGCCATTGCAGCCGCAACCAGGCGGAGCGCAGCGCCAGGACCTCCTCAGGAGCTGCAGGGTCGGGCTCGAGCCGCCAGCGCAGCACGGCAGGCTCGCCAGGTTCGAGGGCACTGCGGCGCAGGCGACCGTCACGAGCCCAGATCAGCTCGCGGGACCGCCCCGGATCGCCTCGCCGCAGAGCCTGATCAGCGTCCTCCGGGCTCTGCAGGCGCCAGCCGCCCAGGGCCACCAGCTCGTCGCCGGCTGTCAGCCCCGCCAGCTGGGCCGGCGAATCACGCTCCACCCGGCGGATACCCAGCAGGCCGGCCTGGTTCTCGAGCTGCCAGCCCACCCAGGGGAAGGCCGAGGATTCCGGGCACAGCCGCAGTCCCACGGTGGCGAGGCACTCCGCCAGGGGGGGGTCTTCCGTGCTGCCGAGCCAGTGGGGCAGGAGCTGGGCAAGCTCGGGGGCCTCGCCCTGGAAAGCGGCCAGCAGATCGGCCTCCGAATAGCCCCTGCCCACGGGCCCGTGCTGGCGCCAGAGCCGTTGCAGCACCAGCGCCAGGGCACTGCCGCGACGGCGCAGCCGCAGGTCGAGCACCAGCGCCAGCACGGCACCCTTGAGGTAGTAGCTGATCTGGCTGTTGGCGCTGTGGCCATCGGCCAGGTAGAGCTTCACCCAGGCTTCCTCGCTGCTGGCCCGCAGACTCTGTACCCGCCGGCCCGGACTCAGCAGGTAGCGGCTCAGGTCGGCGCCCAGATCCTCCAGCACCTCCGCCTCGCTGGTGATGCCGGCGGCATGGGGCAGCAGCTGGTCGAGATAGCTGGTGACCCCCTCGGCGAACCACAGGGTGGGAACCACCACCGCATCGGCATAGGTGTAGGGCGTGAGCTCAGCCGGTCGCAGGCGACGCACATTCCACTGGTGCAGATACTCGTGGGCGATGAGCTGCAGCAGCCTGCGGCGCCCGTCCGGCCTGGCCAGCTCCTGGCGCCCGTAGTGCAGGACCGCGCTGCAATCGTGTTCCAGCCCGCCGTAGCCCTTCTCCGTGCGGTGCAGCACGAAGAGGTAGTGGTGGGCGGGCGGCCGCTCCATGCCCATCAGGCGGCAGCAGGCCAGGCAGACACGCTCCACATCCGCGAGCCAGGCGGGATCCTCCCGGGGAAGATCGCCTCCCCACTCCACCCAACGGTGAGGCACCCCCGCCACAGCGAAGGCGTGGCTGGGGTGCGGACCGGCCTCCACGGGCGTGTCGACCAGTTCGTCGAAATCCCTGGCCAGCCAGCGACCATCGGGCTGCCGAGGCAGGGGCACGAAGGGATGCCAACCCTGCGGCAGCTCCAGACTGAGCCAATGGCGACTCCAGCGCGCCCCGTCGATGGCCAGGACCACGGCGGCCAGGGCGAGAAAGCCGTGGTCGACGCTGAGGTGGCAGGTGCGCACGCTCAGCTCGGGCGCCAGCACCCGGTAGCGAAACTCCACCGGCTCCAGGCTGGGCAGATCGGCTTCCCAGACCGCCACCCCGACGCGGCGCAGGCTCAGCGAGCGGTCGCCCTGAAGCAGTTCGAGCCCCTCCAGCCGGCGAACGTAGTTGCGGATCAGATAGGAGCCTGGGGTCCACTGGGGCAGGCTGAAGCGCAGCAGGCTGCGCTCGGGCCGGTGGTGGAGCCGCACCTGCACCAGCTGGCGCTGGGGCTCGGTGAGGCAGACGGCAAGGTGCGGCACTGGACCCCGACCTCAGACGGCCAGGGGCGGATCCAGTCGGAATACGGCTCCAGGGAACGCGCTGCCAGCGGCACGCAGGGCCTGCTGGGCGGCGTAGTGGCGGGTGATGCCACCGAGAAGCCTCTGCAGGGAACGGTGCCGGCTGAGCCGCTGAAGATCGCCGACGAGGGCAAGACTGCCATCGGCCTGACGGGCCCAGCCGAGGCTGGCTCCCTCCGGCAGCCGCACCTGCACGACCACGGGCTGGTCCTGACCAGCGAAGCCCGTCAGGTGCCCTCCCCGGACCGGACGATGACCCAGGGCCTCCAGGCTGCTGGCCAACAGGTCGGCGTCATGCAGCACCGTTGGCAGGATGGAAAGGTGGGACATGGCCCTATGGCCGCTTTGAATGACCTTAGCGATCGAGGTCTGGCATTCCAGTGGCCGATCGCACAGACAGGCCTGGGGCTTGATGGTCATGCAGGACGACTGCGTCTGGGGGTGATGGCCTCCGGCAGTGGCACGAATTTCGAAACGCTGGTGGCCCGCTGCCGCGATGGCACCCTGCCGGCGGAGGTGACGCTGCTGATCGTGAACCAGCCAGGCTGCGGCGCCGCGAATCGGGCCCGGCGCCTGGGCATCCCCTGCCGGCTCCTGGAGCATGGCCACTACCCCAGCCGCGAGGCCCTCGACCGCGACCTCTGCGACAACTTCCGAGCGGCTGCTGTGGATCTGGTGGTGATGGCCGGCTGGATGCGCATCGTCACCTCCACCCTGATCGACGCCTTTCCGGAGCGTCTGGTGAACATCCATCCCTCGCTGCTGCCCAGTTTTCGCGGCATCGACGCGGTGGGACAGGCTCTCGCCGCCGGCGTCACCATCACCGGCTGCACCAGCCATCTCGTGAGCGAGGAGCTGGATGCCGGGCGCATCCTGGTGCAGGCTGCGGTGCCGGTGCTCGCCGGCGACGATCGCACCAGCCTCTCGGCCCGGATCCGCGTGCAGGAGCATCGGATCCTTCCGGTAGGGGTGGCTCTGGCCGCCCAGCGGCTCGGCCTGCTGGCGGCTCAGGGGTAAAAGGGAAGCAGCGGCAGGCCTGCCGTGGCCTCCAGGCCCGCGAGCAGGTTGAGGCACTGCACCCCCTGGCCGGCCTGGCCCTTCACCAGGTTGTCGATGGCAGCCATCAGGATCAGCTGGCCGGTGCGCGGATCCACCTGAACGGCGATCAGGGCGCGATTGGTCTGACGCACCCACTTGGTGGAGGGGTAGGTGCCCACGGGCAGCACCTCCACGCAGGGGGCCTGGCGGTAGGCGGCGCGCACCAGGGTGGTGCAGTCATCCGCCGTCAGGCCTGGATCCCGCAGACGGCAGTACACGGTGGCCAGCAGGCCCCGCACCATCGGCATCAGGTGGGGCGTGAACTGCAGCTGGATCGGCTGGCCCGCCGCCGCCGCGGCGATCTGCTCGATCTCGCTGGTGTGACGATGGCCCACCACCCCGTAGGGAGCCACCGCCTCGCCCGCCTCGGCCAGCAGCAGATGTTCCTTCGCTGCCCGGCCCCCGCCGGAGGTGCCGGTCTTGGCATCGATCACGATGCCATCCGGTTCGATCAGCCCCTGCTGCAGAAAGGGCAGCAGCGCCAGCAGGCTGGCGGTGGGGAAGCAGCCGGGAGCGGCCACGAGCCTGGCCGAGCGGATGCGCTCCTCCTCCCACTCCACGAGGCCATACACGGCCTCCCGGCAGAGATCGGCGTCATCGCGGCGGAGCAGCCGGGCCTCGGTCGCATACACCTCCTGCCACTGGCCGAGCGAGCGGTAGCGGTAGTCGGCCGACAGGTCGACCACCTTCAGCCCGCGCTGCAGCAGAGCGGGAACCCGTTGAGCCGCCAGCCCATTGGGAAGGCTCAGCACCACCAGATCGGCGGCGGCGGCGATCGCGTCGGGATCGGGCTCCTGCACCTGCGGGTCGTGGGCCAGGGGCAGGAAGGGGGTGATCTCGTTCCAGCGGCGACCGCTGCTGCGCTCACCCCCCAGGAAGGTCACCCCGAGGGCGGGATGGCCCTGCAGGAGTCGGAGGGTCTGGAGCCCCCCGTAACCGCTCGCACCGATCACCGCGACCCGTCTGCCTGGCTGGGGGGAGCTGGCCATGGGGGCGAATCGGATGCCGGAACAATCCGGGCTTTATAAAGGATCCTTGCCATCTGGCCATGGGCCGGGACCGCCAGCCTTGACCCTCTCCCGCCAGCGCCAACCCGGCGCCGACAGTGCAGCGCCGGCCGAGGCCCAGGAAGCTGTGCGGTTCGATGCCATCGCCGATGCCCTCGCCGCCATCCGCAACGGCGAGATGGTGGTGGTGGTGGATGACGAGAACCGCGAGAACGAGGGCGACCTGATCTGTGCCGCCCAGTTCGCCACCCCCCAGCAGATCAATTTCATGGCCACGGAGGCCAGGGGGCTGATCTGTCTGGCGCTGGAGGGCGCCCGCCTCGATGCCCTCGACCTGCCCCTGATGGTGGATCGCAACACCGACGACAACCAGACGGCCTTCACCGTGAGCGTGGATGCCGGTCCGGAGAATGGGGTCGGCACCGGCATCTCGGCGGAGGATCGGGCCCGCACGATCCAGGTGGCCATCCACCCGGACAGCCGCCCTGCGGACCTGCGTCGGCCCGGCCACATCTTTCCCCTGCGCGCCCGGGAGGGGGGGGTGCTCAAGCGGGCCGGACACACGGAGGCCGGTGTCGACCTGGCCCGGCTGGCGGGGCTCTACCCGGCGGGTGTGATCTGCGAAATCCAGAACCCCGACGGCTCGATGGCCCGTCTGCCCCAGCTCGTTGTCTACGCGCGCCGGCATGGACTGCGGCTGATCTCGATCGCCGATCTGATCCGCTATCGCCTCGACACCGAGCGCTTCGTGCGGCGCCAGGCGGAGGCGGCACTGCCCAGTGCCTTCGGCGAGTTCCGCGCGGTGGGCTATCGCAATGAACTCGACGGCAGCGAGCACGTGGCCATCGTCAAGGGTCGCCCCGAGCGGGCGGCCGGGCCCGTTCTGGTGCGCGTGCACAGCGAGTGTCTCACCGGCGATGCCTTCGGCTCGCTGCGCTGTGACTGCCGGCCCCAGTTGGAGGCGGCCCTGCGGATGATCGAGCAGGCCGGCGAGGGGGTGGTGGTCTACCTGCGCCAGGAGGGGCGGGGCATCGGCCTGATCAACAAGCTGCGGGCCTATTCACTCCAGGACA
>Ga0315900_10000597_pt1 | contig 61935 bp, 57 predicted proteins | sample LakEriMetagenome_FD_203521 | JGI IMG/M metagenome (GOLD analysis project Ga0315900, IMG submission 203521) | Freshwater fungal communities from buoy surface, Lake Erie, Ohio, United States - Buoy 12 MA114 | ecosystem: Environmental > Aquatic > Freshwater > Lake > Lake biofilm | place: USA: Lake... | reverse complement strand
AGTAGATGCAACAAGTGTTACTTGTGGGAAATGGACTAAGAACAAACAATGGTTAGCACACCGCAAGAACGAAAACGACTCATTCAAGGAGTCATCGTTGTAGGTGCAGGTTTAGCTGTGCCACAAGTACTTGCCTATGCGGCAAGTGTGATTGCTGCACGTTTACTTGTTCCAGCCGAATTTGGTGCATTTGGTGCGATGCAAGGAATAACCCAAATAGGAACACCAATTGGTTTAGCAATTCAAGCAATTACTGCTCGAAGACTGGTCAAAAATTCTGCAAATAAACACCATGATTTATTGAGATTTGGCTTAGAAATATCAATTGCAGTCATGCTCGCAACCCTTTTGATTTCATTTCCTTTGTCATCGATATTTAATATCGATTACATAGTCTTGGTACTAACAATTGGGGCAATAGCCCCATTTGTATTCATAAGCACTCAATTAGGAATTGCTCAAGGTAAAGAATTTTATTTAAAACTTGCAGGAATTTATATTGTATTTGGAATTGGACGAAGCATCTCTGCCATTGTTGGGCTATTTATTTATCCAGAACTTATTTCAGTCGGAATCGGATTTTTCGGTGGAACACTATTAAGCGCAATAGTTGCGCACTTTATTTTGGGAAACAGTAAAAAGTTTTGGAAAACAGAACGTGCAGATGAAAGCATCAAAGAATTATGGAGAGCAACTCAAGCTTTATTCGCACTATATGTTTTGGTAAATATTGATGTTTTGTTAGCAAGAATTGTTTTAACTCCGGAAGAGTCAGGAATCTACACAGTTGGAATGCTTGTTGCAAAAATTGCTTTCTTTATGCCCCAAGCCATAACTGTTGTGCTTTTTCCAAAAATGGGTCGAAATGATTCCTCGGCACTTCGCTTAGCAGTCTTAGGCACAGCATTAATTGGAGCAGGCTATATAGCTGTAACTTATTTTGCTTCCGAATTTGTGGTTAATGCTATTGGTGGTTCAGGTTATGCAGAACTTTATTCGGAAGTTTGGTTATTTGCCATAGAAGGATCATTGTTTGCAGTGCTTCAAGTTTTACTTTATGGTCGTATTGCTCGCGAAGACACAAAAGTTTCTATCCTTTTGTGGGTTGGCTCAATTCTTGCCACAATAAGTGTTTGGTTAATTGCCAGTGACTCTGTTGTAACTGTGGTTTCTGCATTGATTGGGGTTACATTTATTTTGGTAATAATTGCTGCAATTACAGAATTAAGACATCGAGCTCACCAAAGAAGCGACTCTTCGCACACCTAGCAAGCAAATTTATTACTACCTTGCTGTTTTTCAACCCTGGAGTAATTACAAATTGCACTACCGTACGAAGAGTCGCTATAGAATAGTACCGTATGAAGAAAGAGCAAAATTGAAGAATCGAGTATTAGATTGGTAAAACTCATGAAATACACCAAAAATTATTTGTTAGATCTATTTCAAATTTTTTTGCTACTTTTTGTTCCATTATTTATCTCTCTCATTGCATATAGGATTATTCCAATTGAGAACGTAGAGCCAACTTCGATCGTGAGCGCCACTTCAGCTATCAATGCCATCCTTTGGACTCTAATAGTTACACAAGTAATTATAAATTATCCTCTTATTAGGAATTATTCACTCAATTTAGTTCTACAAATTAACTTGTTATTTATTCTTATTTATGTCTCAGCAGTAAAGATTTTAATCAAAGCACTATCGCTAAAGGGAACCCCGCTTCCCGGATCTGACATCAGAGGCGATCTTTTAAACATTGTAAATTTAGCAAAAATTGCACAACGCCAATATTGGAGTGGGGGACCAAACTTTATTTTCCCCGAGGGAGGCTATCCTCCAGTATGGCCTAGTTTAATTGGAAATATTGCAGGGTTATTAGACAGACATGTTCTTTCCATTTTTAAACCAGCTGAATTTTTATTATTGTTAATTTCTCCGGTTATAGTTTTGTACATTTGGCGCTTAATTTTAGAAAACTGGATGGCACTCGTGGTCGCAACAAGCCAGACATTAATTTATGACTTCAGTTACAAAACAATTACACTTAACGTACTTATTCCTGGCTTAATTTTCATTGTGTTGAAAATAAAGGATAGTTCCCCTAACAAGGTCTTTATCTACGGGATTTTTCTTGGGGTGGTTTCAATGACTTATTTCGGCTATATCTACTGGCTTATTCCTTTAATGTTAACAATCATTCCACTCATTCTTTTTTCAAAAGATAGAGAGAAATATATTAATTTGCACACCCATTTGTATTTAGGTTTGGGAATAGGGCTAGGCCCAGTAATATATTTTAGAGTAACAAGTGAAATAGCCTTCTATTACTTTATTCTATTTGTAGTATATTTATTATTATTTCTATTTAAAAACAATAAGTCTATACTTAGAATTATTCTAAGTTTTACCACTTTAGGAATGTTTCTCGGGCTTCTTTGGGCTTTATTTTATTTTAGGACGCTTGATAGTTGGATATATGATGATATAGATAAAAAAGATCCTACTGTAGATTCTATTATTAGTTTAAACGGAATGGGGATTTTTATATTTCTTGCAATTATTATAGGACTCTATTTCATTATTGAACAAAAAAATCAAATAAGTACATTATTTATGCTAGTTGGAATTTACATTAGTTCTTCAATTTTTATGTATTTTATTGCTAGCCAAATGCAGATTACTGGGAGAGTTGATTTGTGGCCAAGATCTTTAGAGGTTCAGCAAATTTCACTTACTCTCATTTATTTGCTTTTATTCTTGTTCATTTTTGACAAATTTCATAAAGAAAAATTGATTAATAAGTTTTTTGAACCCAACAGTAGGAATTATTTTTATTTAACAAGTTTTGGGCTATTTATTCTAGGCTCATTTTTGGTAAGTTCCTTGGGATCTCATGCCCACGCAAGCATGCCATACCATGCTTTTAATGCAGCATGGTTTGCCCATCAAGGTTGTTCTAATCCCCACGAAGATCCAATGTTGGCAAAAGTATTTGAAAGTAACCCTGATATTCAAGAGTTTTTGCGGGAGAATTGTTCGTCTGTAGTCTGGGCAGAGATTCCTAAAATAAATTGAGCAATTTGGAATTGGTAACTTTGGAGGATTCGCCTAGTGGCCTATGGCGCTCGCTTGGAAAGCGGGTTGGGAGCAATCCCTCAAGGGTTCAAATCCCTTATCCTCCGCCAACTATTTGTGATTTAAGAGCAAAGAGGAAGATTTAAGTGAACAAGATTAGAAATTTTATATTTAGAACAAAAATTCTCAGATATGTTACTCCACTTATTAAAATAATTACTATCGTAAAATTTAATTTTGGGAATATAAAGAAGTCACTAGTCTGGCTATTTGCGACTAGTGAATTTACAAACTATTTATATAACATTACGCCTTTAAATAAAAATCAAATGATTGGGGCAATTTCTAGCATTACAAATCTTTCGATAATTGAAGTCGAATCATATTTTGATGAAATAGAGAATAATGCTGATTTTAAGAACAGTTTAAAGACAAAGGCAGGAAGTTTAAGTAGGAGTAAAGAGTTGCCAATTACGATTCCATTAGGACGAAGGATTGTTTGGTATGTCCTTGTGAGAATCTATAAACCCAAAGTAATAGTTGAAACTGGAACAGATAAGGGATTAGGTAGTCTGGTAATTCAATTGGCTATTGAGAAAAATCAAATGGGAACGCTCTACACTCTTGATATTGATGAGTATTCAGGGAGTTTATTCGACAAAGAAGATTTGAAAAAAATTAAATTCCTAATTGGAGATTCAGTACAGAATATGCAGAAGATAAATGAGATAGACTTTTTCATTCATGACTCTGATCATTCTGAAGAACACGAAAAAAAAGAAATACGAGCAGTTGCTTCAAAGTTGACCAATAATGCCATTGTAATTTCAGATAATTCCCATGTGACAGATGTTTTATTTCAATGGAGTAAAGAAACAAATAGAAACTTTATTTTTATAAAGGAATCCCCAAAAGATCATTGGTATCCGGGTGGAGGTGTGGGAATTTCATTTAAAAGCGGTGTTGGTGGATTTTAAACCATTGGAAGAAATCCCTACCTGCACATGCCATTGAGGCGTAAATCTTGATTTACATTGACACACCAACAGATTAAAAAATTTTGAGGATTAATTTCTATTCTTCTGTGTTGAGCAGATGTCGAACACTATCAATTCTCATCGAAGCTACCGCTGTAAACCACAACCAATTATTTTGGTCGAAACCATCACCCTTAACTCGAATGGGTCTAAGATAATTAAATTTATTTAGAAACATATATTGTGATTCCAGGGCGCTTATTGACAAAGCTTCCATTAAAATTATGGGTGTAAATTTTGAGATAGTTAATTGAGCACCTTCTAGGATATTGATTTCATTTCCCTCAACATCAATTTTCATTAAGTTTATAGCTTTGACTTGATGGTCTTCGCAATATTTGTCTAAAGTGACTTTTTGAACACTTATTTGCTTACCTTCAGAACTTGATTTGATTAAGGATCCAATACTTGTGTAATGATCGTGATTTAAATATAAAGTAGCAGAGCCAATTTCTTTGTCTAAAGCTATCTGCTCTAACTGAGAGTTTTTAACTCGGTTAAGTTTAATATTTTTAGCGAGAACTGCGAAGAGTTCAGGATTTGGTTCAAAAGATATTGTCGCTATTTGTTTGTTTGTCTTTGCAGCTACTAAAGTATAAATCCCCGTATAACTCCCTATATCGATAGCACAATTAGAAGTTAACGATAACTTTGAGAAAATCTCTCTTGAACTTGATTCCCAGTATTTTAGATTTTCACGGCACATCATATTTAAGTCGTCATAATCTACAGATCGATAAATGAATGAATATAGACTCCCTTTGATTCTCACGTAAATATTATGCTTTTCTATGTATAATTTTTTATAAACGTTCTCAATTGTGATTTTCTTAAAAAAGAAATTAATAACGGATAGTAACAAAGTCAAAAGTTTAGACATTTATAAAGATTTCTCTATTTTTTAAATAGGGTCTTAAAGCTTTCGGGATATTAACGCTGCCATCTTTCTGTTGATGATTTTCCAACAGTGCAACAATTGTTCTAGTGACAGCTAAAAGTGTTCCGTTTAAAGTTGCGACATAATTTGTTTTATCCCCTGCACGGGTTCTAATTTTTAAGCGACGTGCTTGAAATTCTGTGCAATTAGAGGTGGAAGTTAGTTCTCGATATTCATTTGATGATGGAATCCACGCTTCACAATCAAATTTTCTGGCAGCACTTGATCCTAAATCACCCGTTGCTACATCAATTACTCTAAAAGGTAATTCAAGTTTAGTTAGAATCTCTTTCTCAATTTCTAATAGTTCTGTGTGTATTTTGTCTGCATCTTCAATGTTGGAGAATATAAACATTTCAACTTTGTCAAACCAATGAACTCTAAATATTCCTCTGGTGTCTTTACCGTGAGATCCTGCTTCTCTTCTGAAGCAAGGTGAATAACCTGCATACTTAATTGGTAATTCTTTGTTATTCAAAATCTCATCCATATGCATAGCAGCTAGCGGCACTTCACTAGTTCCAACTAAATACATGTCATCTTGTTCAATTCGATACACATTTTCTGCAGCTTGTCCTAAAAATCCTGTTCCTTCCATGGCGGCTGGTTTTACTAAGGCTGGAGGAATAACTGGAGTAAATCCATGATTTTGTGCGATATCAATTGCAAAATTAACCAGCGCCAATTCAAGCAGAGCACCATCTCCCACAAGGAAATAAAACCTTGATCCAGAAACCTTTGCTCCACGTTCTAAATCAATTAGCTTTAATTCTTGTCCAAGTTCAACATGGTCTTTTATTTTTATGCCTTCGGCATTGAAATCTCTAGGTTTGCCAATTGTTTCAATTACTTTAAAGTCCTTTTCTTCTCCAATTGGTGCATCTTTGTGAACAAGGTTTGAGATGCCAGACATAGCTTTATCAGCTAATTTCTTTATTTCCTCTTGCTTTGTGGTCATTGCAGCAATGGTGTCTGAAAGTTCAGTTCCCTTTTTAGTCAAAGCATCTAATTGCTTGTCTATTTCTGGACCTGGAGAACTTTTTCGTTGACCCTTTAGATTGCCAATTTCTTTACTTAAAGATTTTTGTTCAGCACGTAAGTTATCAACTTCAACTGTGAGATTTCGCCATAGTTGATCGTTTTTGAGAAACTCGTCAACCAGTGCTGGGTTTTCTCCCCGAGCACTTTGGGAGTCTTTAACAATCTGAGGATTGTTTCTTACAAAATCTGGATTAATCACAGTTGATAGCCTACTGATTTGATTATCAAGAATAAGTACACTTGGAGCGCTAATTGCTCAATTTAAGGAAAAACCATTGGATTACAACTGGCTCACCCCTAAAGCCCAAATGCGCCAAACCCCAGGAAAAGGCTCAGGAAGTTTTGCTATTGAAAAAATCAATAAAGGGGAAGTCGTAGCTAGCTTTGGTGGATTTGTAGTCGGACAAAAAGATTTAAAGGATTATTCAACAGATCGAGTTGCAAGATCTCTGCAACTCGATGAAGCAACTTATTTGTTATCTGGTCCCATTCCTGAATCTGGTGACATGATTAATCATTCATGTGAACCCAACTGTGGAGTGTTTGGCACTTCAAGTGTCATAGCAATGATAGATATTGAAGTTGGGGAAGAATTAACTTTTGATTATGCGATGACTGATTCATCTCAATATGACGAATTTAAGTGTTTTTGTGGAAAAGAAAACTGTCGGGGAAAAATAACTGGTAAAGATTGGCAAGATCCTATTTTACAAAGTAAGTACAACGATTACTTTAGTTCCTTTATCGCAAAGCTAATTAAACTTTCGCATTCCAAATGATTTAAAGATTAATTTCAAAGATGGAATCACAGCGTTAAGGTATCTTTGGGTAAACTTTTTTGGATTTGTAATTAATCTAAAAAACCATTCTAAACCTATTTTTTGGAATGCCTTTGGCGCACGCTTTTGTTCTCCGGTGAGAAAGTCAATCGTTGCCCCAACACACATTATCCAGTCAGGACGAGATCCTGCCCAATCGTAATCTTTTAATTCTTTGGCTAGTAATTCTTGTTTTGGGTGACCTAAGCAAAGTAAAACTATTGATAACGCATTGTATTGAACTAATTCTCTAAGTCTTCGAATATCGTAAACAGAATTTGTCCACTGACTTGTATCAACAATTTGAATATTTAATTCAGGAAATCTTGTTTCCAAACTTTGTCGAATAAGTGATTCGTTATTTCCCCCAATAATTCCAACTCTTACATCTTTGGTTAGTTGAGTGAATAACTCTGGCAAAAGATCACTTCCAGTAACTCTTGTAATTTTCAACTTTGAGGCATTTTTTGTAGCCACTGCAATTGGCCAGCCATCAATAAGGGAAAGTTCCGCAGTGGAATAGATTTCACTTAGTTCTGGATTATCAAAAATGTTAGTTAAGTGACCTGCATTTGGGGTCACGAGGATATTTGGTTCAGCTGATTTAAGTAATTTACTTTTTATTTGAGTTATAACTTCTTCTTTAGAAAGTGCATCAACTTTAAGAGAACCTAGATTAACTTTTGTCATTTGAGTAATCCTAAGTATGCCTCAACGTGTTTCTGTGCTGATTTAGCCCAAGTCATTGATTGGGCTTCTGCAATTTGGCTTGAATCAAGTTTTTGTTTTGTTTCAGAGAAATACTTTAAGGCAAGAGTGAGTGAATCAAGATTTCCCAATTCAAAAATTTTATCGCTACTTGTGGAAAGTTCAACTAAAGCAGGATCATTACTCATCACAACAGGAGTTCCTTGAGCATGAGATTCTAAAACGGGTAATCCAAAACCCTCATACAAAGATGGAATAACAACGGCTTGGGCATTGACAATCAAATTAGCTAACTCTTGGTCATTTCCGACATTAATACTTTTTAAATTAGAAGGTAAATTTCCCCATCCTTTTCGACCTACGTGTAAGAAATCAAAGTCACTTTCTAACTTTGATTCTTTCATTGCTTGAGCATAAAAATCTAAATTCTTTCTTGGCTCAATTGTGCCAATAGATAAGTAATATGGTTTTGTTGACGGTTTAACTGTTCCTTTTGGTAAAGAATTTCCAAGAGGTATAGAAATTATCTTACTTGTTGGAACAGAAAACTTATTGTGTATTTCTGTTAGGATGGCACTACTTGGACAAATAATTAAATCTGATCGCAAAATTGCCTTGGTCATATTTTTCTTGTAATAGTTTTTACCTAAGAATGAACTTGTTTCAGGATATTTCCACCAAGTTAAATCATGCACTGTTACAACTTGTGAAATTTCATTGTTTTTACTTCTAGGTGGGTAAGTTGGGAAGTGGACAACTTGGTGTCCACTTTGACTTTTAGTTGTTTGGAAATCACTCATAAGTAGAGCCAGACGATTATTGGTATTTTGAGTCCAAAGAGTGGTATCTATGAGTTTTGGTAAGTGATGAGCCAGTTCACGGACATAGCGCTCCCAGCCCGTTGTGTAGCGTCTAGAAAGTGATCTAGCGTCAAACCAGACACGATTAACCATAAGTCGAACTTAGTAGGTGAAATGCTCATAACGAAAGAAGGTGAGCACAAGGCATGAATGAAATATCAACAAATTGGGCTGCCTGCATTGTTTATTACCAAGATCAAGAAAGCCTTTTAAATCTGCTGGCGTCTTTGGAGCAGCAAAGCTTGAAACCAGGTCATGTATTTATAACTGATAATAATTCTGTTCAAGCAATAGTTTTAAAGAATTATTCATTTCCAGTGCAGGTAACTAAATTGGATGAAAATAAAGGTTTTGCCGCTGGAGCAAATGTTTCGCTAAAAAATGCAATCAGTAATAATTTCAATAATTTAATGCTTTTATCACAAGATGTGATTCTGGATAGCTCATCAGCAGAGCAAATGATTTCTGAATTAGTTCGTTCAAATGGAATAGTTTTTCCAACAATGTATAACCGCAAAACAAACGGTGTTTTTTCTAAAGGTGGAAGCGTCAACAAGATTTCAGGAAGCATAAAACTATCAACATCGATAACCCCAAAAGATTCCGAATGGGCTGATGGATCTTGTTTAGTCTTTACAAAAGAAGTTTTTAATTCAGTTGACGGTTTTTATGAAAAGTTCTTTATGTATTTTGAAGATGTAGATTTTTGCTATCGAGCAAAATCCAAAGGATTTACTTTAAATCATGTTGACACAAAAGTATCTCAAACCCCAAAGGGCCCAAATCCATTGCTTCGAAGTAAAAATAGTGTCATTTTTGCAAGACGAACGGGTTCCATGGTTTTAAAATCATCAGTGACAAAGAGAAATATTTTGGGAGCAATCTTATTGTTTGCTAGATTAAGGCTCGCAGATTCAATGAAACGCTTTATGGGCGTATTTGAAGGTTGGAAGGCAGCTATTGACTAGCAAGCGAGGCCAGGGAAGTTCTCTTGACTGGAAACCAAACTTAAGGCGAAATATTGCAATAGCAGATTTAATTGCCTTAATTATTACTTTAGTTTTTATCTTGAGTGTTCGCTTTCCAGATACCTGGAGAGGTGAATTAACAAATTATGAAATAAGAAATATTGTCTTAGCGCTCCTGGTGCTTGGGTCCTGGTTGTTTTTTCTTTGGTTTAACGGATCTCGTGACACTAACATTTTAGGTTTTGGAGCAGATGAGTATAAAAAATTAATAAATGCGACTCTGCTTAGTTTTACATCCGTGGCTTTTGTTTCGTACATTTTTAAACTCGAAATCTCTAGGTTATTTGTGCTTTCAGTCTTTCCTTTTGGCCTACTCGTTTTATTTGTAGTGAGAAGAATTCTTCGAAGAAGACTTTTAAGAGCAAGAAATCAAGGCAGATATCTTTCTCGGGTATTACTACTTCATTCTGGAGTCTCTGATCCAGTTGAGCAAAGATTAGCTCTTGCCCAGCACGCAGGTTTTAATGTCGTTCATAAAATTGTTACTGCAGAAAACTTTAAGTTTGATGTTAAAGAAATTGTTTCAAATGCACTGTCCAATAATTGTGATCAAATTATGGTGGGGCAATCTGCAGTTATTTCTGCCGCTGAGTTACGAAAACTTGGTTGGGCATTGGAGCAAACAAACATCGATTTAATTGTTGCTCCGGCAGTCACAGAAATTGCTGGTCCACGATTAAAAGTAAGTAACGTTGAAGGGCTACCACTGCTTCACCTCGAGCAACCAACATTTAGTGGTGCATCAAGGGTCACAAAAAGAGTTCTTGATTTAACGATTTCAATTATAGGACTAATTGTTATTTCACCATTTTTGTTAATCGTTGCAATATTAATTAAATCTTTTGATCGAGGATCAGTTTTGTATACCCAAAAAAGAATTGGTCAAAATAATAAAGAATTTAGTGTTTATAAATTTAGAACGATGCACGAAGGAAGCCATGAGCAACGAGCTCAAGTAATGGCTGAAACAAATAAAGATCCAAGACTTGCTAAAGATCCCCAAGATCCAAGAATCACTAAACCGGGTTTATTCTTAAGAAGGTGGTCAATTGATGAGATTCCACAAATTATAAATGTATTAAAAGGTGAAATGAGTTTAGTTGGGCCGAGACCACCTTTAGCTGAAGAAGTAAACCAATATGAAAAATCTGAAACGAGAAGATTACTTGTTAAACCAGGTTTAACTGGGTTGTGGCAAGTTTCTGGAAGATCAGAATTAGATTGGGAAGATGCAGTAAGACTTGATCTTTATTATGTTGAAAATTGGTCTTTAACCCTAGATATCTTGATAATTATTAGAACTGCTGCAGCAGTTTGGCGCGGAGAAGGTGCTTATTAATTAAGAGATTTGATGAATGCTTTGCAATCATCAAATAAGGGTAAGAGTCCTTGATTTTTAGATTCCTCTAGTGAAATGGCTTTTTTATCTTTTTCAGAAAGAATTAATTCAATATTTGGCCATTTAACATTTAATGTCTTATCAAAAGGATTAATTCCCTTTTCTCGTTCTGGATTGTATTTCTCACTGACGTAATAGGTAACAATCGTGTTGTTTTCAAGGGCCACAAAAGCATGAGCTAAACCTTCTTCAATAAAGACAGCACCAGCAGATTTTTCATCTAAGGCAATTTCTTCAAATTGGCCAAATGTGGGTGAACCAATTCTTATATCAATCACGTAATCTTTAATTGAGCCTCTTTGGCATTGCACAAGTTTTGCTTGACTTGGGGGAACAAGTGCATAATGAATTCCTCTTACTGAACCTTTTGAGCTTGACGAAGTATTGGTTTGTTTGATGTCAAAGTTTCTTCCAATTAGTTTTGGAAACTCTTCTGCTTTGAAGGATTCATAAAAGAATCCTCGATTATCCTCAAATTTTTGGAATTCAATTTTCCAGGAACCAGAAATTTTTAATGGGTGAGCTTTCATTTGTCTAAATACTATCTCTTAATCTTTCGTTGTTCACTAAACCATTGGGTTAAGTATGTTGAGCACTCTTCTTCATTAACTCCCCCCACAACTTCTAGTTGAGGATTAGCATTTCTAAGTAATTCAATACTTGATTGAGATGTTGTCTCAGGGTTGAATGCTCCAAATACAACTCTGTTGATTTTTGACTGCAAGATTGCTCCAGCACACATTAGACAAGGCTCCAAAGTCACATAGATAGTGAAACCCTCAAGATTCCAATTACCAAATACCTGCCCTACTTTTCTTAAGGCAACTATTTCAGCATGAGCGCTGGGATCTGATGTTAATTCTCTTAAGTTATGGGCAATAGCAACTTGTTTTTGATTCTGGTCATAAACAGAAGCTGCTACCGGAACCTCTAGTACACCAGGTGAGTTTTTCAGGGAATCCAACAAATCACTCATGATCTCTTGATCTTGTGAGCGTATTTTCACGATTTGCCTCAACCTCTAAGTGATGAGGATAACGATAATCTAAAGCCATAAGGTTTTGGATTTAGGAAGAGGCTAAGTGCAGGTTCTTACCAAATTGAACACCACAAAGCTTTTGTGGACATTTGCGATTTCCCAACTTGTTGTAATCACGATTTATTTGGGCCATAGAGCTGAAACCTTTGTAACATTTGATCATTTTCTACAAAGTGTCAAATATTCAACTTTAATTTTGTTAGTGATCTCTATTTTAATTGCAATTAAACAGCGAGATCATTTATTAAAATTTGAAAAAACAAAATATATTTTCTCTTCGCAGATTCTGATTTTATACTTTACGATGATAATTCATACAGATATAAAGGCAATCAACAGTCCAACAATTTTACTTATGCTAATTCTAAGTATTTTGATATTTACCCAGCCAATTGCTATGAATGAAATTAATAAATTAGTAATCTTTTTTGCAATAGCCAATTTTGTTTTTGTTGCAGCACAATTGACAGCAATTATTCCTGTTGCTCAAGATAATGTTCGAGATGGTCTCGGAATAGTGTCTGATAGACCAACGGGCCTCTTGTTTAATGCTTTTGCCATGAGCTACGCCTCAGTCATCACATTCTTAGTTTGTCTGTATTTTCTAAAAAAGGAATCTTTGATGTGGCTCAATTGGATTGGAGTTATTTCTTCAGGCTTTAGTGTACTTTTTTCTGGAACAAGAACTCCACTATTACTTATTCTTATATTTGGTTTAATCATTATTATTCAAGATTCAAGTTTGGTCAAAAAGTATTGGAAGTTAATTGTTTACTTTGTCTCTGGAGCATTAATTTTATTTCCAGTAGTCACGATTTTAGTTGGGGAAATTACAAATAGAGCAAGTCTGGCAAATTTGAATGGCAGAACTCAATTATGGACTTGTGTTACTTCAAGGTGGGAGGAATTCATCCCATTTGGGGTTGGAGTTCAAGCAGCCTTTCCAAACGGATTTTGTTCTGATGATGAATGGTTTTCAAAACTTCGTCACCCAGAAAACATGTTCTTATTGAACTATGTGGAAGCAGGGGTTATTGGATTTATTGGACTGGTGGCACTTTTTGTGATTGCCTTAATAAATTCGGCTCAGGCGTTAAAAAAGGGATCAAGTCTTGCCTTAGGGGTGACTGGAACCTTTTTACTTTCCTCTTTATTTTACGTCCCCCTATTCCACTATTTACCTTTCCTGGAGGGAAGAACAGCTAATAGAGGGGTATTTAATTTCTTTTTCTTAACGATGATCTGGATGAGCGTTTTGGCTTTAACTACTGCAGGAAAAACACAGCAACAGACCAAAAAGTAACCAACGGAGTTATTTGCCAAATTGACTTAATTGCATTTCTAGATTCAGTTTTATTCCTGGCAATTTGTAGAAGCAAAATTTGTAAAGTTAAAGCTGCACCTAAGCCCAGTGCTGCTGATAAATATCCCAAAGAATCAATTGTCAAATAAATGACTACTGCTTGGAAAATAACAGATAGAGGAGTAGATATTCCTAGAACCCAAAACTTGTTTAACCAGGTTAATAAATGTGTATTTGCTAAATAAATAACATAAATTAGACCACATAGCGAAGTCAATATAATAGTCTTAGAAACTTCAGAAGTTATCTTTAAGTTTGGATTTAACACTTGAATTATTTGAGAGTTAAGAGCAACAATAGAAATAATTAGAAAAACGGATAGTGCTAAAAGTTTGGAAATTGTTGCATTAAGGACTGAGAAGGCGTTCATAGAATTATCTTTGAGTTGTAATAAGACTTGGTTTAACCAAGCATGATTCAAAGCACTTAAAATCATAATTGGAGCAGTTGCAACCAACATTATGACTTGAATAAATCCTGAAAAAGACTTTCCTATTTCTTGCCCAAAAATTACTTTGTCAATATTTAGTAATACCATCATGGCAAACATGTGGGGCAATATTGGATAGGCACTTCTTAGAGAATTCTTCAAACTATATTTGTTTATTTTCTGGCCACTACCAACTTTTGTTCTGACCATTAGAAAAGACAATATTGCAGCCAGCAAAGAACCAATTTGTAATGCAGTTAAATTTGTAACCGACAAACCGGTGAAGGAATTAAAGATAATCGCAATACTTGGTAATAGTGTTCCAAGAACGGAAATAAGAGCAAAAGATGTTGATTTATCTTGAGCTCTTGCTAAAGGTAAAATAAGTTGCAGACAAGAAAATGTCAAAGCAATAGCAAAGATATAAGCATAAATGGAATTTTGGTTAAGGGATAAAATCAGAATTGATAAAGCTAGGTAAAAATAGATTACTTTATTGAACCAGGAGATGATGCTTGGACGAGATTTTTCATCCAAAACATAAGACCTACTTATAACTATCGGAAGCCCAAAGGAAAACAGTATTCCTAAAATAGAAGCGGTAGCAGTAACAAAAGTAACTTCACCAAAATCTGCGACACTTAATCTTCTGGTCAATATTGGGGTAAGAAGAACGGGTCCAAGACCTTGACCAAGAGCACCTAATAAATAGACATTTCCAGCCAGGCCAAATGTCATAAACAATTTAGTAAAGGAGTTTAAGGTCTTTTTCATAATCTACTTTTTCACGGCCGTCTTTAATACTGATAACGAAACAAACTTATTTGAACCCGTTAAGAGATCCTTTGATCTAGCAAAAAAGAAAGAAACTGATTTTTTAGGTTTTGGATTCCAGCCTAAAATTTCCTTCAACTCTTCGGGAGATTTTTTGCAATCAAATCCAAGTTCCTCTTTCCATAAATCTGGATTTTGATTTATCAACGAATTCCAATCCGTTAAACCGTCCCCAGTTTGGGAAGCCTTGTCATCAGCATTAGTAATCGAGTAGTCAACAGGTCCACCAATCTCAGCTTTTAACCCAAGGGATGTTGCATACAGAACTGGTGTGCTCATGATGTTAGAAACAACAACTAAAAAGTTAGAAAGCAGATCTTTTTGATTCTTTAAAAACATAGGATCAAATCCCGTTTCCCACGGTGTTCCATTTCCGTGAGTTTTCACTTGGTGACCGGCTGACTCAAAGGTTTGCTTAACTTGAGTTTTAGCAAAGTCATATCTGTGTAAAACAACTGTTACTGCACCGTATTTGTCTTTCAAGTAATTGGCATATTCAAGACTTGTGTCTCCTAGTTTTGACCAAGTAGATGAATGGGCAGGATAAGCAACAACTCCGGATCTATTTTGATTAGTTGCTTGTGGATAAACATCTGATAGGTACAGCCAAGGAGCACCTATGGCAAATACATTTTTCTCGCCTTTTTGTTTGATTATATTTTCGCATCTCGTTGACCATACATATTTATCTGCAGATCTCTTTGAACCTAAGTAGTTTCCAAAACCATCAGTGGCATTCCAGCCATGCTGTAAATAGCCATTAATCCAAGGAGATCCTTCTAGGCCACAGTATTTGGCTAGTAGGTGAACATGACCATAAAAACGATTTTCAGCCTGAGCTGACAACTGCATCAAAAAAGTATTCACAGCAATCTCTAATTTGTTATCTGAACTGATTTGGGTCCACAAGGATCAATTTGATTAAGAACTTGACCAAGATATGGATCTGTGACTTTCCACAGCGATACACCACCACTAGTTTTAACTAATTCTGCAAATGGCTCATAACTTCTTACACTTGGTCTGGTTGAGTCAACTACGAACCAGTCAACTCCAGATTTTCTTAGAACTTCAAAATTTTCATCATTTGGAGTAATAAAGAAATCTTGATTTACTTTCCATGAATCTTCTTTCCAGTACTTGTTAAGAATTGGTTCAGATAATGGACAAGTTGTGTACGACCAGCCTTCTAGAAACACTCTTCTCTCACTTAGTGCTGAAAGTGCAAATTGGCGAGCTGTGCAGGTTTGATTTTCTTCCAAACCGGCACAATGTCTATTGGTGGAAATTAGATCATTTTTGTTTGATTCTTTTCTTAAGTAATTAGCTATTTCATAAGTTCCAATACTTACTGAATAAGGATGTTCTGGCAGAGCGTAAGCTTTTTGATCAAATTTGGTTAAACCTGAGAACATTCCTATGGAGAGAGAAGCGATCAAAAGATAAGTAAAAACACTCTTTTTGTTGATTCTGGCAATTACTACAATTACTAAGAAAATAAAACCAGTTGCTAAAGCCCACAAAACAAAGGTCCTTAACACTTGCGCTCTTGGAACAAAGGAAGAAAACAAAGCAAATAGAACAGGTTGACCTAATAATCCAAGGGTGATGAGCAAAATCTTATCTGTCTTTAAATCAGTTTCTTTGTAAAAAGCAACACTTGCTAATAGGACTCCAATAAATGGAATAATGCTATAAAGCAGGAACAACTGGGAATCTCCCCAGGTTTCTAGGAGTAAGGTTCCTCCAATTCCGGCAAGGATGGTTATCACTAAAGGCAGAAATATATTAAGAGTTTTTTGGTGATATGTGTGAATTGTGACAAAGATAAGTGAAGAAAATGACATTACGAAAAGAATTACAAAAATACTAAGTGATCTAGAATCAAGAGTTAATCCGTAGCCTTCTGCCAATAATTTGAAAGTGTCTAAGGGATTAAACCAAAGAGAAGTACCATTTCTTCCTTCACTCGAGCTACTACTTGATACTTGTGAGTAGCCTGCAATAAAACCAGCAACAGAAGGAATAAGTAAATTAAGGGCATTCTTTTTTAAATCAACTTTGTAGTTTGAAGTTAAATAAGTAATAACTAAAATTACAATCAATAATCCAACTGGGCCCTTTGACAATGTCGCGGAAAGTGTGACAAAGAATAAAGTAAGGATCTTTACATTGTTGTTAATACTTATTTGGCTGTAGGAATAAATCAAATAGACCGCTAATATTGCAAAAACATTTGCTGTGAACTGAGGCATAGAAGTTGAAGAAATAAATGGTCTGGCTAAACCAATTTGGTCATTAAACTCTGGAAACGTTGGATAAATTGTTAATCCTCCTAGAATAAGTGAAAACACTCCAGCAATCCAAGATTTACTTATTGCTTTTCCTGTCAGGTAAAGCAAACCAAAGTAAAGTATTCCTAGTAAAATAAACTGAGTTTTAAAAATAGAAACAACTAATTCAAAAAACCCAAAGAAAGAAATAAAGGAACCTAAAGAGAAAGCTCCCCAGTGATATTTGAGAGGTACTTGAGCATCAGCAACAAACGGAAAAATTGTTGGCCCATGATTTGTTATTTCACCAGCTTGAGCGATGGCGTTGTAGGTATCTGGCCAAACCAAGAATTGATCTAGGTTATTAGAGGGAACATAAAGGGATTGTCTGAATAGGAGAATAAAGACAATGATTGAAAAAACTGCGATTACTAGATTTTTAAGACTAAGTTCAATCTTCTGATTTAATTCCTTAGTAAAAAGATATTTTTTTGCGCGAAGGAGAAAATAAAAAGAAGCAATTGATAACCCAGCTGTTAATACCCAAGAAATCCCCAATTTAGATAAAAAAGCGTGTACAGGAATTATCACAGAAATCAACACAGCAGAGCCGATGATTATTGCGCTGAAGAGTTCTCGAATCTGAAACACAACTAATCCAATAAATGCTCCTGGAATTAGAATTAAAAACAAAGCAGACCTAGTTGTCCCAACAGAGTTGGCAAGTGAAGCATTATCAAGGAATGAAGGCAAGAAAATTGCTAGAGCAAGTATTACCCAAATACTTAATCTGATGAGAAAATTGCGTTTTTCAAGGGGTTTAAGCACAAGTCAACTATAGGCAAAAGACTGGGTTAGGATGGTTCATATGCAGGTTCCTTTCTATAGACATTCCCTATCCCCAGAAAATGCTCAATTAGTGGCAAAAGTTCTTGAAACCCCATTTCTTACCTCGGGACCTATCGGTAAAGAAGTTGAAGCCCAGTTGTGTGAATACTTTGGTGCCAAGCACGCAAAACTTGTCAACAGCTGGACCAATGGCGCTGTTGCCACATTACTCGCAATGGACATCGGTCCAGGAGATGAAGTAATAGTTCCTGCAATGACATTTATTGCTACAGCAAATGTTGTTGAACTAGTTGGAGCAAAACCAGTATTCATTGATTGTGATCCAGATACTTTATTAATCACCCCAGAATTAGTAAAAGCTGCTATCACTAAAAATACAAAGGCAGTAATTCCTGTTCACATCTACGGCCAAATGTGTGATGTTAAGTCAATAAAAGACATTATTCCAAAAGACCAAAAAATATCAATTATTGAAGATTGTGCGCACACTTTTGAAGCAAAGTTTAAAGGAGAACGTCCAGGGAAATATTCAGATGCCGCAATTTTTTCTTTTTATGCCACAAAGAATGTTACCTGCGGTGAAGGCGGAGCAATAATCACAAATGATTCAAATTTGTTTGAAAGAATTGAACAAGCAATCCTTCATGGCATGTCTGCAGGGGCAGCAGATCGATTCAAAGCCGGTCAATACAAACATTGGGGCATGGATCACTTAGGAACCAAAGCAAATCTTCCAGATATACTGGCCTGTTTTTTACCACATCAAATAAGTTCAATTGATAGTAAATTATTTATCAGGGAGAATCTAGCCCATAAATATGAAGAAGCCATAGCAACAACAAAAATTAAGATTCCAACAGTGAGATCAGGAAATCTTCATGCGCGACATTTATTCCCTATTTATGTGGGCAAGAAATCCCGAGACGAAGTACTTGTAGAATTAGGGAAAGCAAAAATTGGAGCAACCGTAAATTACAAGTCAGTACCAGCTATGACATATTATGTTAAAAAATATGGAATCGATTTAAATGCTTATCCTGTAAGTAATTTATGGGGAGAAGGAACGCTAAGTATTCCTTTATTTCCAGGGATGAGAAATGATGAGCAAGATTACGTAATTGACATTTTGATAAATCAAGTTGATCAAATGATAGGTGGTAATTCATAATGTCGAGAGTGATGGTAACAGGCGCAGGTGGGTACATTGGAACACAACTTGTTAAAGATCTGCTGAGTCAAGGTCACACCGTTAAAGCAGTCGATAGACTTTTCTTTGGAATTGAGCCCTTAAATGAATTCATGGGAAATAAAAGCTTTGAAATTTTAAAAAAAGATATCAGAGACCTTGAGGAAAAAGACTTTAAAGATGTTGATGTAGTTTGTGACTTGGCTTGTTTATCAAATGATCCTGCTGGCGAAATTGACCCTCAATTAACGTTTGACATTAATCGAGATGGAAGAGTTCATGTAGCCAGAATGGCAAAAAAAGCAGGAGTTAAAAAGTACATAATTTCCTCTACCTGCTCAGTTTATGGCACTGGTAATGAACCTAATTTAAATGAAAAATCTGCAACAAATCCTATAAGTGTTTATGCTAAATCTACTTTAGAGGCAGAACAAATCAATTTATCTTTAAATGATAACAATTTTTCAGTGACTTCACTTAGGAATGCAACAGTTTTTGGTTTGTCAAACAGAATGAGATTTGACTTAGTAGTAAATTTAATGACTTTATCAGCATTCCAAAAAGGTAGAATTATAGTTATGGGAGGCGGCCTTCAATGGAGGCCTTTAGTTCATGTATCAGATGTAGCACGAGCGTTCATAGCAGTAATTGATGCACCTGTTTCTAAAGTAAATAGTGAAATTTTCAATGTGGGTTTAAGTAATTTTCAAATAAGGAATTTAGCCTATATTGTAAGAGAGACACTACCAATAAAAATTGAAATAGACATTGCACCTGATGATGCAGACAAGAGGGACTATAATGTCGGTTTTGAAAAGATTAAAGACGTTTTGAAATTCCAACCAATTACGAGTATTGAATCTGGGGTTAAAGAGATTTACTCATCCTTGATTTCAGGAAAAGTTGATACAAGTACTAAAACAATCACAGTCCAGTGGTATAAAAATATATTAGAAGCAAAAAAATTAATCGATTTAGTCACATTAAATGAAAGAGTAATTTAAAATGTTAACTCTTTCAATAGTTGTACCAGTATTTAACGAGCATAGGCTAATAAAAGAATTAATAAATCAATTGAAATTGAACCTCAACGGGTTAACAGAAGATTATGAAATTGTGATAATCGATGACGGTAGTAAAGATGATACGTGGGAGAAAATAAAAGTCGAGGCAAGTCAAGACAAGAGGGTAAAAGGGTTAAAGCTAAGTCGAAATTTTGGCCACCATTATGCAATAACGGCGGGCTTACACAACGCAAAGGGCAAGTGGGTTGTAGTGATGGACGGAGATCTACAAGATAGACCAGAAGTAATCCCTCATTTATTTAGAAAAGCAAACGAGGGTAATGATGTTGTTTTTGTCAATAGAAAAAATCGAACTGAAAGTTATTCATATATATTGTTACAAAGAATCTACTATAAGATGCTAAATTATTTATCAGGAGTAAAGTTTAATCCTGAACAAGCTAATTTCTCAATTATTAACCGTAAAGTTGTAGAAGCATTTATTGAATTTCCAGAAAATGCTAGATTTTATGCGAGCACAATTAAGTGGTTAGGTTTCAAGACAGCATCAATTGACGCAGAACATGGGAAAAGGTTTATTGGAAAACCTTCCTATACATTTAAAAAAAGAATTAAGTTAGCCACAGACGTCATCATTGCTTTTTCTGATAGACCACTTAAAGTCGCCATAAATTTAGGTATTTTTATTTCCTTAATTTCTTTTTTGTTTTTACTTTGGTTTGTACTCAAATGGTTTTTTGTGGGCGTTACAGTAAATGGTTGGTTTAGTCTGATTTTCTTTACATTGTTTTTAGGTGGAATCATATTAATCGTCTTAGGCATAATTGGTGTTTACATTGGGAGAATTTATACGGAAGTAAAGAAGAGACCTTTGTATGTAATTGATGAAAGCACTACCAATTTATTTTGAATTGGTCCCTTACGATTTGTGGACTTCAAGCGCCAATAAAGTTATCTCAGATGGAACGGAATCAAGATTTTGACCGTCTAGCTTTGTTAATATCTTATCACCAGCATTATTCCATTTGTTCCATATATAATCTGAATTTAGTACGTAGTCATTATCTCCATTATCTAAATTATTTATGTTTGAATAATCTCCAGTTATAATCACTTTTCCTTTATCGGAAATTTTTGACCTAATTTCCTTTAACATTTTTTCTTGATTAAAGGAATAAACCAGGACCCAGGAAAGAATAATTAAATCAAAAGAATCATCTGGGGCTTTTATGTCATGTGCATCATTAACTTCAATCAAAGGACTATATGAAAATAGGTCTATTGAATGAATATTTTTCTTATTGAAACCAAGTCCTCGCAAATATAAGAGATCAAATTCAAATCGTGGCCCAACTATCAATAATTTTTTTTCATTTAAATGTGGCCAGCTTAAGACTCTAGCAAGATCTAAGGGCAATTGAGTTCTTTTCATAGGTCGAATGATTCTATTGGAGTAAACCGCATTTTTGGAGTAGTCAAAAAGTTTAATTTCTTTTTTAGCATCTGAATATTCTGAGATATATTTTTTATTAAATCTGGTGAAATATGTATATCGTAATTGACTTATGGCAAAGTTAAAAACTGGTAAGGTAAATAAGTCTCTATAAAATAAATTTTTAAGATAAATTATTATTTTAGAATTCAATTTAAATCAGGTTGTTCTACCAAATAAAGAGCTTGTGAACAAAAATTGAATCATAGTTCTGGTGCCAGTTAAAGGTGGAGTAGCTTTGTGCCAACCACTTGTATCCGCAATAACTAAATCGCCTTTCTTTCCAGTTCCAAGCAACAATGTGTCTGTTTTTCCTAGTGCTTTATCATCAGAAATTCTCCAAGCAACATGTCTTGGGTGGTTGTTACTAGATTTGATGTACGCGAATGGCCCGTGCTCGGGTGTAACGTCAGTCAAAATGATAAAAAATTTAATGAATTTAAAATAATCGGCGTCGGCGTGGAATGCCATCGCGGCATTACTTAGGGTCGTCTTGTCTAGATTCAAGGGTGGTCGGGTTGTCCAACTACATATTGGGGCGAGAAGCGCTTTACAACCTATATAACGATTTGCAATATCTCTCATTAATTCATTATTAGCTATATCTTTGGCAAGATTATTGTCACTCAGAATGTCGAAATCAACATCAATTCGTGGCCCAAATTTTGGATCAGACTCCCATTCTGTGAGCCCTATTTTTGTGAATTTTCCACCTAGAGCTTGCCCAGGAATTAAGTCAATTTCTGATTTGATTTCATCCACCGTCTGGGGAGTGAGAAATTGGGGAATCTTGTAGAAACCATCTTCCTTCAGTTTTTTAACAATTTCTTCTCGATCACCTTTACTGAATCCAACTCCACTTGGACTTTGAAGTAAGTCTTTTTCAGAGAAATAGTTCTTTCTGCCTCGATTCTTGAGAAAACAAATAACTGAGTTAATCCATAGAAGTCCCCTTCCATGTGTAGAATTAGAGACGTCGTTTAAGAAGTCGATTGAAAATTTAAATTTTGAGTGTTGGCTACCAAAGAACGATTGAAATTCTGTTATTAAAACTATCGGCAAAAGGAAGATTGCTCTTAATCCATGCCCAAACCGCCTAAAAATATTGAGCTTCCGGCCAGCGTACTTTTCACTAGACTGTCTCACAATTTAAACCTCCAAGAGGAGCGTAACACAGGATATAGAGTTTAACTAGAATAATGATATGACCAAAAATATTGTCTTTTTTGCCCCATTTAAATTTGTAAACGAACACTACTTGATTGAATCCAAAATTATGGATGCATTTTTAAAACTTGATCATAATGTGCATGTTATATCCTGTGGCGGATTTATGAGTAAATCTTGCAAAGCAATGAACAGTGTGGGAATAGGACTAGAGGATTCAAACATTAGTAAAAAGTTGATTTGTCATGCATGCAAAAAAATAACTCAAGAAACATCAAGAATATCGAATAAAATTAAAATTGTTATCATGGACGAATCTGAAATTTTCAAGAAATATTCAAAAGTGATCGATTCAGTATACCATAAAAGTGTTAATGAGTTAGTTCACTTTGAGTTAGATGGGATTAATATTGGAAAAATCTGTCTATATAACATAATTATAAGGTATAAGCTGAATAGTTTGGAATTAAACGACAAAATTGTGAACGACTTTAAGTATGAAATCAAAAAAGCAATAATAATAATGAAATATATGGACGATTTCTTAGACGAGAATAAAACTGATGAGGTATTTTTCTACAATGGATTGTATCCCGAAAACGCAGTAGTAAAATTGCTCGCAGATAAACGGAGTATTAAAGTCAGAAGTATTCAAAATGAGAATACCGATTTAACAAAAAATAAATTTATTAGAGTTTCTGATGATCCCGCAGAGCGCGTGAATCCAAATTACACCCATGGGTGGAATAGAAATTCACACTATTTAAAAACATCAAATGAGATCGATAATGTGATTAACCATTTTTATCGTCTAAGAAATTCAAAAAGTGATTTTATCTATTCGGTATCTTTAAAAGAATCGAATAAAAACTCGATTTTAAAGAAATATTGGAACACTAATAAAAAAGTAGTTTTTATTCCGCTTTCGAGTATGGATGAAATTAACGCGGTTTACTTATTAGATGATAAGAAGTCACTCAATTATAAAGATCAGTTAGAATTTCTTGATCAAATTCTTGAAATTGCAGCAATGCATCAAGAAATTCTGTTTATCATTAGGCCCCACCCTAGAGAGTTTCCCAACAAAAGGGAAAAAGCCATTAGTAAAAATCTACCAAAATTACTTCAACGCCTCGAAAACACAAATCATAACGTTATGGTTAATACACCTGAAGATAATATCTCCATTTATGAAATCGCCCAATTCACAGATTTAACTATAAATTACGCGTCATCTGTGGGAATGGAAATGTGCGCTCTAGGTATAAATGTTTTGACTGTAGAACCAGAATTAAATTCAGCATTTCCATTGGACTTATCTCTGACTATTAAAGATAAAGTTGATTTAGAAAAGAATTTTGAATATTATCTTAGTGCAAATTTAACTAAAGATAACATTGAAAATACTTTGAGTTGGATTGATTACCTTCTCCATGACTTCAATATTACTTTACTCACTTCAAAGGAAGCATCAAGTAATATTCTTAATCTAAATCAAAATCTATCATATTTATTGTATAGATGGATAAAGAAGATTCAGATATTAAAAATCTTTGCGATAACATATATTCTGCCCAAAAGATATGTAAGCGATTATAAGAATTTTATGTTAAACGAAAGTGAATTTCAACGAATGATTAAAAACCAGCCAAACCAACAAGTACTTGACTTACAAGGAGTAGACAAGGTTTTGAGATTAAATCTGCTTCGAACTTATCTTGAGCAATTAATCAAAGAATTTAAAAGACAATTTGGACAAGATACTAAGTTAACAAAAAGACTGGTTAATTTGTATTCAGAAATTAAATAACTTGAATTTTGCTATTTTAAAGACATCGGCTAATAGCCTAATTGTAATACCAGAAAAATCTGCTCTATAAACATTCCTTGATGTCCAACATTCTGCATCAGGATTAATACTTAAATCTCCAAGTCTATCTAAATCAATAGATTGAGTAGGTAACTCGACATACCGAGGTTTCATAAATGTATGAGTGCCGTTTGCATTACCTAAGTAATTAACTAAGTTTTGATTAGGGGATACGCAATATCCTTGATTCTGCCAAATCGAAGCTACCCATCTTGTTGCCCAAGAATCAATTATTCTGTTTTTAGCCAGGTAAAAATTAAGGTGCCAAATTAAATTAGATATAAACCCATTTCCTATATTGAGTTTAGTTTCCACTTTATTTATAAAGTGTCTGTCGTATTTGACCCACCTATTCTCCCAAGTCGCCCACATATAAGAAGAAGGATATTTTGATAAGCGAGCGATAGAGGATGATGAATTGATTAAATGATCTGGGACGCAAGTGTAAGCAGATATATGAAAAATACTGGGCTCTGATTCAAATTTATTTAAGCAGCGTTCTAGAAACTTTATTGCATCTTTGGAGGGGAAACTGTCCTCTTCAATTATTATCAATTTCTTATACTTCTTGAATAGTTCCGATACAGTACTAAAAATATGATTTTCAATCCCAAGATGACTTTCATAATTAATTAGATTTACTTTATGATTCTCAGATAAGCTTAAAACAAAATTTTTTATATCAGTATTATTCCTATCAGACTTATCACTAGTTGGATAATCAAGAGAGACAAAAATTTCTAAATCGCTTAATGATATGACTTCCCTAATGAGGGGCTTAGCAAATTGTGGACGATCATAACAAAAAATTATGATAGCTGTATCACTCAAAGCTTAAAACCTCTTTATATGCATTCTCATAACTCAAAATGTTATTACGAAAACTATCTCGAAACTTCAAATTACTTAGTACAGTTTTATTAAATTTTTTCAATCTGTCCCTGTCATTTCGAATTTCAAAAAGAAATTTGACTAGATCGTCATAATCATTGTATAGATAACCATCGATAGCATTATTAACCAATTCATCATGTCCTGAGCCTTTTCTAAGAATTGGCAAGCAGCCATTTCTTATTGCTTGCAAAACGGTTAAAGGAGCATTATCACCATAAGAATTTGAGATTATGATATCCGCATGCTGTAGCAATGCGTTCTTCTCATCCTCAACACCTATAAACCCAATTAACTCATGGTCTAATTCTTTGAGCCTCGGAACTGACCCTTTTCCTACAAGAATGAACTTAAAGTCAAGTAACCATGGATAGGAGCTTACTAAACAGTCCAACTGATTTAATAATTCAACGTTTCCTTTTCGTCGATCATTCAAATTAAATGACATGATTATTACATTAATTTTATTCTTAGATAATCCTTTTAGAAAAGAACTATCTGAAGGCTGTACTTGAAGACTAGAGGAATGAATCGGATTTTCAATCAATGTTAAAGCTTTATTCTTCAACACGCTAGACTTTAAAGCCGCGTCATAGATCCATCTTGAAGGTGCAATAACTTTTTTAAGATTTAGTTGGTTGCTAAAATCAATTTTTTTATTTTGGGATGCGGAGATTTTTCCTTTGAAGACTAAATTTGCCTGAGGGCATTTAATACATTTTGAAATATAATTTGTACATGATCCAGAGAAAGTGCATCCTCCTGTGAAAGGGGTCATATCATGCAGAGTCCAAACTAAGGGAACGCGATTGAACAAGGAGACGAACTTTTCTTCATTAAACATTCCGTGAACACCATGAAAATGTATTATGTCGGGATTAAATCTCTTTAGTTCAGAAATTAATTTACTGTTAAAACTTTTCTTAAGAAGGTTAAAGCTGATTGAAGTCTTACTGACTAAAATTCTATCTATTGCGCCAGAAATAAAATGTAGAGGGTCTCTTATTCCTATCTCTAAAATTGAATTTTCTACAATTGTAAAAATCTTAGAATCAAAATACGTTTTGTCAACCTCTGCGCACAATGTTTGAGCAACAGCACCTGCACCTCCATTTAGAGCATAATTTAAATGAGCTACTTTAATTAACTGCTTTCGCATTCACATCCTTTTTATAGAATAAAAAAATCAATAAATAAAAATAAATAGTATAGATATAAACAGCAATTCTTCCTGGAGTTTCGCGAAAGAAAGAATAAGTCCAGAGGCTTTTGTTTAATGTCGCAATATTGATTCCGGATAAATTCATGTAAACAAAGTAAAGTATAGGGAATAACACGCAAAATGCAACATAATATAATGTAAGCTTTGTTATGCTAATTTTTAAAAGGAGCTTCCTTTTCTTTATTGGCACAAACACTAAAACTATTAAAATTAATGAGACGAGAAATTTCAATAAAAAAGAATTCAGAATAAACTGTTGGATTACAATTAGGAATAAGAGACTAAATGAATAAAGACTGAAATATTGCAACTGTAGCGATTTGGAAAATAGAAGGAAAAAAATTGTGAAGATAAATAGCAGAGCCGCTTGGGGAAAATGAAAGAGCATTGCAATGCTAGAAATTCCTACAAAAAAATTGAAGGAGATCAAATTTCTGTATAGCAAATAGAATGCAAAACCGGAGAATAGAAGAGATACTGATCTAACAGTATTACCAAAAGGATGAAAATTTAGCAGCGGGAAAATCGTCGATTTCGTTTGGTATAGAAAATAACTAAAAAGATTATTAAAACTAAGATTTTGATCAACACTAAGTACTGGGTCCATGGTGTAGAATCCCGAACCTCTACTTAACCTATCAACAAACAGAATGGTAGCCAAGTAAATAAAAAGTATTAGAGTCGAATTTCTGTTTATAAGTGAAAAAGATTTTGATATTTTAATTATGAAAAACAGTAATATTATTTTTAAAAGGAATAGAACAATAAAATACAGATCAAAAGTAGCAATCTCAAGACCAAAATATTCATAACCGGCTACGAATATTGCAGTAACAGAATTAGGCAAGATTGATGCATCTATATGTTTTAATATTGAACTACAAGCCTCATCACCATTTGGTGCCGCCTGAACTGGATACTCATTTTCTAAAGCTAAACAATTTCTATTAATTTCATTTGTGCTTTGAGATAGAGTTAAAAAATCTTTCTTGTAAGTCTGTACGTAGTTTGAAATAACTCCCGATGGTATATCTTGAATTGCAACACTAAAAAATGAATAAAAATGAATTAAGAATATAGAACCTATAAAGAGCAACGGACTCCACCGAAACTTATCAACTAGCAAGAAAATCATCCTTTGCAATAGTCAAGTGACTTTAGAATATATATGCATCTTATCTATTGGCCTCTTTATCGTGGTAAGGTAACACTCTATGATGAATTACAGCGCTTGTGTAATTGGTTTAGGTTATGTTGGGTTGCCATTGCTGCATGAATTAGGAAAAGCAGATTTGAATGTTATTGGATTTGATGTCGACAGATTGCACGTAGAAAATTTGAAGCAAGGCTTAGTCAGAATCGAAGATTTAGATGTAAAAGAGTTCAACAAATTAGTACAAAACGGTCGTATTCAAATAACAAGTGAACTGGAATCTGAACTAACTTCCGATAGCTACATTATTTGCGTCCCAACCCCCCTCGATGAAAAAAAAATTCCTGATTTGACGTACGTCATCAGTGCGGCGAATTACATATCAAAGTTTTTGAAAAACAGATGTTTAGTCGTATTAGAGTCGACCACTTATCCTGGTACAACTGAGATTTTATTAAAGAACATATTTGACAACCACAACAAAATACTGGGTAAAGACTATTTACTGGCCTATTCACCAGAGCGGATTGATCCAGGGCAAAAAGAATTTTCCTTCAAGGATATCCCAAAAGTAATTGCTGGCTACGATGGAGATTCACTAGCAGCGGTTAAAGAACTTTACTCCAAAATATGTAGCCAAGTTGTTATCGCTAAATCGTTGAAAGTGGCCGAAATGTCAAAATTATTAGAAAATACATTTAGACATATCAACATCGCACTGGTAAATGAATTAAAACAAGTATGCGACTTACTTGAGATCAATGTTTGGGAAGTAATAAAGTGTGCTGAGACTAAACCTTATGGATTTATGAGTTTTAAGCCAGGAATAGGTGTGGGGGGACACTGCATTCCAATTGACCCCAACTATTTGGCTTTTGAAATCAAAAATAAGTTTGGAAAAAGTTTTAGATTTATCGATTTAGCAAATAAAATTAATGAAGAAATGCCTAGATATACTGTAGATTTAATCAAAAATAAGTTAAAGAGTTTAGAAATTTCATTAAACCAAGCAAGAATTTTGCTCTTAGGCATGTCTTACAAAAAGAATATCTCTGACACAAGAGAATCCCCATCATTGAAAGTCGCAGAGATTCTTAAGAGTTTAGGTTGTGAGATTAATTATGTAGATCCATTCGTGCCTTCAGTTGAAATATTTGGGGAGACAATTCAATCGCTGCATATTGATGAGATTAACAGAAACTGGGATTTGGTAGTTCAGCTTCAAGCTCACGATAATTTCATTGAAAATATTACGAGTAGAAAAACAAATTTTCTAGATATGACTGGCTCATATGAATAGAGGAATAAGTCGAATCTCACTTTCGCGACTTACTAATTTAAAATTAGGGAAAATTAAGGATTATCTTAATTTTCCAATTTTACATTTTTTGATAGGCTCTACTTTTTTTCTACTCTACTTTACGGGAATGTTTTTAAAAAATAACGACAGAACTTACATGGATGTTACATTTAATGCTATTTTACAAATTACATTCTTAATTTTCACGTGTGGATTTACATATCTTTTCTATAATCTGAAAAGGAAATATTCCAAGTATTATTCTGATTTTATGGCAGGTTCGATGATCGCAATGTTTACACTATGGAACATTTATGACAGACAAAATCAGAAATACGCTATGAATCAGTTGGTTCCAGGCGATACAAATAATTTAATTGAAGTAGCTAAGACAATTGAGAGAGGAGAAATACCCAGTTACCCCTTTTTGCAACCTATGCTAAATGTTTTTATCTCTAAAATAGGTCAAATCTCACTGGATGATTCGTACGTAATGACTACTATAGTCTTTACAACTTTATCCTTAATGCTAATTTGGGTCTTATACAGAATTCTATTTCCCCAATATGCATTGTTTGTTATGACAATAGTCGTTTTCTTTTTGGCAACGTACAATGTGCCATATAAATTTTTTCATTTTGCAACATTTATTCCCGCTCTCTCGTATTTTCTTATTAATGTTGTGATTTTCCAACCAAAATCAAAAAAACAAAACGCTAAATTTGGTAGTTATATAAAATTCCTGATTGTGATGTCAATTTTGACTCTTAGCTTTTTTAGTTACTACGCAACTCCATTTTTTGGATTTCTTGGTATATTTGCATTCTTGTACTTAATCAGAAGTAATCTTAGAATGAATCTTAAGAATTTTACTAAAGATCGTAAGACCATTGTGATGATATCATTCTTCTCACTTATTAATATTTATTATATATTGTGGCCTTATTTAAAAAGTGTCGTCGTTACAAAAGTTTCAGAAAATAGATTTATTCTATTTGATGACTCATATTTTGAAGATCCAGATGTTCAAATTCCTCCAATAAGTAATTTTCTTATTTTTCGAGAATGGGAATCAAAGTACTACATACTATTTATTGGATTATTCTTTGCCTTTTGGTTTTTTAAAAAATCAAGTATTGAAAGTAAATTATTTGTCCAATTAAATTCCTTAATTATTCTATCAAGTTTATTCGTAGCCACACTTTTAGCTGCACGAATGACAAGGACCGGACTTGTTGAGCTTTGGCCAAGAAACCAAATAATTAATTTAACAAGTTTACTTTTTATTTCTGTTTTTGGTTACGTCGAACTTTATAAATATTTAATTTTTAATAAAAAACTCAAACTTTTTAATTCACGTTTTTTTACTAACTTTCTCGTTTCAAGTGCGCTCGCAGTTGCTTTATTTGATATGTCTAGATAAGAATTCTTTACTTTTGAATAAACGTAATCCACCTGTAGAATGAAATTCCAATTATTCCGTCTGAAGAATAATTCTCTTCTGAAGTTTTCCAATTTTTCGGCTCGTTATTAATATTCCATTTATTTATTCCCAATATCTCTTTGCAAATTCTTAAATGTGTTTTTAGTCCGTAGTCTCCAACTATTCCTCCCATATCTTCAATTACATAAATGCCCCCTGGATTCAGGTGTGGGAAGAGGTATTCGAAAGTCAATATTTGGTGATCAGGTTGATGCGAACCATCATCAATAATTATGTCAAATTTAGAATGGTTGTCTACAATTTGTTGTAGAGCTCTGGCAGAGCCTTGATCAGCTATTATAATCTTAATTTTTTCACTTTCATGAATTTTACATTTTTCATCAATGTCGACGCCATAAATAATTGCATTAGGAAAATATTCTTTCCAAAGTGAAATTGATTTGTCTGTTTGAACACCAATCTCTAATACGGCTTTTACTTGTAACCTAATTTTTGAAAAATGGAGTTCATAATGTCTCATATAGTCATGATCAGCTTTGGTTGGCTTATACTTATTTGTTAATTTAAAGAGAAGATCTTGGTCCCCAAAGTTGGTCAGAGTATTTGAATGCATTCTATTATTTTTTATGAAATTAATACTCTTAGCGAGAATTCTGTTTCTAGTCGAACTTCTAATTGCCCTATACAGTAATTTTAAAATATTTGGAGATTTGTCATAGACTTTCTGTAATTGGTTAGTTCTTTTGATCATCTATCTCCCATTACACATTAAATCCGATTTGGCATTTAACTTATTAAACTTAATTATACGACGATAACACTTCCTGAATGCTATAAATATATCATGCAGTTTTCAAAACCAAACAATATAATCAATTTAGTAAATTAACTAAAACGACATAGCTGAGTGCGCCCGAAGGGATTTGAACCCCTAACCTTCTGATCCGTAGTCAGATGCTCTATCCGTTGAGCTACGAGCGCTTGCTTTAGTTTGGGAACAACTTTACAAAATTTCTGTATGCCGATTTTTAATCGACAACTGAAATCTTAATCTCTGCGGAGGCGGAGGGATTTGAACCCTCGTGGAGGTTTTATCCCCCTCCCACTTAGCAGGCGGGTGCCATGGACCGGGCTAGGCGACGCCTCCCAAATAAATGGAAGTTCCACACAGATAAGCAAACACTACTTATATACATAAAACTCATCTAAATCGAGAGCGGAGGGCGTGGGATTTGAACCCACGAGGAGCGTGAACCCCTTCCGGTTTTCAAGACCGGTGCCATCGGCCACTAGGCGAGCCCTCCGAGAGATATCTTTCCATCTTGGTCTGAAATGAGTATTACCGGTACAGTCTGAATTCACCAAGAAACCTAAAAAATCAAGTTTAATTGAATGACAATCAAGGAGGAATTATTTATGGGAAATGCTGAGTCAAGAATTAATGAATTGAAGTTAGCACTTCCCGAGGCACCAAAACCGGTAGCTGCATACATACCAGCAAAACAAACAGGAAAATTAGTATTCACGGCTGGTCAACTTCCAATGGTAAATGGTGAGTTAATTTCTAAAGGCTTAGTAGACCAAGACGTTGAAATCGATGAAGCAAAAAAAGCAGCAAGAGTTTGTACCTTAAATGCCTTAGCTGCAATTAAAGGTGTTATCGGAGATCTTGATCGAATTAAACAAATAGTCAGGGTTGTTGGCTATGTGGCAAGTGTTCCCACCTTTACTCAACAACCAGCTGTAGTAAATGGAGCAAGTGAATTGTTATTAGAGATTTTTGGCGAAAAGGGTAAACATGCCCGTTCAGCAGTTGGAATTGCAGTGCTACCTTTAAATGCTTCAGTTGAAATTGAACTAACTGTAGAAGTTGAGTAAATCTATAAAGTGAAGTCAAAACTACATAAAGTTCAAAAACCAAAAATACTCTTCACCGATTTTGATGGTTGTCTCACCGATGATCGAGTTTGGTTAAACCAAGATGGTGAAGAATTTGTAGCAGCGAACAGAAAAGATGGATTAGCTGTTAGGAGGCTAAAAAATCTCGGTATTCAAGTCGTTATAACAAGTACTGAAACTAACAAGGTTGTATTAGCCAGAGGTATCAAAATGGGCGTTGAAGTACTTCAAGGATTAGCCGATAAGGCTGAATCTATTGAGCAACACTTAAAGCAAAATAATCTATCGTGGAATGATGTCTGGTATATAGGAAACGATGTAAATGATCTTGGAGCAATAAGAAAAGCAAAAATCAGCATTTGTCCAGGTGATGCGGTTAAAAAGGTAAAAAAAGAAGTGGACTTTATGCTTAAAACAAAAGGAGGATACGGAGTTCTTTCAGAACTTGCTACTCTTTTGGAGGCTTAAATAATTAGCTAAAGTCATACCAATTCTTGAACTAGTTCCAACATAATTCCTTCAGGACCTCTTATAAATACAACTTTTACCTTCTTATTTGGAGAGATTTTAATCTCTGAGAAGGTTTGATATTCAAGTTTTCTTAAGATCTCTACTAATTCATCTAAGTTATCCACAGTCAAAGCAATGTGGGTAAGCCCTGCTGTTTTTAAGTCCCCAGACCAAGAGTTTTCAACCTGATAGTTGTCAAACTTTAGCAATTCGATGATAAATCCTTTTGAATCAATCAATTTAAGTGTTGTGAGGCTTGGATCTTTGATTGCAAGTAATTCATCAATGTATGGGGATTCCTCTTTTGCTTCAATATGAAGCTTAAAACCCAGAATATTAATCCAAAAGTCTCTGGTTTCCTCTAAGTCATTAACCACAATTCCGACATGGCGAGTTGTATTACTTATGACCAATCACCTCAAGTAATGCTTCTTCAAATACACTCATTGCCTCTAGGAGTGCTTCATCAGCAATTGTTAGTGGTGGACCTAGCTTTATGGATTCTCTTCCGGTGTGGACTACTAGTAGTCCTTTTTGCATGCATTTCTCAGATATTTGGCTTGCTAATTCATTCTTTGAAATATTATTGAAGTCATTAAATATCACTGAGGCAATTAAACCCTCACCATAATGATTATTGATAACTTCTGGGAACCTACTTTTTAGATTCTTAAGTGAGTTTTTTAGAATTCCACCTTTTCGAGCAGTTTCAGCAACAATGTTTTTTGATTCAATTTCTTCTAATACGGCTAATCCCGCAGCACAAACTAGCGGATTAGCTGAATGCGTGGAACTCATGTTTCCTACTTCAGGTAAATCCATAATTTCACTTCGACCAATCACCCCAGATAACGAAACCCCACCACCCATACCTTTCCCGCATGCAAATAGATCGGGAGATACTTCATAGTGTTGAAAACCAAATTTCTTACCAGTTCTAGCAAATCCTGCTTGCATTTCATCGAAAGCTAAAAGAATTGAATTTTCCTCAGTGAATTTTCTTATTGCTTTAACAAAAGACTTGGGGTAAAAAAGTGCTCCCCAGCCTTGAAATGTTTCTAACATAAATCCCGCAATATCGGTTTCTATTTTTAAACCACTTTGTTTAAGGGACTCTAATTGTTTGTCAAAAAACTCTTCCCCCTGGTCTTCACCCACTAGCCAAGGATAAGGAAAGTCAATGTGGTGAATATTTGGATCTTCATAACCAACCCAAGCTTTTTGCTCAGCATTGGAAGACATCATTTGAGCTCCCATGGTTCTGCCATGCCAGTTACCATTTAAGGTCACAATTCCTGGTCGTTTTTTACCAATTTTTTGGCCATGCATTCTGATTAGTTTCAAAGTTGCCTCAGTAGCTTCAGTACCAGCTGAAAGCAAAAATGCCTTACCAAATGGAGGTCCTGCAAACGCAATTAGTTTTTCTAAGTATTTTGCTCTTACTTCACTCATATAGGCATAGGTAGAAACCAAAGGTTTATCTAGCACTTCCTTAATTGCTGCACTTACTCTTTTGTTTCCATGACCAATATTTGCTACAAATATTGTGGAAGTGAAATCAATCCACTTATTCCCCGCGATGTCATAAACACTGAAATCTTCTGCCTTATCCCAAATGATGGGAAATTGTCCTTGCATTGATCTTGATTCAGTTTTTTCTAATCGAGCAATAAACTCTTTTGTTCCAGGAGCTGGAATTTGGGTAGCGATTTTTCTATATTTTGTTTCAACCAATGCAACTGTTTTGGGTTCTCTTGAGAACATGTAACCGGCCATTATTGATCTCCAAAAACAATTTTTAGCAACTGTGGTTGTTTAGTGACTTGCCACTCTAAATATTCTAGATCCTCGATTGAATCAACTTCGGTTACAACAGGGGTATTAAAAGCCAAAATTTTGTCACCATGGAGTTTGTTTTCTTTCAGAATGTAATTTGGGTCTAATACATCAACATAACCATTTGCTACATAAGTCTTAGGAAATGATTGTCGAGGAAGATTTGCTTTATCCCCACTTTCTATCGAACCAATTGTTGAAAGAAATCCTTTGTCATTTACCTCAAATGATTTGTAGGCAGATTCACTCATTACATGAACTGAGCGAAGAGACGTTAACTGACCATCTTGACTAGAAAACTTCTCAATTGCTTTATCTAGGATTAAAGGATCTCTTAACGGCGTAGTTGGTCTGATGTGCACTAAGGCATCAGGTTTTTCACCAATTTCTGATAAGAAGTGTTTGATTACATCTAAGTCATTAGAGGTGTCAGTTGCTAATTCATTTGGTCTTAAAAAGGGAACAACTGCACCACATGCTTTACCAATACTTGCATAAATTTCAGAATCAGTTGACAAATAAACTTGTGAGATTGAATGAGCTTTCAATGATGCTTTTATTGACCAATCCAGAAGAGAATGACCACCAATGTGTTTAATATTTTTATCTGGCACACCTTTGGAACCACTTCGAGCAGTTACAAGTGCAAAAACCTTCACTTTGATTGTCCCAATTTAAGAGTTTTCATTGATTAAATGTTATTACTGAGTCTGCAAGAAACTATCTTGATCTTCTGGTTAAACGCTCAAGATCAAGTAAAAACACTGCTCGAGGTTCCAGTTTGATCCATTCTCTTTGAACAAAATCAGCTAACGCTTTGTTTACTGTTTCCCTTGAAGCCCCTACTAATTGGGCAAGTTCTTCTTGAGTTAGGTCATGTTCAACATAGAAACCATCAGATCTTTTCTCACCAAATTTCTCGTTCAATTCAACTAATGCTTTGGCAACTCTTCCTGGAACATCAGAAAAAACTAAATCAGATAAGTTTTCATTTGTTCTTCTTAATCTTTGCGCTAGAGCTTTTAGTAAAGCTTGGGCAACTCCTGGTCTACCTGTTAACCATGGACCAAGTGATTCATGACCTAAACCAAGCAGGGTTGTTTCAGTCAGTGCAGTTGCAGTTGCTGTTCTTGGACCTGGATCAAATAAAGATAATTCGCCAAACATTTCTCCAGGTCCAAGAATTGCTAATAAGCTTTCACGACCATCATTTGAAGTGGTACCTAGTTTGATTTTTCCATCCACAATTACATAGAGGCGATCTCCAGGATCACCCTCACCAAAAACAACCTGACCTCGAATGAAATCGAATTCAATCATTGATGCTCTTAAGGCAACGGATGCTTCCTCATCAAGAGCAAGAAATAGAGGGGCATTCTTTACAATTTCGCTCACATGACCTCATCTTGTCGGAATATATCTGAAATTGATTTTACTGTTAAGTCAGAATTGAGTCTTAACTTGGTTAGAAATTAGCCTAACGCCAGGCTTAAGAGAACACTTTAAAGAGTAAAAAAATGGGCGATATCAGATTATACGTGTGGCAGAGTGTTTGAACTCACGAAATAAAAGTCATAATAAGGAATTAGGAGTGTAAGATAAGATGCACAGGAGAAAATAATCTAGTGCAAATTATAAGACAGAATGTAAATTTCATTTTGATTTTTACTATATCTATCACCTTGAAAATTATCATTTTTTCAAATTTGGATCTAGATTTAGATCATGATTTTTCAGTATATGTACCAGCGTTAGCAGTATCGGGCGGTGCGATTCCAGTAAAAGACGCTATTACATTATATGGCCCAATACACACAAGTATAAACGCGTTATGGTTGCATTTTTTTGATTTTGGAGTGTTTAGTTTGAGAATACTCCATGTAGTTCTCATAATTATTTGCTTAATAATTCTTCGCACAATACTGCTTAAATTCTACAGCCAAAAATATGTCGACATATCAATAATCGGTTTAATCCTTCTTTTTCCAGTCGAAATAAATGCAAGCAGAGTTGCAGGTCCATATCCTTTAATTACAATTATAATCTTGGTATTTGTCTATTTGATAAATATGGAAAGGAAGAAATATAAGTTTTTTTATGCAGGATTTGTCTTGGGCTTGCTTCTTTTTTTAAGACCCCACGTATTCACTGCTTCAACATTGTTGTTAATCGCCTTAATACCATTTGTCTACAAAGAAAAGAACAATATTCTTAAAGTGCTTTTAGGAGTCTTAATTTCAGTACTGACTGGAATATTTATTCTATATAAGATTGAAGCGTTACGTCCTTGGTACGAATATAACATAGTTTCAACTTTTGATTTTTTTGGTGGAGGCAACTCAACTCAGAATGTACAAGATTTAGGCGATCGAATAGGAATTGGAATTAACGTAGTTCCAATTGTAATTTATTTTTACTTCATATTTATGCTGTATATTGCTTCGAGAAATAAAAAAAATACTTCTTTAATTCTGAATAGAAATTTTTATAAATTTTTATTACCCAGTATTATCGTCATACAAATAATGATATCTTACTTTCTTCATCGGAGTGTGCAATACAGTAGTTATGCTCTATTCCCAATAATTATTATAGTTATTGGAATTTTGGCATTTAAATTATCCGAGGGATTATTTCTTAAGAAAATGATTTTTGAAAAACTACTATCCCTGATTGTCGGATCCTCACTTTTAGTACAGATATTTCCATATTACGACCCTTTACATATTTACTGGAGTATCATAGTAATTTTTGGCTTTACAGTTCCATTTATAATTCAAAATTTAAAAAGTGGTAATAATTTAACGCATATATCACTTTTAATATTTGTTATTCTTAACATCTATAGCATTTATAGTAGTTTTAATCAATCGAGAGCTATCATCAGTGATCTTGAAGTTTCAAGAAACCTGAAGTCGTCCACAAGTGTAAATTCACAAGTCAGGTATGCACAACAAGCAGTTGAATCAGCATTGTTTTTTAACCGCCTCTTGGTATTTCAATGTCCTATTGCTTTACCATCCGGCGTATTGAATTTATATAATTCAGTTGATCGGCACCATGTAAGTAACGGTAAATTTATTGAAAATACAAAATTCGCATATGAAAGAATAGATCTTTTACAACGAGCCGACTACCCCATTATTCGATGTACTAATTTAAATGACATGATTCCGGGTCGTTTTCCACTTTCATATATGAGCCCTGAGTATGATGAACGCTATATCCGAGTAAATTCATTTGGCGAATCAAGTGGAGTAATTTTTGAAGTTTTTATTCCAACTGGAAAGAATTAAAGTTTTTAAGCGATAGAGATTCTCATACTCATCATGAGAATTTAGTTTTATCGTGAGAGCCTACATGATAATAACTTCCAATCAATTTTGAATTTGTACTAAATTTTTTTGCAAAATTGGTATTGTTATTAAAATTTAATAATGTTGTAGATAGGGAAAAATTGCCTCAAGGTTAATATCAAATCGTTCTACAAGACGGGTTTGATGTTCTATTAGTCTTTCGAAGTTTTACAATAAACGTAATTTCAAGCAAATTCAAAAGCTTATACAGAATTTAAAATTCTTAACTTAAATATCTATTTAGATTTTAAAGCCAGAAGAAATTACTCCCAGTTATTATATCACCCACGAATTTTTTTGATTTAACTTGGATAGTGTAAACTTTCAATCTTAAAAGCCAATATCTTAAGAGAATATGTAAATAATAGTCATATTTCTTTCTTGAATCTGACACGCAAATAAAATTATAAGTTGACTTCTAAATACAAAGTAACTTTAAAATAATTAGTTTGAGTCAAGTGATAATACTAAATTATGGGCACAAAATTGCAAAATTTAAAATGTAAACAAAGTAAAATTCAGAGGAAAAACCAAAAGATTTATTTTACTTCTGCACAACGGAAAAATCCAGGCCGTAAAAAAAATCATCTAATGATATTGTCATATTCAATATTTTTTCAACCAATTTCTTAGATTCGATGACACAACCATCCACATTCAAGTAATTGTGTGAACCAAATCTACCGTGTAAATATATATTTCTTTTTTCAAAATATTTCTTAATCACATTTATTTTATTTTCGTAATCCACATCATAAACCACATAAGCGTTTTCAAAAAAATCAATCTTTGAAAATAACGGCGTGGCTGTTTCAGGAATTGCCGATGTTTCTTTTAGCATTTTCAATGTATCTTGAATAAGAAAATCATTCGAAAATCTATCTTTATTTGTTCCCTGCTTAAGAGTGATTTCAGCCTGAACAGAGTAACAATCTGAAGGACAAGTGGTTTCAGAAAAGTTCTTGGGAAAACTAACTCTATTCACAAGATATTTCGGATCAGCATAGTAACCTGCACTCATCGAATGACCGATCTCTCCCTTAAATCCAAATGATAAAATGTACATCGGGTTAACAATCAATTGGTTGCATAATTCAATGATTTCTGTATCAACCCCATCAACAATATTGACTAATGATTTTAGGGGCATAGTGGAAATAATCTTGTCAAATTCAATTTCTGATTGCTTTGAAGTGACTCTTACTTTGTTATCTTCTGTCGAAATCTTATCGATTAAACAATTCAATTGTAATCCACCGGAAAAGTACTTTATAAGTGCATCAGGAATTGCCGAATATCCACCTATCTTTGGGTAGTAAAAATAAAGTTGATGAACATATCCATCCTTCACATCTCCTATCGCACCTCTAATTATGTCCTCTGTTGAAGGCAAAGGAATTCTATCTGACCAAAGCATCGAAAGCTCTTTAAAATCAATTTTCCATATTTTTTCATTGTACGGTTTAAAATAAAGTTCGGTTAAAGTATTACCGAAGTTAAACCTAAACCACTCATCTAAATTGTTTGGTGCTGATTTCTGATTTGCCCCTCTTTCTAATTGTAAGATTTCCATAATTATATCTGAGGCTAACTTTGGGTTAATTGAATGTAGGTTATTTTCAAGTGGGTATAGAACATAATTGTTGTCAATATATACGCGACTATCTCTTTTATTCTTTACAACATTATCTTTTAGTGCTGTAACTAAAAAATTTAAAACTTCTTGATTCTTAGAAAAAAGGATATGCGGCCCCTTATCAAAGGTAAATCCTTTGATATAAAAGGAAGATGAATGACCTCCTATTGATTTTTCGCTTTCAAATATTGATGGTTTTATTTGAGACTCAGAAAACTTTTCGAGTATAATGGCAGCTGAAATGCCACTGACTCCAGCACCAATAACACCAACATTCATGATTTTCCCTTTCATTGAGTATTAAGTATCATATACAATAACAATAATGGGAGTTAAATTGGATGGTATTTCGGTCATTTTACTTATTCACAACGAAATTGAAACAATTCACGATGAAATTCAAGAATGGAGTCAATTATTGAGTGAGATTCCTAATTCAGAGCTTATTTTAACTGAAGATGGAAGTAGTGATGGTACTACAGAATATTTAAATTCTATTTCTGATAGCAAAATTGTTAAATGTCAATCTAAGTTTCGAAGGGGTTACAGGCAAGCCTTTATTGATGCAGTTGAAAAATCTCAATTTAGTTTTGTATTTCTTGCAGACACAGGTAGAAAACATGATTTAAATGATTTTTGGAGTTTCTATCACAGGAGAAAACATTTTGACTTAATTAATGGATTAAAGGTTCATCGACAAGACAGTTTTATCAGGATAATGATGACAAAGATTTTAAATTTAATTATTAGACACCTTTTTGGAATAAAAGTATTTGACGCAGATTGTGGTTTTAGGCTTTATAATAAAAAAATTTTAGAGAAGACAATCAAAACATGTCCAGAATTTAACGATTTTATTAATTTAGAGTTAACCTTGAAATTCATTTTAAACGGGAACCGCTACCTCGAAGTTCCCATTACATATTTCCAGAGGAAAGGTAAATCAAGAAGCTTACCTATAAAAAAATTACCAAGAAAAATATCGCGACTTTTACTTGAATTAATAGGACTTAGAAAATTTTACCATTTCTAATATTGATTTTTCAACTTCAGTTAAAGACTTTAACTCGGTCATGATTCCCATTTTAGAAATCTTTGAAACATCCAAGCGGTATCGGTTTATATCCCCTCGCCAACCTGTATTCTTCTGTTCGTACGACACTTCTAATTGATTTGGCCAAAAATTCAAAAATATATTCATTAATTCCTTGACGCTAACTCCATCGTCATTGGGTCCAATATTCAATATTTCAATATCAGAATTAATCTTTTTGTATAAAGCAGTCATACAAGTAATTAGAGTTCTCACATTCAAATATTGTTTTCGCTGACTTCCATCCCCTAAAACATTTATTAATTTATTCTTACTTGCTTGAAAAATCCAGTCGTGTATAACTCCATGGGTCGACGGGGTTCCAAGTACGTTAGGAAATCTAAAAATTATAAGCTTATCAATTTCAAAGCCTACACTATTTCGCAAAAACAATTCCGAGGCTAATTTGGTTATCCCATAATTTGAAGTCGGGATAAGCTCGCATTCATCTTCACTAAGAAGTTTGTTTTCATGAGAACCGTAAACTGCTGAAGAAGATGAAAAAATAAATTTAACCTCTCCTAATTGCTTACAAAGACTTACTGCACTTATTGATGTCTTGAGAGTTTTTTCTAAATCTAAATATGGGTTATTTATAGATGACCTTATATCTGAGTTTGCCGCAAGATGCCAAAAATTAATCGATTTAAACTTTCTTGATGTGTCTATGATTTTTTTTGTATCACTTTTATTCAAATTGTTTATGTCGCTTTTGATGAAATTTACTAGATTGTTATTCAATAAATCAGCAATTAAATCTTTTCTTACAGCATTTGACATGTCGTCAATTAAAACAATGTTACTTTTAAGTTTTACCATTTCAGTAACTAGATTAAAACCAACGAAACCGAGCCCGCCTAAAACAATATTTAATTCATTTTCTGGCATGCCTATCACCTTAACCTATCCCTGCTACGATTGTGTTATGCGGGCGATTGTGTTATGCGGAGGCCGAGGCACAAGAATTGAGAATTTGTCGCAGGGATTACCAAAAAATCTTTTACAAATAAACGGAAAATCAATTTTAGAGTATCAATTAGAGTGTTTTGAAAAATGTGATTTCAAAGAAATTTACTTAATCGCTGGATATGGCATTGAAGCTTTGAAGCAGTTTGTTTTCAATTATAAAGGAAGATTGCAAATAACTATAATAAGAGATGATGAACAATTAGGTACCGGTAACGCAATTAAATTTTGCCAAGACTTGATAGATGATGAGACTTTTCTTGTAATGGGTGATTTACTCATTGATTTTAACTTTAATGAAATGCTCAAAGAAAATAAAGGTTTAGACTATCAAATCATCTGCCATACACATCCCACGGATCATATCTTTGATTCTGACTCTGTCGTTTTAGATGATTCCGGTAATATACAAGAAATTGTATTGAAGCATAGCCGAAGTCACAGGAAGATAAATCTTGCACTTAGTGGAATCTTTTTATTGAGCAGACATTTTTCACAATGGATAAGGGGTAAAACTAACGGTGATTTTACAAAAGATGTTTTAAAAAGGAGTTTAGATAGTGGCATTAGAATTAGAAATTATCGTTCAGCAGATTTTGTAAAAGATTTAGGAACGGAAGAAAGATTCAAAAATGCTATAAGATTAATTGACTCGAACAAGTACGGTGGTCATCATTTTAAACGGCCAGCAATATTTTTAGATCGAGATGGGACTATAAATAGAATAAATGGGTATGTCAAAACAGAAAACGATCTAGTGTTGAAAAGTGATGCGGGAGAGGGGATTAAGGCATTAAACCATTTAGGATTTTTAGTTTTCGTTGTTACAAATCAACCGGTGGTTGCACGTGGGGATATTGACATAACGGACTTAAATAGAATTCATGTTTATATGGAACAACTACTTTCAGTGGAATCAGCATTTGTGGACGAGATTAAATTTTGTCCCCATCATCCAGATAAGGGCTATGCTGGTGAAAATATCGAATTCAAAGTGAATTGTTCGTGTCGAAAACCGGGTGTCGACTTAATTACGCAGCTAAAGGACAGGTATAGCATCATGATGCATGGCTCATGGGTAGTTGGGGACTCTTGGCGAGATGAGAAAATGGCAAGGAAGCTGAAAATTAACTTTGCAAAAATAATTGAACAAAAGCCAAGTAATGAAGATTTAGAGTTTAACTCTTTACTTGAGTTTGCCAATTATTTGAAAGAAAAATAAAGTGATTGTCACAAGATCGCCATTGAGAATTAGTCTAGCCGGAGGCGGAACGGATTTAAAGAGCTACTATACAGAATTTGAGGGTCATGTTATAAGTCTTGCTATAGATAAATATGTCTACGTCACACTCAATAAGGCATTTCTTGATGGAATTAGATTTGCATATTCAGAAACAGAAACCGTTACGAATGCTAGATTTTTAAGGCATAGAATAGGGAAAGCTGTTTTAGGTAGCTATTCGATTGAGTCCGGATTAGAAATAACAACGGTTGCTGATGTCCCGTCGCATGGTACAGGTCTTGCTTCTTCGAGTGCATTCACTGCTGCGTTGATAAAAGCTTTGTCTGTAAGCCAAGGAAAAGATTTATCCAAAAATTTATTGGCTGAGAAGGTGTGTAATATCGAAATTGATAAATTAAAAGCTCCGATTGGTAAGCAAGATCAGTATGCATCTGTTTACGGGGGACTAAATTCTATCAATTTTTTTAAGAATGAAGACGTACAAGTACAAGCAATAAACCTCGGTTCTGGGGAATTGACAAAATTTGAAAATTCAATTTTTTTGATTTATACCGGAATATCAAGAAGCACCAATGATGTTCTTCGAGATATGGAAATTCGTAATTCTAAAAATAAAGATAAACATAATTCTAATTTACATATATTAAAGAGCAACGCCAGAGATATGCAAGAATCATTGATAAAAATGGATTTGAAAAATATGGGAAGTATTTTAAATGAATCATGGTTAATTAAAAAGAAAATAAATAATGGCGCCACAAATTCTTTTATTGACGGGATTTATCAGAAGGCGATAGAATTAGGTGTCTACGGAGGGAAATTATTAGGTGCAGGTGCGGGAGGTTTTCTATTTTTTGTTTGCGACCCGGATCAAAGGGCAACAATATTACAAAAATTAGATTGTAAATTTATCTTACCTAAGATTGATTTTTCTGGAACTACCGTACTTTATCAGGATGTGGTGAAAAGTGTTCGAAGAGTATAGAGCGAAACTACTAAATGCACAAGAGTCTTTAGTTGCCGAAGAGTGGGACAAGGCAATCTCGATTGTCGAGAATAAGATTTGTTCAGACAAACAGATTTTTATCATTGGAAATGGGGGAAGTTCGAGCACTGGATCTCATTTAGCAACAGATTTAAGCAAGGGCTTGAGTCTTAAGTTGAATAAAAGAGTAAGGGTCATGAGTTTAAACGAACATAATTCACTCATAACCGCAATTTCAAACGATATTTCATATTCAAATATATTTGAGTTTCAATTAAAAAATTTTGCAAATGAGGGCGATCTACTGATCGCAATTAGCGGTTCAGGTAATTCACAAAATATAATACAAGCAATACAATTTGCAAAACAAAATAATTTATTTGTCATAGGATTAGTTGGATTTGACGGCGGTCAAATGATAAATCAACTTGATCATTGTATCCATGTGAGGGTAGATGATATGCAAATAGTAGAAGATATTCATGCAATATTTGGACACGTAATATTACAAAGTTTGAGTGCATGGAATCAATCAGGAATAGATTAATTTATCTAAGAATTCAGTCAAGTTGTCAACAAAACCTTCAATGATTACAACACTTAACTATATAAAATGGAGCCTAAAGTGAAGATTAAATTTTCAAAAAACATTAGGAAAAGGAAGATCGGAGAGGCTAGTTATCTTTTCTTATTAACTATTTCATGGGTAATTATCGCTTTTTACAATTTACATAAGATTCCAGCTAATTACTGGCAATACAGAGACGATGGAGTAATAACTTTGAGTCACGCACTAAATTTCATTGATTTTGGCATAGTCGGTACATCTCCGTCTGGTCCTAGTGTAGAAGGTTTTTCCAGTCCACTTCAATTTGTTCTTGCCGCAGGCTTTTTCAAGATTTTTACAGCGGATTACAAAATATATCTTGACGTATTTGTAATTCTTAATTACGCAATACATTCATTTCTTGTGGGGAAGATATTTCTCAAATTATTTAAAGTGAGTTTGCGAGCCAAAGAAATATACTTTATTGTCTTCTGTTCACATTTAACTTTTGGATTGATTTTAGTAAATTTATATTCGTATTTTGCATGGAGTATATCTGGATTAGAGAACCCATTGGTTGTCAGTATAGGCTTAGTGATAATTAATATTCTATTTGATAAGAACCTAAATAAAAAGAATTATATAAATATACTTTCTGCGAGTATTGTTTTACTTGCATTAGTTCGAATTGAGTTTAGTATCTTAATTGTAATTATAATGGTTACGATATTTCTATCAACGCTAAACTCAAGTGTGTATAAAAATTGGAAATCCTTACTATTCAATTTAACATTAAGAATTGTCGGACCAATTTTTATCTTCCATCTTTTGAGATTGATGTATTTCGGGAAGATTTACCCCAATACCGCATATGCACAGAACAAAACATTCTCATTTATTGATTCTTTAATACTACTTCTTTTTATTTTTGAAATCTTATTAGTTTATTACATGAAAAATTTAAATAAAGTTAGTTCAGATACATACAAGAATATAATAAAAGTTACAATTTCAGCGTTAGTCACAATTCTGATAATTGTATCCATTGGATATCCACTTTCTATAATAGTGCTCGGTATCTATCTTTTTAGTAGGATTGTAATTGAATCAAATAAGCTTAATTTTGATTTCTCATTTATTTTATTCGGATTTATTTATTTTTTTATTGCACAATTTATTATTTTTGGTCCAGCAAGATTAGATCCAATCAGAATTATTGTAAATCTCTCACCTTTTCTTTTACTTCTAGTCTATTATGTGATGTTTGGAACAATAAGAAAGACTCTTTCATTGTCAATTATTCCACCTATAGTAAAATTAAAGGAAACTCCTATTTTTATCTTCACCCTTATATTACTATCTATCGCGAGTGTACTCGTGTTTACAAGATTTAATAAGCCATTTGATCTCCCCTGGAGCATATCGCCCTCGGAATCGAAAATCTTACACGTGGCAAGTGAAATACTAAAACCATTGCAAACAGATGAAATTTTTTTGTCTGTAGCCAACCCTGACCTTGGAAAACTTTCATTTTCAAAGCAGGTCAACGTAATTGATTTGGGTTACATTGGAAGTCCCATAGTCAAGAAATTGACACTAGATGGCACTGATAAATTGTTATTGTATCTAAATAATATTGCAAGACCTGACATTGTTCAGCTACACGGAGGATGGTCTTGTTTATATTCCGAGTGGGTAAATTCAGATGAATTTAAACAAAGTTATTATCCAGTAATAACCCCACCTTCTGGAGTGAAAGAACTAACAAATACTAAATGTGCCTTTAATTCTGAGTACATGATTTGGGTCCGAAATGATTTATCTAAAGAGCTAAACCTTTCAAGAAATTTCTTAGAATCTCAAAACATTTTAAAGCTAATCGAGGAAGAAGTGGACAAGTGTGTACTTGAGAGCGATATAATCTTTAGGTGCGAGTATCTAACTAGATCCTTGTTTAGAATTAGACCTTTCTTAGTTAAGAATTATGATTTGCAAGAATTAACCAAGGCGTTATCGACCTCGCCAACTTATCTCATCGATAGTGCTCTTCTATTAAATAAAAGAAATTTGGACACTCTAGTAATGCAAGAATTAGGTTCTATTAACACGAAATAAGCCTTAATTGAATTTTTAAATTAAAATTAGTAGAATAAATCGTGTTGAAAAAAGTCGAATTAGACCCAATTGATTTAAGAAAAAAATCAAGAGGAATTTACGTTGGGTTGAAAAAAGCTTATCCTAATGCACATTGCGAATTAGATTTCAAGAATCCCTTACAATTATTGGTAGCCACCATTCTTGCTGCACAGTGTACTGACAAAAGGGTTAATGTCGTCACCCCTGCATTGTTTAAAAAATATAAGAAAGTAGAGGATTTCGCGTCTGCTAAACAAAGTGAACTAGAGGAATTAATCAAGTCAACAGGTTTCTACAAAAATAAGGCCACAAACATAATTGGCATGGCTCGTATGGTTTGTGATAATTTCAAAGGAAAAATTCCAAATAAGTTGGAAGATTTAGTAACTCTTCCAGGTGTGGGTCGGAAAACAGCTAACGTGCTCTTAGGAAATGTCTTTGGGGTTCCGGGGGTAACTGTGGATACACACTTTGGTCGATTAAGCAGAAGATTTGGTTGGACAAAGGAAACAGATCCGGTAAAGATTGAATTCAATATTCATGACATTTTTGATTCTAAATATTGGACCCACCTAAGCCACTTGGTCGTTTGGCATGGGAGAAGGGTATGCCATGCTAGGAAACCAGCCTGCGGTGCTTGCCCTATTGCCAATCTGTGTCCTTCATTTGGTGAAGGACCTACGGATAAGAAAATTGCAATTGCATTAGTAAGACAGGACAAATTCTTTAAATGAGATTAAGTAACCACAAATTCAATTATATCGCAGTTTATTTCATTGCAATAATATTAATATATGTTGAAGTTCAAATAGTTAATGAAATACAAATAGTAAAATGGAAATATTTTATTTGGCAAGGTGAATATAAAGAATTAAATCTAATCATCATTTGGAATATTTTAAACTTATCAGTCATTCTACTTTATTTCCTTAAATTGAAAGTATATGAAAAATATGTTGCACCCCTAATAACAATTGGGGCCACCCTGTTTCTTTTGGCTTTTCCCTTTATTTTGAATTCAAATCAGAAAACTAAATTAGCAACTGCAGCAACTTTTAATAACGAAAATTTGTTGTTTATGGACTTTGTTGATGGGGTAAAATCATCTATCTGTAGATTTAATGAAAGTAGTCTAAATACTTATTGCGCCGAACCCAAGTATATCAACTATCCATACTCAGACTTATCTTTTGTTTTTCAGTTCATTCCGTTAAATTCTTCTTTATTCATAGCCTTTATTATCAATTTCATATCAATTGCATTAGTTATCACAGTAGTCAGAAATAAGATTGGTATATCCGGTGTACCGATGTTTATATTGTCTCCTTGGTTCTATTTTGTATTAGAAAGAAGTAACTTGGATTTATTAATGTTAGCGTGTCTTTTATTGTTAAGTTTTAATCTAAAAAAGGCTGGTAAGATAACTATTTATATATTTGCACTATTCCTTATTGCGCTAAAGCCAATCTTTGCAGGATTTTTACTTACCAATAAAGTTAATCAAAAAAATATTTTATATCTGATTATTGGCATAATTGCAATTATTTTTGGGTATGACTTTAGCTTAAGAAGGTTGCAAGAGAGCAGAGGCTTTGTTGACCCAACGCCTTACGGTGCTTTTGGTTTGAGTGAAATAATTGATTTATTGAGATACTTTAGTAGCTATACCCAAATTGCGTTAATATCTTTACCGATTTTAATATTTTTAATTTATCTCTTTATTAAAGAGACCTTCACTCGTGGCTTAAGTAGTCTTCAAATTAATAGTTTTAATTCTAGAGTTATCTATTTACTGCTAATAGTTTTTGTCGTAGGAAATCAGGTCAACTATAAACTAATCTTGCTATTTCCATTGTTACTTTTTGTACTAACAATTAGTGATATTAGTAAATTTCAAGTGGTACTTATCCTTTTTCCATCACTGGGTCTGATCTCTATAGGTCAACACACAATAATGAGGGGAATCTTAATTTTATTGCTTACTATTGGCTTGACAACTCAGGTCTCAATGGATTTACTCAGAAGACTAAAATCTAGAAAGAGTGAATTAAATAAGCAATAGTGTTTCAGTCAACGGGTGTATGATTTTTTAGATTTTGAAAATCCCAGATTCAAGTTCTTTTACTAAGAATAAAGGTGTGATAAGAAAAATTTATGAATTAAAATTAGTTTTGGAGATAAATATGAACAATTCAACCGAATAAATAATGTATAAACGTAAGAACTTTGATATGTTATATGTATATGACTGTTATTGACATTTTTCTTGCTGCCGCAATATTGATCTTTGGTTGGATCGGCTTCAGGAGGGGTACGCTTCGAATAGTTCTAAGTCTTTTGGGCCTTGCGGTGGGTGGATCATTAGGTGTAATCGCAACGCCAAGTTTGCAATCATTGTTTTCAGGTGCTTCCTATGCTTTTAAACCCGCTATCGGATTAATATCCATAGTCCTTAGCGCATCTTTAGGAATGTTTTTGTTTGGAATTTTAGGTGGATTTTTAAGAGTTATTTTATTGCCTTTCCCCTTTATGAAGACAATCGATTCTTTAATAGGACTATTTCTAGCTGTTGTGGCCGTTGCTTCGATAATTTCAACTCTTTCAAGTGCTGCTCAAGTAATACCCAATAATACAATCAATAAATTATTTGCTGAATCAAAAATTAATTTAGAAATAGAAAAATATTTACCATATAGGTTTAAAAATACAGCCCAAAGGATTCAAAACGTTGTAACTAATTCACCTCTTCCTGAAGTTTTTAGAAGCATGGTGGAATCAAGAATTATTACATCTCAGTTAGAAGAAGATGTTGAAATTCCTGAATCTGTAAAAAAATCAATCGCCTCTACTGTTCGAATTGATGGAATTGCTGAAACTTGTTCAGCGGCTATGGTTGGTACTGGCTTTATTGTCGCAAATGAAAGAGTAATAACTAATGCTCACGTTGTTGCTGGGGTACAAGAACCCGTGATTACTTTATCAAACACACAAACTCAACTTGGTGGAAAAGTTATTCTAATTGATAGAAAGAAAGATCTGGCCATAATATTTGTTCCTGGTTTAGCTGGAAATAAATTAACATTTATAGGACCCGTTACTCCAAATGAAGTTGGTTTTGTCGTGGGCTATCCGAACGGAGGAAGTTTAAGGACTAGCGCTGTTTCAGTATCAGCAGAGTTTGAGTCGCTAGGTTTAGATATTGATGGGAATAATGATTCTAGGAGAGATCTAATAGCATTTGGTGGAGATGTTAAGCCAGGTAATTCTGGGGGGCCTCTATTAAATGACCAAGGTCAAGTTTTAGGTATTGTTTTTGCAGCTGATGAAAAAAATAAAAACACAGGCTACGCACTGGCGCCAAATGAAGTAGCAAAGCTCATCAGTGAATCAACTTATGTAACAGAACCGATAGACACTGGAAATTGTGCATCGGTATCTTAAATATTCAAAGGTAGAAAATTCAGGCTACGTGGGGATTAGTAGGGGTCCAGCGAGTTATTCATTACATAAATTTGAGTCATGTAGATTGTAAGAATGTAAAGAAATATAGAGCAAATTTTGAAAAGGATATAATTGAACATTTTAAGGCCTAAGCAGTGGACCAAAAATTTATTCATTTTTGCTGTGCCAATAGCAGCAGGTAAAATCTTGCAGATTGATGTATTAATCAATACGCTTATAGCTATACTTCTATTTTCGTTAGTTTCTTCTTCTATCTATATTTTAAATGACATACAAGATCTGGACTTAGATAAGAAACATCCAATTAAATCAAATAGACCGCTTGCCAGCGGGGCATTAAGCTTAAAGAGAGCATATTTATATTTTATTATTGTTGCTGTTATAGGTCTAGGTGGCGCAACCCTATTCTCAAGGGAACTATTTATTCTTTTCACATTATATTTTAGTTTGCAGATTCTATATATCTACAGCTTTAAACATATTCCCATTCTCGACCTTTTTACAATAAGTTTCGGGTTTCTAATTAGAGCAATTTCAGGTGGGCTAATTTCTGATATTCCGATTTCACAATGGTTTCTCGCGGTTACTTTCAGTGGAGCTCTTTTTATAATCTCAGGAAAGAGATACTCAGAATTAATTAACTTTCCTAATTCCGATGCAAGACCTGTTTTAAAGAAATATTCCGAACATTTTTTGAAAGTAATCTGGAGCACGTCAATGAACACTTGTATAATATTTTATAGTCTGTGGGCTATAGAATTAGGAAACGAATTTAAAGACAATTTAGCTTTGCTTAGCACAATACCTTTTGCATTTTTAATTTTTCAGTTATCTAACAATATTCAAAGAGGGAAAGCTGAATTTCCAGAAGAAGAAATATTTCAAAATAAACAAGTATTGGTGTCAATAATTTTATGGGTTTTTATCTTTATGAGCAGAATTTACCTAGGCTGAGTATGACTCAAAAAACACTTAATGGATGGGGACTTTCTACTCCTGGAGACACAGAACTTGAAAAACTGAACTCGGATAAGTTTTTTGAGGTGTATTCCGGTAATTCTAAATTGATTTCACGTGGACTTGGAAGGTCTTATGGCGACGCCGCACAATGCTCAGGTGGCAAGACATTCTCAACAAAAGATTTAAACTCAATAAAAATTGAATTTGGAATATTGGAAGTTGAAAGCGGCGCTTCTTTAAACGCTATTTTAAGTAAAAGTGTTCCAAAGGGTTGGTTTATACCCGTGACTCCTGGTACAAGACACGTAACCGTGGGTGGAGCTATTGCAGCAGATGTCCACGGAAAGAATCATCATAAAAAAGGCACTTTTTCTGACCACGTTGTAAGTTTTGAAATTGCAACTCCAATTGGGGACTTCACCTGTAATAAGACGACCAACGCAGACCTTTTCTGGGCCACCGTTGGGGGAATGGGATTGACGGGCATTATTAAATCGGCCAAAGTAAAAATGACAGAAATAGAAACATCTCTGATAAAAGTTTCAACTTTTAAAGAAGAAAACTTAGAAAAAACAATAGAAAGAATGTGCGAAGTTGATAAAGATAATGAATATTCAGTTGCTTGGGTTGACACTTTAGCAAAAAACAAAAAATTAGGTAGGTCAATCATTTCTGTAGGAAATCATGCTTTGCAATCAGATCTACATCAATCAAAGAACGATAATTTATTGGAGTACAGATTTGACCAAAAGTTAAAAGTACCTAATAAAATTCCAAGTGGCCTACTAAATAAAAACTCGGTCAGGATTTTTAACGCACTCTATTATAATAAGGAGATTAGGAAAGAAACAGTAGGTTTAAAAACCCTATCTAGTTTTTTTTATCCACTAGATTTTATTCAGAATTGGAACAATTTGTATGGTCATAACGGGTTCTTGCAATACCAAATTGTAGTACCGGATAAAAATGTACACGTGATTCAAGAAGTCATAGAGACATTTTCAGAATTAAAATGTCCTATTTTTCTGGCTGTACTAAAAAGAATGGGTAATAAAAATGAAGGAATTTTAAGTTTCCCGCTTAAAGGATGGACTCTGGCCCTAGATATACCGACTAGATTTCCAAATTTGGAGAGAATACTAGATTTTTTGGATGAAAAAGTTATAAGCGCAAGTGGTAGAGTTTATCTTGCTAAAGATTCAAGAATGAATGCGAAGAGTTTTAAACAAATGTATCCAAACTGGGAAAATTTTAGAAGCATAAAGCAAAAATTTGATCCCAAAAATCAAATTCAATCTGACCTCTCACGAAGGCTGATGATATGATGGATAGTTTTAGAAATCCTCAAACTATATTATTAATTGGAGCTAATTCCGATATTGGTTTGGCTGTAATAAATGAATTAGAGAAGAGCAAAAGATTAGTGAAATTGATCGCAGCTGGCAGAAATAAAGAAAGTTTGCGAATTTGTCAAGACAGGTTTCAAAGCTTAAACATTAAATTTGAAGGACACGAACTAGATTTTGAGAATTTTTCAAACAAGTCAGAAATTATAGAGCAAATTTTCAATCAAAATCAAATTGATCTTTGTATAATAGCATCAGGTTACTTACCCATTAATGATATTGCAATAGAAGATTCTAATGAGGCAGTTAAAACAGCGATGATTAATTATGTCGGTCCATTGGAAGTAGGAACTATCGTTATGAAGAATTTCAAAAGACAAGGCTCTGGATTGCTGATTCTCTTTTCTTCTGCAGCAGCAATTCGACCAAGAAAGGACATCTTTAATTATGGTGCAGCCAAATCTGCTTTAGAGCATTGGGCAATCGGATATTCAGATTCATTGAAAACAAACGCTGTTAAATTACAAGTTGTTCGACCGGGGATGGTTCGTACAAAAATGTCTAATGGTTTAAAGGAAGTTCCTTTCACAGTAGACGCAGAAGATGTTGCAAAGCAAATAAAGCGAAGTCTAAATTCACGGCATACTATTATTTGGGTCCCAAACAAGTTGAAGTATCTAATGTTTATTGTCAAAAACTTACCGAGATTTGTGTTTAAAAGAATAAAAGTTCGGTAGTCCCTATAAGGAAATCCAACCAGAAGATTTCTCTGGTTTCACAATATTTTCACTCAAATATCTTTTTGTTTCACTACCAATTCTTGAAGCATCACCAATTCCTTTTACCTTGCTAAAAGACCGAACAGCAAGAAAAATAAAAATAACTGCTAGTGCAATCATTATTGCTGCTACTAGTAGAAATGAAATCCAGCCTGCTAAACCAATTTGAATAAATCCGTAAGCAAGGGCAATAAGTAAGAAAAGTAAAGAAACATTCAAGAGTAAAAATGCGGTGATTACAAAACCAATTCCAAGACCAAGTTTTTTGACTGAAGTAGTAAGACTCTTCTTAGCGATTTTGATCTCACCTTTGACAATCGTGGCAAAATCTTCGACAGCCTGAATAATCATGCGTGGAATTGAAGCCTTTTCTGAATCTGACATTTAACTCTTTTCTTTGAATTTAATTATCTCAGAAAGAGTAAAGCCCCATGAATAACAACCCACTAACTATCCCATTCCTTGCATTTGAGGCTCCACTGAAACAAAAGCGAGGTTTACTGATCAGCACCTAAAAGACAACCCGGGCAGAAAAAAGGGAAATCTAGTCAAATCTACTTTTTAACAAACTTAAGAATAAGCTGACTTCGAGTAATGGAATTACAAATGACTTTTGGCTTACTAAGGGTTGCTTCATCAACAATTTCTTCAAATAGCCAGTCTTTATTGAAATCCTTGTTGACTAAATCTGATAGGACAAACTGCCTGATCAGATAGCTTTGTGAGGCACCTTCTTTTAAGCAATAATCCATTTCACTTGTTTCACCAAGAAATGTTCTGATTAGCACCATCTGGCTTGTGGTTTCAAAAATATTACTTAAGAATTGTTCATAGTCATCAATATGTTCTAAAGTTGCACTTACAACAGAAATATCACAATAAAACTGAGAAATGTTTAATTCTTTCTGAGCGAAATCCTCAATGAAAAAATCCAACTTAGGAAAATGGTGCTTGGCTATTTCTAAGTAAGTTTTAGAGATATCAATCCCCTTATATGCAATATCGGAATTAATCAATTCCACATTTCTAGCAAAATGACCCACATTGCAACCAATATCATTTATTACATACTTTCCTTTATTTTCACCAACAAAATCATTAATGATTTGTGTGAACTGGTTAACCCAGATTAAAGGTGGTTCACTTAATCTTTGACTTGAAAGTTTTAAATACTCATCATTTTGTGTTAGAGCATGCCAATCAGAAGCATCTTTCGTTGTCAAAGTTATTTCTCAATCACTATCAGGACTAGTTGATAATCCTTGACCAATTAAATTCATCACCGTTGGATCAGCCAAGGTTGTGACATCACCCAGGGATCTATTTTCTGCCACATCTCGAAGAAGTCTTCTCATGATTTTTCCAGAGCGAGTTTTTGGTAATTCAGCAACAATGAGAATTTTCTTAGGCTTGGCAATTGCACCAATTTCTTTTGCCACGTGATTTCTTAATTCTTTAACAGTTTCTGGTCCTTCTAAAGAGCCTTGGCGAAGAATCACGAAAGCAACTATTGCTTGTCCTGTTAATTCGTCATTTGCTCCCACAACGGCAGCTTCAGCAACCATTGCATTAGAAACCAGTGCACTTTCAACTTCAGTTGTTGAAATTCGGTGCCCGGAAACATTCATCACATCATCAACTCGTCCAAGTAGCCACAAACAACCATCGTTATCTAATTTGGCGCCATCTCCTGCAAAATATTTTCCAGGAAATCTTGACCAATAAGTTTCTTTGAATCTTTCAGGATCTCCCCAAATTCCACGTAACATACTTGGCCAAGGCTCAGTCAACGCCAAATAACCACCATGACCATTGCCAACAGCAATTCCTTCTTCATTAATAACTTCAGCACTAATTCCAGGAAGAGCAGTCATGGCAGAACCAGGTTTACATTTAGAAACCCCTGGTAGTGGAGAAATCATTATGGAACCAGTTTCAGTTTGCCACCAGGTGTCAACTATTGGTGTCCTATTTGAACCAATGTGTTCGCGATACCAAATCCAAGCCTCAGGATTAATTGGTTCACCAACAGAACCCAAAACTCTTAAAGTTGATAAATCAAATTGAGCAGGAACATCATCGCCCCATTTCATAAATGTTCTAATAGCAGTTGGGGCAGTGTAAAGAATAGAAACTTTGTATTTTTGAATTAATTCCCAGAATCTTCCCTTATGGGGAGTATCAGGTGTTCCTTCATACATTAATTGAGTTGATCTATTCGCTAATGGACCATAAACAACATAAGAATGCCCAGTTATCCAACCAACATCAGCTGTGCACCAGTAAATATCTTTATCAGCCTTGAGATCAAACACATTGAAATGAGTAAAAGCAGCTTGAGTTAGATATCCGCCACTGGTGTGCAAAATACCTTTAGGTTTCCCGGTAGTTCCAGAAGTGTAAAGAATAAACAATGGAGTTTCAGCATCAAAGCTTTCAGGTTTATGTGTAGTTGATTGTTTATCAACAATTTCATGCCACCAAACATTTTTATCTTTATCCCAGTTGACTTCGTTGTTGGTTCTTTTAACTACTAAGACTTTTTCCACACTCGGGGTTTGTCTAATTGCTTCATCCACTGCTGGCTTTAAAGGCAAAACTGCACCTTTTCTATTGCCACCATCAGAAGTTATAACTAATTTTGCTTTCGCATCATCAATTCTTGAACGCAAGGCTTCTGAACTGAATCCACCAAATACCACTGAATGAATTGCACCAATGCGCGCACAGGCAAGCATGGCAAAAGCAGCTTCGGGAATCATTGGTAAATAGATTGCTACGCGATCACCATAACCAATGCCTAATTCAAGTAATGCATTAGTGGTTTTACAAACTTCATCTTGTAATTGTTTGTAAGTAATAGTTCTGGTATCTCCAGGTTCGCCTTCAAAATAAATTGCAATTTGATCACCATGACCCTGTTCAACATGTCGATCAACACAGTTGTAGGAAACATTTAATTTGCCACCCACAAACCATTTAGCAAAGGGAGCATCAGACCAATCAAGAGTGGTTGTCCAAGATTTATCCCAAGTTAAACGAAGAGCTTGATTTTCCCAAAATTTGATGCGATCTTTCTTTGCTTCGTCATACATTGAACTTTGTGCATTGGCATTACTCCTGAATTCTTTGGTTGGTTCATAGATTCGATTTTCGGTGGCAAGGTTTTCCAGGGCATCATTAGCCATTTTTTGAATGAACCTCCTTTCCCACAGGTAGTGAATTTCTTGTTAAGAAGAATTCCACCAGCACCCCAACGGACTTGGCAAGTAGGTGTTTGAAATTGTGCTTAAACCCCAGATAATTCAAGGGTTTAAAAACTTATCCACAATTTCAAATACCTACTTGTAATCAAATCACCGATTTTGTTCTAATGAGAGAGATTCTTCTAAAACCGATCATTGAAACCAGGTCCATATCTCTATATCGAATCTATATCATCTCTCCAATAATTTTTCTGTAAATAATCCATCCCTTGGCATACTTGATGTTTTGTTAGAAAACCCACTAGTGACAGATATTTTGGTTAATGGTTGCAAAGAAGTTTGGATTGATCAAGGAAAAGGTTTAGAAAGAACAAAGCTTTCGTTTTTTAATGAAGAAAGTGTTAGATCCCTTTCCCAACAATTAGCACTTTCAACTGGCAGAAGACTAGATCAGTCTCAACCCTACGTTGATGCCCAATTAAGTAAAACAATAAGACTTCATGCCATTTTAAGTCCAGTTTCAAATCCTGGATCAATTATTTCGTTAAGAATTCATAGACCCGAAGTCCTATCGCTAAACGATTTAGTTGACTCATTAACAATAACTAAATATCAAAAAGACTTCTTTGAGAAATTAGTTAAGGAGAATAAATCATTTGTCATAAGTGGTGGTACTGGATCTGGAAAAACTACTTTACTTAATTCACTACTTAGTCGTTGTGATGAGAATCAAAGAATATTAATCATTGAAGACTCAAGAGAGTTAAACCCTCAACATCCTCATGTTGTTTCTTTGGAATCCAGACCAGCAAATATTGAAGGAATGGGTTTAATCACGATGAAAGATTTGATTAAACAATCACTTCGAATGAGAGCTGATCGATTAATAATCGGAGAAGTTAGAGGAATTGAAGTCATTGATTGGCTAAGTGCCTTAAACACAGGACATAGGGGAAGTGCCGGCACAATTCATGCCAACTCAATTCATGAAGTAGTTATTAGATTTGAATCATTAGGACTAATTTCAGGGTTATCAAAAGAGGCAATTCACTCTCAATTAAAGACTGCTTTGAATTATGTGATTCACATTGAAAAGAATTTACAAGGAAAAAGAAAAGTTGTGGGCATTGGCGAATTTAAAGTGGACGAAAAAGGCTATCTATACGTTGAAGTGATACGTTTATGACTCTAATTGTTGTAGTAGCAATAATTATTTTAACCGTTTCCACACTTACTGGGATAAGAACATTTCTTAATAGATCAATTCAATTTCCTGTTAAAACAAAAGCTTTACCAATTGATGACCATTTTGCTCAAGAAATCGTTAATGGCATCTCCAGTGGCTTGGTGCCAAGAATCGTCTTATCAAAAATTTGTGGTGAGTACTTCTTAGAAAAAACAAGGATTGCTTGTCTTTCAGGAACCTCAATTACGCAAGCTGTAGGGATCGATTTACCAAATGATTTAGCAGCCAAAAGCTTTGCTTCGCTGTGGCAAGTGTGTGAAAACAACGGAGCAGCACTTTCCCCAGCTCTTAATCAGTTCGCCCAACAGATTCGAGTGGAAAAAGAATTAAGGCAAGAACTATCTAGTTCAATGTCTGGTGCCAAATTAAGTGCTTGGGTTTTAGCAGGGCTTCCACTTTTTGGAATTGTGTTAGCAGGGTTTCTTGGTGTTAATTCCTTGGAATGGTTAGCAAATTCTAGAATAGGTAATTTCAATATCCTTGCAGCACTAATTCTTGAAGTAATTGGAATTATCTGGGTTAAGAAAATAACTTCTCGAATTGAGAATTTATTGTGAAGATAATCATTATTTTAGCTTGTTTAATTTGGCAATCCATTTATTTATTTTACGCAACAAGAATTTACTTTAACAAAAAGATAAAGAAGCCTATTGCAATTAAATACGATGAAGTTCCTCTAAGACAACAACTCATGATCATTGGGGTGATGTCTGAATTATTACAAGCAGGAATTGATCCCTTAAGTGTTATCAAATCTGGTTTAGAAACACTTGATGAAGAGCAAAGACAAAAATACCAAGATCTAGTAAGTGGTGAGCAAATTGATGATAGAGATCATTTAACTAGTGCAATCGATTTGATTTTAAAAAGTTCAATCTCTGGTTCAAAAATATCTGAAACTCTAAGACTAAACATGGAGTCCATTCAAAGAAGCCACAGAAGCGAAGTCTTAAAAGCAATCAAGAAATCTGAAGTGTGGCTACTTGGACCATTGGGATTGTGCTTTTTACCCACCTTCATGTTTATTGCAGTTGCGCCCTTAATTGGCTCTCTAATTACAGGATTTATGTCATGACTTATCCACAACTCCTAGTTATCCCAAGAAATAAAAACATTTTGTTTATAGATCTAAAAATTGTTGCATTCTGTAATTCAAGTATTCATCAAATAGGTGATTAACAAACAAGGGAGAAAATGCAGATGAAATACGTTCATCAATTACTCAGTGACCAAAGAGGTTTGGCAACGGCAGAATATGCAGTTGCCACTGTTGCAGCTTGTGGTTTTGGTGGAGTGTTATTGAAAGTTTTAGGAAGTGCCACAGTTACTGAGTTGTTAACAGATTTACTTCGTAAAGCTCTTGGTTTGGTGATGTAGTCAAACCATGAAGAATAAATTGCGACACAAATACGTCTACTTCCTCAGACACAAATTGTGTCGCAATTTTGTTAATTCCAAAGGAGCAGTCACAGCTGAAGCTGCTGTTAATTCTTTATCTATAGCAATGCTTTTAGCAGCTTGCATGTCAGTTTTGATAATCATACAAGGGCAATTCAGTGTTTATGAAGCTGCGCGAACTGGTTCAAGAATGCTTGCTAGGGGTGAGTCAGATCAAGTTGTTTACGAACGAATACAAGACATCGCACCTCTTTCTGATGTGCAGGTTAATTACTCCACCAATGCAGTAACTGTGTGGGTAACAAATGAACCAATTGGGGTTGTCTCATGGTTGAGAACAACTGTGGGTGCCCATTCAACTTCTGGTTTGGAATAGATGGAAAAGGAAAAAGGCTTTGCAACTGTTTTCTCAATTTTTATGTCGTTATTGTTATTTAGCTTTTGTGGGGCATTTGTAATTATTGCTTCAGTTTTGAGTGTTAAGCACACAGCAAATCATGCAGCAGAAGAGTCTGCTTTAGTTCTTGCCAGCACCCTAGATTGCGTTAAAGCACAAGAAATGGCTGAAGCAAATAAAGCTGAACTCGTTATTTGTAATTTAGAAAACGATTTTGTTTATGTTGAAACTCTTGCAAGATTTAAACCATCACAAATAGCAGTTTTTTCTAAATTGGGAATAAATGATGATGGAGTAACGGGTAGGGCAAAAGCTAAATAAATTTATTCAGCAGGAACAGGTGCCACAACTGCATTTGGATCAACTGGAGGTGGGACAAAAGTAGGAGCAATTCCCTTATCAGTTAAAGCCCATGAAGGTTGAAGTTCAAGAGAAGTTGGTTCACTTCCCTCAAGTGCACCTAACATAGCCTCTCGCCAAATTGGTCCAGGTAAAGAACTTCCAAAAACTTGTTTATATTTTTTACCATTAATAGTTATATTTTTCATTGGGTATTTATAACCACCGCGAGGATCTCCTACCCAAACAGCTGCAGAAATTTCTGGGGTAAAACCGACAAACCAAACAGCAGCAGAATCATTTGTCGTACCAGTTTTTCCACCAGCTTCACGACCTAATGACATCCTGGCACCAGTTCTTCCTTCAATGCCACCATCAATAACATTTGTTAACATCAAAGCTGCGGTATCTGCTGTTCCTGGATCAACAACAGAATTGCAAACTTTTTTACTTAAAGGAATTTCTTCCCCATCTCGTGTCACAATTTTGGTGATGATTGTTGTTGGGCAGTGTGTGCCGTGGTTTGCAAAAACTGAAACAGCTGAAGCCATCATCAAAGGAGTCACAGGTGCTGTCCCTAAAGTAAAGGAAGGAACTCTTTCTAAGGGTTGGCCTTTACCAGTTCTTACTCCAAGCTTTTCTGCAATATCAACTGGTCTACATAAACCAGTTAACTCTTCAAGCCCCATGAAATAAGTGTTAACCGAATAAGCAAGTCCTTGATTCATATCAAAAACACCTGAACGAGTTGAGTTGTTAACTGTGTAAGGCTCAAATGCTGGAGCACCTTCTTCACATGCTGTGAAGTTAACAAAAGTTTTTGGTGTGCTGGAATCTAAAACTGTTCCTGGACCATAACCTTGTTCAAGGGCTGCAAGAAGAGTGAAAACTTTAAATGTAGAACCAGCTTGCATTCCAGCTGTTCCACCATGTAAGGCATCAACGTTGTAGTTATAAGTGGTGTTTCCTAAACCATCTGTGCCCCAAGTTCTGTTTTGAGCCATAGCAATTACTTCACCAGTTTTGGAATTAACCATAGAAATTGCTGCAGCTTTTTGACTTGGGTCATCTCGTGGAATGTATTTATCAACTGCAGCTTGAGCTGATGCTTGAGCTTTCAAATCAAGAGAAGTAGTAATGATGGCACCAGATTCTCTTAAGAATCTGTCTCTTTCTTCTTGGGATTCACCAAAGGAAGGATCATTTCTAATTATTTGCACAACGTAATCACAATAAAATGGCGCAACAGAACCTGTGCAACCGTTTCTGATTGGTGTTGGGTTCAAATAAGTTTTAACAGAAATCTTCTTCAAATTATCAGCTTCACCAGATTCTAAATAACCATTAGCAACCATTCGATCAAGAACTTGATTGCGACGGTTTTCATTTCGTGCTGGGTTTCTAATGGGGTCATAACCTGTTGGTTGTTGCACAATTCCTGCAATGGTGGCAGCTTCAATAACAGTTAAATCAATTGCTGATTTTGAAAAATATCTTTTCGCTGCAGCTTCCACACCGTGTGCTCCGGCACCAAAATAAGCAATATTTAAGTACCCTGACAAAATTTCTTCTTTAGTGTTAGTTCTTTCAACTGCTAATGAATAACGCATCTCACGAAGTTTTCGTGCAATTGTTTTAACTTTTGCAGCAGCAGCTTCTTCAGGAGTCTTAGCACTTAAGACAAGTGAGTTCTTAACATATTGTTGGGTAAGAGTTGATCCACCTTGGACAACTCCACCACTAATTTGATTTGTAACATATGCTCTTACAGTTCCTCGAAAATCAATTCCGTTATGTTCATAAAATCTTGAATCTTCAATGGCAAGTATTGCTTCTTGCATTGGTTTAGAAATCTGGTCAATTGAAACCTCAACTCTGTTTTGTTGATAAAGATCAGCAAGAGCTGTTCCATCAGCAGCTAAAATTCTGGTGCTTTCAGGTAAAGGCAAAGTTTGTAAATTTATGGGAAGTGAATCAGCTGCGGCGTTAGCATTCACAATTGATTGGGACGCCAAGGCAAGAGCAGGAATTCCACCAATGAAAAGAATTCCACCCAGTAGCAATGTGGCTATGCCGAGAAGACGACCAATACTTGACATATCTTGAGGCTTTTTACGCCAAAAGTTCTTAAAAAGTTTATTCATCCCTTCT
>Ga0315900_10000596_pt1 | contig 61972 bp, 29 predicted proteins | sample LakEriMetagenome_FD_203521 | JGI IMG/M metagenome (GOLD analysis project Ga0315900, IMG submission 203521) | Freshwater fungal communities from buoy surface, Lake Erie, Ohio, United States - Buoy 12 MA114 | ecosystem: Environmental > Aquatic > Freshwater > Lake > Lake biofilm | place: USA: Lake... | reverse complement strand
AAGCACTTCGACAACATCTACAACTACACAAAAACCTATTCCAGAACCTAAATCTCTTTGTGTAAATTTAGCAGTAGAAACAGTATTAACTCCAGACTACTACACATGTAATGTATATAACACTACAATAAATTCTGGTGCTGTAATTAACGATAAGGTTAGTTATGTATTTACTTATAATACTATTTCTTATTTGATAAGATGGTCAAATGTAAGTAATAGATGGGAATTAGTAAATTCAAGTTCTCCAACTGTTGTCCTTGCTACATTAGCTTCTAACGCTGAATACCCAATTGGACCATTAGAGCCAGACAATCCATTAAATCCTATTAATTCTCATTGGAAATTTTTAAATGTTGTATCTGGTAAAAAATATCATTTTGTTACAAGAGAGTCATGTCCTGTTTCATTGTGCTTAAATATTATTGCGACAGATCCTTCAAATTCAGAATTCCCGACATTAGAATCTTTTTATGATACGGTTGATAGTTTTCCAGGAAGTCCTTCGGTGAATAAACCTTCTTATTTATCACCTTGTCATACACCTCAAAACTTATATAAAGTTAAATGGAATAATTTTACAGACGTTTACGAACTATTCTCCGGTTCTAATAAAATTGCATATACAAACTCTTCCAACCTTGATGGGTTATCACCAGTTTCTTGGGTTATATTACCAAGTTTTCAATCAGAATACGCATCAATAACTACACAATCAGGATGCTGTCCGACAACAACTGATTCATGTAACTTTAGCTCTGGTACAGTTCAACTTGTTGCGCCAACTACATCTACATCTACATCTACTAGCACTACTTCTACAAGTACATCAACAACTAGTACCAGCACATCATCAACCTCTACAAGTACATCTACTTCAACTAGTACGTCTACTTCTACTTCGACAAGCACATCAACTTCTACAAGTACGTCAACAACTAGTACAACTACATCTATTCCATGTTGTGCTCCTACGATAACAAGTATAACTGAAAATGTATCTGGTTGTACTTTTACTATTAATATAAGTACTCCAACAGGGGGGTCGTGTCCTCCTTGTCAAAGTCAGTTTATTGAATATTCTACAAGTGGTGTTGGAGGTCCATGGACAACATATACAGCTGGTCAATGTTTATCATCTAGAACTATTAATTTTAATGACATACCTGCAAATACAACCCACATTAGAGTTAGTATTTCTTGTGTTAATGGTGGTAATGCAAGTAGTGCTCCATATGCATACACTCCAAATCAATCATGTATAAATCAAAAAACAGTAAGCAATACATCATGGATTATTTGGAATTCTTTTTCAAATGCTTGTAGTCCAACAGCTTGTGGATCAATTAATACTGCGTGGATTACTAATTCTGGAAGTTTAAGTCCATTGACAGCATCTCCTAGTGGATGTGGAGCAGGTACAGATCCTTGTTATGCTTACCCTTTGTTAAGTAATCAAGAAGGTCGAATAACAAATGTATCTGCAACATCTAAACCTAATGGTAAATTTGATGTAACTTTACAAATTAGCAAATCAGCTTCGTTTTGTGTTTATGGATTTTTAAGAGTAGGAGATACATTTGCCATTATACCAGCAAATTATGTAGAATATCAAGCATGTAAATCAGGGAATGATTTAGCACCTGTTCTTACATTTACAGATGTTGAAATTGATAGCAATAAATTTATATCAGTAGGTATAACATGTACTGAACTTGATCAGCCGTTTGGAGGCTCTTGTAATTGTAGCGCAAATGATTGCTAATTATAAAAAAATATAGATGCAAGTAGTATTAAAATTAGATGGCCCACTGAGTCCTAATTTAGGACCTAATTTTAACTTAACAGCAGATGTTGGGGGTGTATCTCCGTCTCCTGTTACTGTTACAGATTTACTTAATGGAACAACGGTTAATGTAGATCCTAATGCTACAACAATTACAATCACTTCAGTAGGAGAATGTACAAATAGTATTACTTTACCAGTATCAAGAAGCATTTGTTTTACAATTAATGATGAAGGTATGCCCTTAAGTAATTGCGCTATAGAACCGGAAGTCGGGCTTGCAAACGGTAAGTTGTATTATAAATTATATTATACAGATTGTTCATCACCTGTTCCTGATACATACATACACTGGTCAATATCTGCTCCATATTTAAATCAATGGATTATTTCAAATACTCCAGTTGGTCCAATAGTTCCAGCTAATGTTTCAGCCTTTTTACCATCGTCTTCTTCAATTCAATATCCTATTGGAGTTTGGACAAGCACTTTTAATTCAAATATCTATGTCACAAATTCTTTGTTAAATTGTCCACCTCCCCCTACAACAACAACGTCTACAAGTACATCGACATCTACAAGTACGAGCACGTCTACCAGTACCTCTACTTCCACTTCTACGTCCACTTCTACTAGCACAAGTACCTCTTCAACTTCCACTAGTACATCTACAAGCACTAGCACCTCTACAAGTACCTCGACTACAACAAGCACAACAACAAATCCTTGTTCAACAGCTATTTGTGGACAAACATATGAAGGATATGGATATTTATATAATTGGTACGCAATATTTGGGGCAGGTGCTACAACAAATGGAGGTAGAAATATTGGAGGGATTGTAAATACAAATCAACCTGGTGTTCCATCATTAGATCTTAGAAATCAATGGGTTGTTCCTAGTGACTCTGATTGGAATGTGTTAATAGGATATTTAGATCCTTCTCATAATCCAACAGCTTTTTTTGCGCCTCAAAGTTTAACTGTAGGAGGAATTCTTAAAACAAAGTGCACAACTCCATTTACAACAAATAACGGCATATGGAGTGCTCCTAATGTTGGTGCTTTAAACTTATATAATTGGTCAGCTGTTTCTGGTGGACAAAGAGGTGGTATTGGTCTTGGATCTTTTCTTTCTATAAATAATACGGGTTATTATTGGACATCAACACTAGATGGACCATCAGCATGGGCAAGATCAATGAGTGCATTTCATTCTGAAATATATAGATTTACTAATTCTCCTGAAGTAGGATTTTCAATTCGTTTAGTAAGACCTGCAACTGTTGCAGAACAAGTTCTTCCTGATGGTACAACAAGTAATGACAATCCATTGTTACCTCATTACGTAGGAAATAGTAGAACGTACATTACTGTTAAAATTGGAAATCAAATATGGACTGCACAAAATCTTATGGATGATGAATACAATGATGGAACACCAATTCTTGAAGTAACAGATAATACAACATGGAGTAATTTAACAACAGGAGCTAGATGTTCATATGAAAATGGAGCACCTCTAGTAAATGGACAAATAGAACTTTGTGGTGTACCAATTGATCTTATACAAGGAAGAATCACACTTACACTTGAACCTGATATAAATACTGGTGAATCAGATCTTGTAGCAACACTTCAAAGTGGAAGTATTGCTACTGGTGATACGTTAGATTTTACCCTTGCAGGATGGGTACTTTACGATGATCCTCCTTCTCAGCCATGTAGTAACATTGTTGTTCCAGTGTTTGTTTCTAATACTGCAACGGTAACTCTTACACCAAGTATTCCTCAAGCTACACATACAGTTTTTACGTCAAGTGTTGTAACATTTAATTCATACACTTGGTTACAATTAAAAATTAATGGATTGAATTTTGTTCCATCTTTTCCTGGACCTGCTATTTATACAGCTCCTAGTGGAAACATGTATGTAATTGAAAACTGGTTTGATTGTAACCTTTATATTTAAAATAAACAATAATAAATAGTCCAGTTGGTCCAGATCTAGGTCCGTATGAAACATGTGGAGGATAATAATTAATAAATAAATTATGATGTTAGAAAGACCATATATAAATTCTTGTGGGACATGTGATTGTAATCCGTGTGGTTGCAAACATGTAACTCCAACTACTACAATGATTATTGAATACGAGTGTGATTCAGAAATTGATTGCGAAGAAGTCATTAATAGTCAGTGTGTTTTATATACTGGTAATAGCTCTGTTTGTTTAGATATATTAAAAGGTGATAAATTAAATAATGTACTTTTAACTTTATTTGAAAAAGCTTCTGGGTTTTCTTGTTCATGTGGTAATCCAACTGCTGTTGCTATTGTTCAAATTCAATAAACTATCATGCTTATATTTTTTAAAATAGATTCTTTAGGAGGGGGGTTAGGTCCTAATTTTCTTTTATATGATGATTTTGGATTAACATCTCCGTATGAATTTAGTAAGCAGGAACTATTAGATGGTGTAACTATAACAGTTAATCCTTTAGCTACAAAAATCACTGTTGTTTCTGAAGGTAGTCTTTGTATTGATACTTGTGATCCAAAATCCCCTAAAAAAGAATTTTTAATTCCAACATCATTATTACCTACTACAACAACAAGTACATCTACTACATCAACCACATCTACAAGTACAACTAGTACTAGTAGTACATCGACAACTAGTACTACAACAAATAATAATCCTTCTCCAAGTACATCTACATCAACCAGTACGTCTACGTCAACATCTACAAGCAGTACTTCAACTAGTACTAGTACATCAACTTCCACGTCTAGCTCCACTTCTACTAGTACGAGTACGTCATCATCTACTAGTACTTCTACAACTAGTACTACTACAATTTGTCCTTGTCAAATTTATACATTTAATCCTGGTACAAGTAGTGATTTTACACTATTTAATATTAGAAATTGTCCAGGATCAACTCCAGAATCGGTAATAATTAATAATCAAAGTGCTCCTGTTACAAGATGTGTTGATAATAATTTTCCTGTAACTACTGGAAGTAGTGGAAATGCAACATTTACTCGTGGAGAGTGTGGTTGTAATTAAAGTTTAAATGATTAAAATAAACTATTTATGATTGTTTTTGTAAAATTATCATCAACAGATGTTACTGGACTAGGTCCTACATTTATTATAACTGCAAATGTAGGGGCTGTTTCTCCAGGTGTTCTTACTATTAGTGAATTAATAGATGGAAGAAACGTGGTTGTTAGTAATTTAGCTACTAAAATATTTTTAAAATCTACAGGGTCATGCCCTACTGAAATAGAGGTGGATATATCAAATATACCAACAACAACTACATCTACGAGTACATCTACGAGTACGTCAACAAGCACATCAACAAGTACAAGTACTTCTACCTCTACAAGTAGTACATCAACCAGTACAAGTACGAGTACAAGTAGTACATCAACATCCACTTCAACATCTACATCAACTACTAGCACTACTACCCAACCATGTATAAATCCATTTGTGTATGCAATAAATCATTTTTTTACAAACACTCCTAGTCCTAACCCTACAAAATTAAAACAATTTTTAAACGGTGGATTTACGATTGTTTCATCTAACATTTGTCCACCTTCTTGTGATCCCTATTTATTTTTATCATTTCAGAATTATTTATTACATAAATCTTTTTTAACCTGTAAGGGAGATCCATTACCATCATGCTGTCCTAAAATAATTGTATCAACACAAACTCTTACAAATTTTGGAGAAACTATTAGTGGTACAATAGGATGTCCTGTAACATCTATTGATTTTCCTATAGAAAGTAAATTGTTTGTTCCATGTAGTTGTACAGATGATGGTGATTTTGAAAACTGTTATAATAGTTTAGGTGCTTATTTTTCAATTTCTGATGTAACATCGTTGTTAAATATTGGTGTTTATGAAGAAGGAACAATTAAAAATTTATCTTTACTATGTCAAATTAAGACCGCTATTTTAGCAAATCAACCTAGCTTAACTCCTAATGCTGTATTTTTATATATGAAAGCGATATTAGAAGCTGGGATAGTGTATGAACAAAATCCTACATCTGGAGTTTTTTCAAGTTTGTCTTTATATCATTTGAATAATGTTGATCCAGCTTGTACTACTACATCAACATCAACATCAACATCCACAACATCGACTTCTACAACAAGTACAACAAGTACTTCAACAACCAGTACAAGTACATCTACTTCAACTACTAGTACAACTACTTGTGGACCTTGTAGAAGTTGGGATATTACAATTAATGCTGCAGATATCAGTGATGCAACAGGAAATTCCTTTAGTCCTAATAATACAGTATTTGCACAATATCAAGATTGTTTTAATGATCCTTTTGATCCAGATGTTAATACAATAGCTTTTACCACCCCTGGTCTTAAAAATAATGCAGTATGCTCTTGTACAGCTCCACAATTGGGGTATTTTAAAAATGATTCACTAATATCGGCGATTAGCACTTCAACAAACACTGGAATTGATTGTGCAAATCTTACAACAACAACATCAACTACAACGGTTCCTTGTGAATGCTATGTTATTGAAAATGATAGCACTACCGCATTCACACCTTATAGTTTTATAAATTGTTCTGGAACAATTGTATCAGCAGTATTATCTCCAGATGGTAGTGTTGTAGTATGTACAAAAGGTTTAGTTAATGACTTAGGTGTCAGTTTTGATATAATTGACATAGAAGATATCGATGATCCGTTGTATTCATCATGTTCTTGTTACCCAACTCCGACAACATCTACATCTACAACTACAAGTACAACTACCTGTAATTGTTTTGAGGATATTCAGGTTAATATTTCAATATCTGGTGTGGCAACTGAAGGTAACATTAAGGCGATAAATTGTGATGGACTTGGAATATTCATACCTGTTGATGCAGGCGTTAATACAATTAATGATTGCATTAAACAAGGTACATTACAGAATGTTGGAAATGCTACTATTACCGATCAACTTGGAGGAACACCTTGTTGTCAATAAATTTGTATTTTAGATTAATATTATATATTTTTGTTAAAACCAACTTTTTATGAAATTTATATGTGCACAGCCTGCCATACCTTATTATACCTGGCAGGTAGAAGTGATGATTAACAACTTTATTAAGAACGGGGTTAATCCAAATGACATACATATTTTAGGGGCTATCTCTGATGAAATTCCAGAAGATTGGAGAAAATTACAAAGTCACTATAATACTGTATGTTTTTTCTTTTATAAGGATACCAGGGGGGATAGCTCTTATATTCCATCGATTTACTTCAATTTAATGAAGAATCATCTTTTAGCTAATCCAAATTTAGAAAAGGAGGTATTGTTTTTACATGATTGTGATATCATATTTACTCGTCCTGTCGATTTTAAAGATATGGAACAAGGTAACACCTGGTATTTAAGCGATACAGTTGGGTATATTGGTACACAATACATTTTAACAAAAGGTGAAGATGTGTATTTAGATATGTGTCGGGTGATGGAAATAGATCCTTTAATTCCTAAATTGATGAATGCTGATTCTGGAGGAGCGCAACACATTGTAAAAAATACAACAGCTGAATATTGGAATAAAGTTGAAAAAGATTCTATTAAACTTTATGCTCATTTTTGTGAAACAGAACCAAATTATAAAGGTGGGGGATACCCTATACAAAAATGGACAGCTGGAATGTGGTCTCTTTTATGGAATGCTTGGAAGTTTGGTCATGTAACTAAAGTAGATAGAAGACTTGATTTTTGTTGGGCTACATGTACAATTGATAGATGGGATAGAGCACCTATTTTTCATAACGCCGGTGTTACAAATCCTGACAGCGGTTTGTTTTATAAAGCAGCTTATATGAATCGTATTCCTTATAATGATATTGTTTTAGAAAATTTAAATAAAGGACATTGTTCATATAAATATTCTGAAGAAATGTTAAATGTAAAAGAAGTAACCTGTTTAATTTAACGTTGTGGTAATTGATTTTGTTCTTCCAATAGTAGCTGGTAGATTAGGAAATAATCTGTTTATGGTTGCTAATGCTTTAGATAAAGCATTGACTTACAGTAAACAACTCTATTTATGTAAAAGGCATTTTCCTGAAGAATATCAAAAAGGTATTTTTAAAGATTTTACATTTATAGATGATTATGAAGAAAACCGTAATTATAATTTAAGTGTTCCATCAGACGATAAACATACGCTTTACACAGGTTATTTTCAAAGTGAAAAATATTTTGTAAATAATAAAGACCGAATAATAAAAGCATTTGGTCCAGATGATATTTCAATTACAAATTATTATTTAAAATATCCTTTTTTATTAAATGGTTTAACTACAGCAATACATGTTAGACGCGGTGATTATGTTCATTTAAATAATATTCATCCTTGTTTGTCAAAAGAATATATTAATCATGCAGTTTCGCTTCTAGAGTCTGATCATTATATTATATTCAGTGATGATGCAGAATGGTGTAAAAAAAGCTTAGATTTACCAAATGCTATTTATCCTGATTGCCAATCTTATGAGTGCATTTGGCTTATGAGTTTATGTCATAATTTTATAATTTCTAACTCTTCTTTTTCATGGTGGGGAGCATATCTTTCAAAGCATGTCGATAAAAAAGTTATAGCACCTGAAATTTGGTATGGTCCAGATGGACCAAAAAATTGGGAAGAAATATATTGTAAAGATTGGCATATTTTAAAATCTTATTATAAAGACGGTTATATTTATCCTTTAAATTAAATACAATGGCTAGTTTAAGTTTACATCCTCAAGAAATACATAGATGGTTTTCAGACAATGGTGATAATACACATATATTAAATTATGATTTAAACGAAGACTCAAAGGTTATGGACCTTGGTGGATTTGTTGGAGTATGGGCTGAAAAGATAATTAATAAATACAATCCGCATGTTTACTTAATTGAGCCCATTCCTCAGTTTTATGATCAAATGGTATCTAAATTTCATAATAATAATAAGGTACATTTGATGCGTACAGCTGTAGGTAATGAAAATAAAAATGGTTTTATTTATTTAAATGGGGATGGGTCTTCTTCTAATTTGTCTAATGAAAGTGGTATTCCTGTCGAATATAAAACTATTGAAAAAATATTAAATGACTTTAATTTGGATAGTGTTGATCTTCTTCAAATTAATATTGAGGGCGATGAATACCCATTGTTAGAAAACATGCTCTCCACGGGGTCTGCTCATAAATTTAAAAATATCCAAGTACAATTTCATATGGGAATCGAAGATGATGTAAAAAGAAGAGAATGGATTCATGAGCAATTTATAAAAAATAATTTTAAATTAAAGTATAATTATAGTTTTGTTTGGGAGGCATGGACAAAAATTTAATATGAAATATAAAATTATTTTAAAAACATCTTATAATAATTCTAAACGTGTTGAGCTTTGTTTATCAACATGGTTAAAGAATTTAGACTATATCTGTTTAACAGATTTATTGACTGGAAAATTTAATGAGATTTCTGGTTCAGAAAGAACCGATTATTACAGTGCTGAAGAAAAGACTGTTAATTTTATAAATCTTGTTAAAAATACAAATCAATTTGATGACTATGATTGGTTGGTTTTTATAGACGATGATGCCATATTGAATATTAAAATGTTTGAATACATTTTACCATATTTAGATAAAAATTGTCTGTACGGTTTAAAAATGCATGGAGGATTTGGAAAAGCTCCAAATTTAATATTTCCTTCTGGAGGAGCTGGGTATTTCATATCTCCTAGTTTAATTAAAAAAACAAATGCTATGGTTAATAACGATTGGGGTGTAGAGGATGTATCTGTAGGAAAATGGATAAATGATAATAAACTAAATTTTTGTAACTATTTTATAATAGATGGTGTTAGGTATGAATTAAGACTTAATGGCTGGTTTCCCTTTGATTCAGAAAAATCAAAAGAACAGATTAAAAATAATATAATACTAACAGTAGAGGCTGATCAATTAGTTGATGTAGTTGAAAATCACGATGAAAAAAGAATTCAAATTTTAAGATGTTTAACACATCATTACATCAGAACTCCGGTATTTATGGATTATATTCATAAATGCTTTACTTCTTGGAAAATTTCTGATCTTGATCTTTTTAAATAAAAATATAAAAGTCAGGTTTTGTTGGTTCATCCTGACAAACAGCCCTGGTATGTCTATATTGGGGCTAAATTTTTTTTTATGAAAAATATGTTATAGTTTTATAAAACTCAATTCCTTATATATGAACATTTACGAAAAAGTAAAGCAGTCACTTAAATGGAAAAAATCCGATTATCATTGTGCTGTAAAATTAGGAATTTCTATACAAAAATACAAAGAACTTAAAAAAGAAGTATTAAGAGCTAGATGGGTAGATATTGATTTACAACCAGTAATTAAAGATAAAGTTGTAGAAGTTAGAGAAGATTTAAATAAAGGTGAGGCTGAAATAAAAGGAGTGTTTTCTGTAGAACCAAAAACAGCTGAGGAAATAATAAAACTTCTTAAAATAGATACCGCTAAGTGGAAGCTTAGTAGCTATTGGAACAAACAAAAACATGATGGTTGGCATATATCAGCTTTAGTAGCTGCTATAAAGAAAGATGAAAAAGATGTATTAGCTGATGTGATAGCTAATTTTAAGCCTGATTATCAACCGGTTACAGGAGATATATTTATTAATAAAAATTTTGAAAGTGATTCGGTTGCAATACTTTCAATTCAAGATCTTCATTTTGGAAAAGAGTACAATGATGATATAGTAGATAACTTTAAAAGAGCTGTAAGAGATCTTGTGCATAGAGCTTATATGTCCCATAAATTAAACAAAATTGTTTATGTAATTGGAGGCGATCTTTTAAACATGGATACGTTTAATGGGACTACTACATCTGGTACACCAATTCATAATGTAAAATGGGCTCAGGATGCATACAAGGAAGCATTTGATGCTTTATATTGGTCAGTATCATATCTTAAACAATTTTGTGAAAATCTTCATATTGTTTATGTTCCTGGAAATCATGATAGATTAAGTTCATTTCATTTAGCTCACGCTCTTTCTAAGTGTTTTGATAAAGAAGATTATTCAATCTATTTTGATGTAGAATATTCAGAAAGAAAAGTTGTGGTGTACGGTCACAACTTTTTTGCTTTTGAACATGGGGATGTGCATAAGAAAAACACTCCATTAATATATGCAACAGAATTTCCTCTTTTATGGGGTAGGACGAAGTATCGTACCTGTTATACAGGTCATTTCCATTCTAAAAAAACTACAGAATATGTAAGTGAAAATGAAGCTAATGGGTTTGCTATTAAGCATCTTCCTAGTCTTTGTTCAACTGATTATTGGCATTACCATAATAAGTATACTGGTTCTAAGCGTCAGGCTATTATGGAGGTTCATGATGTGGTAAAAGGTAAGATTTCCGAGTTTACTTATACAGTTTAAACTTATAATATTTAAATAGGAAATTACATATTTTTTCATTAAATTTATTATGTAGTGTTATATGCGTGAATACAGAAAACCAAATTTAAAAGCTCCGCGTTATAGGTCTAAATGTTTTGATGTTTTAAATAAAAGCTTTTATGATGAGTATAGAGAGTTAAATCCTAAATACGCGCATTTAGCAAACAAACAAATAAAAGCTATAATTAAAAATATAAACGGTAAAATAAGAGATTATGTCATAGATGATCGTAATGGTATAGAACTACCAGAACAATTAGGATATATCTTTATAGGAAGCTGTCCTAAACCAAAAAAAGAAAACCCAAATTATCATTTATCTGAAAAATTAAAAGTAGTTATTCAACACCGGAACTGGGAAAGCGATCAATATTTAGCAAAAATATTTTATACAAATTCTGCTATTAAATATCAGTTCCAGTTTTCAAACTTATGGGGCTTTAGTCCAGTTAGACAATTTTCAAGAGCTGTAGCTAAGAGTTATCCAGAAAATTATAATAAGTATTTAGTTGTTGATGATTTTAAAATGATTAACAATATTTTTAAAAAGACATCGGATAAATTAATTGAAAAGGATATTCAAAAAGAAGTCCTAAAAACTTACAATGAGTTTGATCTTTAAATAATATTTAACCCTATGGCAACACCTATAAAACAAATAATCTCAAGAATAAGGAATCAGATCAAAGCTGTTAAGAAAGATCCGTTTTTAACAGATAGATATATTTACAGTCTTATTATAAAGCATGCTCATTGGTTGATGAAAAGAGAAGACTCTAAGTATAAACTGATGAGATTTAATTCTGTAATACAATCTCTTGGTGAAGTTGAGCTTGTTGAAGTTGACAAAATAGAAGCTTGCGTAACTAATATTAAATCTAATATAAAGATTAAAAGAACAAAGGATAAAATCCCTAGTTTTTTACAAGGTTATTACGGACCTCTTATTAGAAGTGTTTCATCTGTAGACGGTTCTATATTTTTAAAACCTACCAATCCGTCTACATATACATTTATGGAAGGTACAAAAACCTTTAAGTATAATAAAACAAAATACTATTGGTTTTTAAATGACTATTTATATTTTCCTGATTTAGAGTGGGACGCTGTTAGAATTGAAGGAATATTTGAAGATGATATTTCTAAATATTCCTGCGATCCAAAAGATGACTGTACTGTTAGACAAGACCAACCTTTTAATATACCAGATTACTTGCATGCTGAAATTGAATCAAATGTTATTAAAGACTTTGGTATAATGCTCCAAATACCAAGTGATACTAATATTGACAAACAAAACATAATTAGATAATAATGAATACCGAGTTAAAATATAAAACATTTGACGAGTTGTTAAATGAGATACTTGTTGATTTTCATGTATTTAATTTAGAGGGTATGATTGATCCTCAAAATCTAATAAAAATAGCTATAAAGGTTAACTATGAGCTAGGTCTAAGGATTCATAAATCTAAGGATGCAATTTTAGAAATTGAAAAAGGTAAAGCTAAACTACCATCAGATTTTTATGTTTTAAATTTTGCAAATCTTTGTGGTAAGTATACAGTACAAGATCCGGTTATTTCCGGTTCACATATTGAGGAAAGAATTTTAAACACAGTTCCTGATCTTGATGAATGTGGTAGAGTCAAAGCTTGTACATCAAATTGTGGTCAATACTATAATTTAGTACAAACTTTTAAATCTGAAACTAGAACTTACACTGAGTTTTATCCTTTAAAAATTGATAAGGCTAAAATTATGAATGTTAGTTGTGACGAAGAATGTCCTAATTTTTCTGTAGTATCAGGAAATGTCGCAGAATTAAAGAATGGGTTTATTTATACTAATTTAACAAGCGGTAAAGTTCACATAAATTATATTGGTAATTTAGAAGATGATGATGGTAATCTTTTAGTATTAGATCATCCTGTTATTAATGAGTTTTACGAATATGCTTTAAAACAAAGACTATTAGAAAATTTATTTATAAACGGGGAGGACGTTTCTCAAAAAATGCAATTAGTAGAACAACGATTAAGAGCTGCTAGAAATAATGCGTTGTCAATTGTCAATACTCCAAATTTCTCTGAGATGAAGAAAAATTGGGAAATGAATAGAAAAGCCATGTATGGTAAATACTATAATATGTTTAAACGATGACAACTAAAAAATCAAAAACCTACAGAAAAATTGCAAAACTTGATATGTATAATTGTGTAGCTAATTTTATAATTACTACCGATCTTACAAAAGATGTTGCAAAACTTTATAAAAAAAATGGGATAAAGTTAGACTTTGATGTAATTGCAGAAGGTCTAGTTTTTTCACATGAAATATCAGATTATTACCTTATAATAGATAATTATTATTTATCGCACAATACCATTGCTCATGAGATTTATCATCTTGTTACCAGAATTACAGAAGATAGAGGAATAATAGATGAAGAGTCTCAAGCCTGGTTAGCTGGACATCTCTCTCAAATTATGTATGATTATATCAAAAAAAATAATTTAGTTGTTAAAAATGGCTAATCAAAATCCTAATATCACTAGTACAAATAATACATTTACTAAAGGTTTGTATACGGATCTTGCTGATCCTTTTGTAGGAGAGGGCTTGTGGACGTATGCTCGTAATGCTGTTAATAATAGCGCAGAGGGTCAAATAGGATTATTAGGTAATGAACAAGCTAATAGATTTTGTAATTACGCTCCATATCCTATAATAGGTGCTATTTATTTAGGAGGTGAAGATTGGGTTATTTTTAGTACTGATGATATTGATTCTGAAATAGGAAAATTTAATGAGTCTAATTGTACATATACAACCATTGTAAATGATAGATGTTTAAATTTTAGAAGAACTAATTTTGTAAGTGCTGCTTCTCGTGGTAATTATGATTGCACTACTAGTATTTATTGGGATGATCGGCGTAATCCTACTAGGGTTTTAAATATAGATAGAGTTCCTTATATAGAGAAACCTAAGAAACCGTTAAAAGCAAATGAGTGTTATGTTCCCGAATTTACAGATAGACTTGATTGTGAAGCATTGCGGTTAGCTCCTAGATTAAAAACACCATGTTATTCATTAGCTAAATCTACTTCTGGAGGAACACTACCAAACGGTGCATATCAAGTTATTATTGCATATTCTATTAATGGTATAAAAGTTACAGATTATTTTTTACCATCAAATGTTCAAACTACATTTTCACATCAAGATGTTTCTGGGGCAATTGAAGTAACAATAGAAGATATAGATACAAATGTTTTTGATGAGTTTGAATTAGTTTTATTAAGTTATGTTAAAGAAAATTTAACCGCAAGAAAGATTGGGTATTATTCTACCAGGTCTAAAAAAATTCAAATTGACAAACTTGATCAACAACTAACAATAATTCCTATTGAACGAATACCGATACGTACACCATCATACGAGAAGTCAGATGACTTATATGAATTAAACGATTATATTATAAGAATAGGTATATATACAAAACCTGATTTAAATTATCAACTCCAAGCTAATAAAATTAAAACAAGGTGGGTTTCTGCAGAAGTTCCTTCAAATTATTATATTAAAGGTGGTAATATAACATCTTACATGAGAGATGAGGTTTATTCATTTTTTATAAGATGGGTATATAATACTGGTGAAAAATCTTCTTCGTATCATATTCCTGGTAGAGAACCTGAAGGTAACGATATATCAAATGCTACCGGTAGAGATGCAATTGAAAATAAAGTTAAACCGGTAACTACTCCTGTAAAAAAATGGGAAGTTTTAGATACATCTAAAACTATTTCTAAGAAAATCATACCAGAGACAAATTATACAATAACTCAAGAAGGTGAAATGGCTTATTGGGAATCTACTGAAAGATATCCTGATGATAAACCTCAAATATGGGGAGACTTATGTGGTAAACCTATAAGACATCATAAATTTCCAGATAACCCACGCACGCATGTATATAACGAAACTACAGACAGTATTGTATTGTTAGGTGTAAAGTTTGAAGGTATCACACATCCGTTAGATAATAACGGAGAACCCGTACCCTCAATTGTTGGTTATGAAATATTAAGGGGATCTAGAGAAGGTAATAAAACAATTATTGCAAAAGGCCTCCTTAAAAATATGTCTCAATATACAATAGGTGAGGATATTAGTACAAGAACAGGTTTATATCAAAATTATCCATTTAATGATTTAAGAACAGATCCTTTTTTGAGTCAAAAATCAGTAAAAGGAGGTTGTCAAGGAAAAGATTATACACCTATGGGTACATTTCTAAATAATGTATTTAGTTTTCATTCACCAGATACACAATTTAGAGATCCGTTTTTAAATCCTTTTGAACTTAAAATTCATGGTGAAGTTTATGGTAATGTTGAAGGTTCATTTTCTCCAGCTTTTAAACATCCCAAACATAAATTATTAAGAGATTTTGCATTATTTGTTGCGGGAATAGTTGGTGCCGGTGTAGGATTGGCAAGTTTAAAAGGTAAAAAAACAACAACAACAAATTTAGTAAGAGCAAAACCTTTTAATTTAGGTTATTCATTTTCAGGTAATGGTGTTGGTATAAGTCTATCAAATCCGGCACCAACTATAGGACTTAATTCGTTAGCTCCAAATAAAGGATTTACAGGTGGAGGTACCGATGTACTAACCTCTCAAGAAGGATCCGTTTTTGCTGAGAATGCCGCGATGGCGAAAGCAGCAAAGACTTTTACTTTTACATATTTCTTTGGACAAGCTACTGCAAATGCGATAAAGATAATAAGAGAAATGGTTGGGTATGAGCAGTTTGGTTATCAATATAATGCCCATGGGTATTATAAAAGTTACAAAGAACCTTTGGAAAATAATACTAGACGACGTGTTTTAGATGCTCAATATATAAATCCGTATTTACAAGACTTTGGTCAAAACTATAGAATCAATAATTTATTTAGAGGAAGATTTGTAACAGTACAAGTAGAAGAAGATTTAGAAGTGCCGACAGTTAAAGATGATAGTAGGGTTACTATAGGCGGTCTTGGTCAATTTAAAGATCCTCAAAAACCTTTTGTAAGAACTACATCTGCGCATTATGCTTCATTAAAAATAAAATCTCCAAGTCAGTATGGGCAGTTAGATGGGATTATCCAAGTCCCTATATCAAATTGTGTTTACAACACCTTACCTGATAAAAATATAAAATACGCATCTCCCGTTTTATTTGGTGGAGATGTGTATATTAATAGATATACAGAAAAAAATCCATTCTTTTTCTTTAACGATTGGATGCTGGGAGAACCTAATGGATATGAATATAATTATTTAGAACATGTTAATGTGCCGTTTCCGAGATATTGGATGGATAGTAGAGAATATGACAGTGATCGTATTGTTCAACCTTTTGTAAAAATTGCTTATGGTGCTGTTGTTGGTGGTGCTATTGCTGGTGGTTTAGCTGGTTTATTTGATAAAAAAATTGCAGATAAAAAAATATATGGAATAAATGTTTTAAAATGGATTCAATCAATTGGGGCAATAGTTGGAGGACTTGCTAGCGGAGCAGTTAGTCTTCAGTCTTTTAAAAATCAAGTTCTACCTAATGACTTTTATCATCTAGATAGATCTAAAAGTGATTGTACTAAACAAGTTACATTTAGTGTTAAAAATGCTTATTTTTATTTATTTGCAAATGGTGTAAAAGATTTTTATGTCGAATCTGAGATTAATCTTGCTCATCGTGACTGGGATGATCAAACAGCTACAAGACATTATGATCAATATTCATATACAGATTTAAAATCACTATTTAGAAGCGATATTATAAAAGCTGGTAATTTTTATAAATATGATTATAGTTTATCGGCTAGTAGAATGCTTGGTAACTTTATAAGTTGGGGCAATCTTACACCTAGAGATTTTGATCCTGAAATTTCTGAAACTTGTTATTCTTACTATGCAAATCGAGCTATATACTCTTTGCCTCAAGGTGATGAATTAAAAAGAGATAATTGGAAAATATACCTTGCAAATAACTATTATGATTTTGGTAATACTGTTAAATCTATAAAAGCGGTAAATCAATCTGGTGCTATTATATTATATGAAGACGCATCTCCTGACTTTTTTGCTGGAGTTGATCAATTGCAAACGGGGAATGGTATAAAAATTACAATAGGAGACGGAGGTCTATTTGCAACACCTATGCAAGCTGCTAGTAATGCAGAGGCGGTTTATGAGTATGGTTCTTGTCAATCAGCAAGTTCTGTAATAAATACTCCGGCTGGTCTTTTTTGGGTTAGTCAAAACCAAGGTAAGGTTTTTCAGTTTGCAAATGGTATTCAAGAAATATCAAATCAAGGTATGAAATGGTGGTTTGCTAAATTCTTACCATCTCAAATTTTAAAAGATTATCCAGACTTTCAATTGACAGATAATTTATTAATCGGTATTGGAACAACACTCACGTATGATAATACAAATGAAATTTTATACGTGTGTAAGAAAGATTATAAAGTTAAAGATGAATATAAGGATAGATTAGTTTACGATAAAGATAATATATTTAAACTAGGTACTACTAGAAAAGTATTTCTGGGTGATCCTAATTATTTTGATAATGCAAGTGTAACTGTTAGTTATGATACTAAAACAAAAATGTGGGTGAGTTTTCATGATTGGCATCCTGATTTTATATTGTCATCTCGTAAGCATTTTATGACAGTTAAAGATAGAGCAATATGGAAACACAATGATCGTTGTGATCTGTTTTGTAATTATTATACATCAGATTATCCTTTTGAAGTTGAGTATGTAGCAAGTACTGGTAAAGAAATAACTACATTAAAAAATGTAGAATATCAACTAGAATGCTATAAGTATAATAAAGATACATGTCATGATAAAAATCATGTATTAGATTTTAATTTTGACAGGGCTATTGTACATAACTCAGAACAAACATCTGGTAATTTAAAATTAGTATTAAAACCTAAAAACGATCCTATTACTGCGTTAGATTATCCTATTATTAAAACTAATAATATTGATATATTATTTTCTAAGGAGGAAAATAAATATAGGTTTAATCAGTTTTGGGATGTTACAAGAAACCGTGGAGAGTTTAAAGAAAATTATACAACAATGTGGGAAACTGAGTCAAACGGTTACATTAGAAATCTTAGAGATACATATTTAAATTATCAAAAAAGTCCGTTACAACATAAAAGAATAAGGCATTATTTAAATAAGATACTTCTTAAAAGACTTAAATGTGATGATATAAAAATGCTTGTTAAACTATCTTCTCAAAATGTTACAAGATCTCCACGATGAGAAAAAATAAAAGTTTAAATAGAATAATGCAGGATATGAAAAAATTTCCTGCACAAAGAAAACAAAAGGATATTATTTATACGCCTGATGGTAGAGGACAATGGGATTATCCTGGATTTCCTACAAGGATTCCTGGAAATAACATAACCATGCAAGGAGTTCCGTATCCTATTAAAGCTCGCACCAGTACAGGTCATGAAGATATTTTATATCCAGGACAAGTTTATAATTTCCCACATGATGTTGAATACGTAGATGAGTTTCCATTGTATCAATTGCAAAAAGGCGGAGTATTACCTCAGTATCAAACAAGAGGTCAAGTGGGAAGTTTTAAACCTTGGGAAATAAAACTTAAACCTCAAATTAAACTAACCGATGAGCAAAAACAAAATTTAGACAGACATTTTCAAAGTTATCATCCTAAAAATAGATATGGTCAATATTGGGATAATAAAATAAAAGAGCAAGAACAACAAAAAAAAGCCGAAGAAGAAAGACAAATACAAGAAAGAAAAAATGCAGCTGCAACAAGAAAGAAAGTTATAGCAGGTGATAAAAATGCTACTTTTACTTTTCCAGATGGTAAAACAAAAGCTTGGAAAGATATGGATTGGAGAGAACAATCTTATGTATCTGGTAAGAATTTAGGTAGTTTTAATAATAACAATTGGACAGACTATGTTAATCCATTAGCTATGTTGGGTAGCATGGGAGAAGGATTAGCAACTTCACCATATGTAGCTAGAGAAACTAATTCAATAGTACCTTATTTAACTGGAGTTGGTGCTCCATTATTAACAGGAGCGCTAGCAGGTGCTGGAGCTAAAACAACAGGTCAGTTTATAAATAATCTTGTTAATCCATTAGCTGGTCTAGGATCTAAACCAGTTGTAAGTTCTTCTGTAGATGATGTTGGTAAAAATCTTGATGAAATTTATAAAAATAGAACTTTTCTTACAGATGAATCAAAGGGTATTAAAAACATTCCATGGAATACTAAAACGAATAAATCAATTCAAAATGAATTTATAGATGAGCAGATAGAATATATGAATTCTCCTGCATTTGTAGAGAAAATGAAAACCTATTATCCTGATGTAAATATAGAACAGTATAAAAAAGCAATATTACATAATTTAGAAAATAAAATTACATCTACTACTAAATCTTATCCAGATGCTTCTTTAAATAGCCGTGTAGCTGGATGGTATGTACCTAAAGAAAATTTACCAAATGGTACATTTATAATGCCTGGATATAAACAAAGTTTTGCAAGTAAAGTTAGATTAGCAAATGAAGAAATGATAAATCCAGCATTTCAATATAATGACGATGCAGGAAAATCATTTACAAAAACTGTAGGATCTACTGTAGAACATGAATTAGGACATCAAAGAACTAACTCAAACTGGTTACTTCCTGACTATTTAACAAAAGAGTATTTGACAGAAAATTTAACTAAAGAAGGAAATATGCTAGCTTCACAAGAAGCAAATAGTCCTTTTGGTTTTTTTAATTATCATAGCAATCCTACAGAATTTGATACTAGGTTATTAAATATGAAAAAAGATTTAAAAAGACAAGGGATTATAGATTACACAAAATCTAATGATTTTACAGAAGAGCTGTTAAATAAGTTAGATGTCTCAAATTCAAGATCTGCAAATATAGCAGAAGAATTAAAAGAAATAGAAGTAGGTTTTTTAAAAGGTGACTATACAAAAGAACAATATGAAAAATTAAAAAATTTCTATGAAAAATCAAAAAACCTTATTACAACAAGTGGTGATTTTACTGTAACAAATGATACAAAAGACCTTTTAAGATATTGGAATACAAAATTTTTAGCAGAAGAAATGAAAAAATTACCTGCAATACTACCATATATAGGAGTAGGAGGAGCAGGAGCATTAGGAGCAGGAGCATTGCAACAAAAGAAAAAAGGTGGTCAAACTACTTTAGATAAATTTTATAAAAATCTTTTTCAAAATGTTAATAAAAGAATAGATGAGAGTGAGGATGCCTCTTTTGGAAAAAGAGCATTAGGTACTATAGAAACTGTTGTAGAGGACCCGTTAAATGCATTAAAGTTTTTATTTACAAAAAAACAAAAACTTTCAAATCCTTGGGAAAATCCTTATGGTGTAGATTTTATTTCTGATAGACAAGGTGATATAAAAAAGACATGGGCACCTAAGTATGGAGCAGTTGATAATTCAATAACAACAGAAACTACTAGACCACCTGCAAATAATAAACTTTATTATGACCAAGATGGTAAAAGAATTCCACAAGGTTGGGTGCCATTAACTCCTGAATATGCAAAAGGTAGATATTCTGGAGATTTAATAGGTATGTATTATAATCCAAAAGGAGACAATGGATCTTCGGCTATTAGTTATTTTGGAGTTCCAAAAGTTAAATCAAATAATAATATTCCAGAAAAAAAATTACCTCAGTTAAAAATGGTTGATCATGGACATCGTTTATGGGGACCTATTAATCCTGGTAAAGAAGATGTTTATGGTGTAAGAGTTTCTTATGCTGTTCAACCACAATTATTAAATACTGGTTTTTTAAACTCACCTTATATAAATAAAAATCTTTCAGGAATGAATAGGATGGTGGAATATTATGATCCTACAGTAGAAGGAGGTGTACAAGGTGGATGGCATAGAAGATTGTTTCCTAATATGGAAACTGCTGATTTGTTTATGAAACAGCAAAAGATGTATGGTCCAAGTATGACTAATAGAGCAATACTGGATGAATCAGATAGAAGAGAGTTTCAAAATGGTGGGAAACTTCAACAAGGAGGTGTAACAGGTGATTGTCCACGTGCTGCTAGTGGGGAACCACAAATAAAGTTACCAAACGGTCAGTGTGGAACTTATGCAGATTTACAAAGAATGATGGCAGCTTCTACATGGAACAATATTCAAAAATCAAACCAAATGGTTTGGCAAAAAAATGTACCAAAAACTCAAGTTGTTACAAATACAGGAAGACCATCAGGAAATGCAGCAACAGTTGCAAGAGGTGATAACACTTCAATTACTAGAGGTACGTATGTAAATCCTAAGACAGGAAAAAAAACTCAGGCTCCACGTAGTGACGCTACTCAGTCACAACAATGGTCTCAACCTTTAGCTAAAGAAGTTGATCCAGAGTTTATAAGAAGAGAAAATATTGCTATGGGATTAGCAGCAGCTCCTTTTGTAGCACCTATTGCTGGAACAGCATTAGGAGCAGCTGGTATAACAGGGTCAACTGTTAGTGCAGGATTAAATGCTCCTATGTTTGGTATTCCTGGTGCATCATTACTTAATCTTGGTTCAGCTGCTGGAGTGACAGACTTTGCTTTAAATAGAGCTCCTCAATTACCTGGACAAATAAAAAGAGGTGAATATGTAGATGCTTTAGGTAATGTTGTAATGGGAGGTCTTGATTTGACGGGGGCAAATATGTTAAATCCTACTTTATTTAGAAATATTGGAAATGTAGCACAACAAACAGGTAAATATTTAACAACACAAACTCCTTTAAAGAATGCTTATAAATATAATCCTTGGGCATTTAAACCTAATCCTGGAATACTAGGCTCATCTCAACCTTTGCAGTCAGGGTTTGGATTAAATATGGGAGACTTTAGACAAATGATCCGTAACCCTAGACAATATTTTACTAAACCAGGAGGTCCTCAACAATGGGAAATAGATTATACTCAAGTTTCTAGACAATCTGGAACACCTGGAACATCGACTTTTCAATTTACACCGACAACACCTCAAGTTTTTACAGATCCTCGTCTTCGAGAAGTAAAACATTTTATGGATATGGACAGAGGACAATATGATATTTGGAGAGCGCATAATGATGCTCGTCTTCAAAATTTAGTTAAGAGAGGTCAAGACTATGATGCTGCAGGATTAGCAGAATCTTCAGATTGGTTAAATCCACAAACTATACATTATCACGGAGTTCATGCAGGAAGACCTATTGTAGAGGTTAAAATGCCTAATGGAAATTCTGAATATTTTTATAAGTCTACAGGTTGGGCAGGTAAAGAAGGAGCTGGTGCTTCAGGAACAACTGAAGGAATGTGGCAAGTGTATGACCAACACGGTTTAAATTTTAATCCTAATACAAGAAGTGCTGTTCATCAATGGTTTGGTAAAAATGAAGATTATAAAAACTGGTACGGAAGTAACACTTTTAGAAACTTTGCTGGTCAAATGGATAAAACTATTGCGGAAAAACTTGGTGTTCCTTTTGATAAAGTAGATGAGGCTATACAGTTTTTTCCAGATAGACAAGCTAATGATATTGTAAATACATTTAATCCAGAATTTGCTGTAAATCATGATGTAGGAAGTATTGTTCCTAGAACACCTGGAAGGATGATTATGCCTGAATCAAATTCTTTTAATGAAACTGGAAGATTTGTAAAATGGGGAGAAGAGCCCCCTAGAGTTATTGATTGGGGTAAAGTTGGTAAGGTTGGATTAGGTGCTGGTTTTGGTTCAGGACTTTTATATAAAGGGTTAAAAGGTAATGATAAAAAAAGAAAAAATGGCGGATCGATTTTAAAAGACTATTATAAAAAGCGATTAACAAACAGACGAATATATTAGGAAATGTCCTAAAAATTTATTAAATTTTAATATAGGTATAAACTTAAACTTATGTATACATCTAACTCGCAAATGCAGCAATCTGGTGGTAGTCAACAGAGTAAAATTATTAATCAAATTGCAGCTGCATTACAAAAGGGAGCTGACCCTGCAACTATTGTTAAAGCGTTAGTTGCAAAAGGACTTGATGAAGAAAAAGCTACAGAAATAGTTAGTTCTATAAGTAGTCAATTAAATTCAGGTTCAACAGGCGCAGCTCAAGTACAGCAACAACAGATGGCTAAATACGGAAAGTCTGTAGATGAACTTCCTCAATATCAAACAGATGGGCTTGTTTTACCACAGAATTTTTATAAAAGTTTTGCTGAAGGACTTGGTGCAGGGTATAACGCTGGAAGAAAAATTATAAATACAGAAGGTTTTAGAGACGCTAGAGATCTATTTTTAAATCCTATTGAATATCATCGAAGAAATACTGTGCCTGCTCTTAGAGGTTTTAAAAATAAAGTTGTACGTCGTGTAAATAATTTTATTGATGAATATTGTGGTCCTGGGGAAATTTGTTCACAAGAAGAAGGAGGACTTATAGGTCTTCCGCAATATCAAGGAGATAATGGAACAGGTATTGTTAAAAGAGCCAGCACAGCTGTACATAATGCTTTTAATGATGCATTAGGAGATCCTTATAATAGAGCTAGAGAATATGCTACTAAGAATAATGGACAAGAAATTGATGCTGTAAGACATTTGACCGCATCAGCATTAACCACTCAAGGGATAGCAAATAAATTTCCTGAATGGATGCAGTATACAGGTATTCCTCAAGTTGCGGGAGTTGTTGGTTCAAATGTTTTAGGAGCTGGTCATGAACTAATTAATTTGCTTAGTCCTAATGATAAAAGAGCTTACATGGACAGAATTAAAGAATCTGGTGAAGATATAATTAATAATTTTGCTGGTTCAGTAATTGGGGCTGGCACTTTAAATAGTTCAGATAAAAAAAGACAACAGATAATTAACACCGCTAAAGTTTTTTTACCTGATGGTGTATATGGTAATAATTCAGCAACATCGGTTGGAAATAAACCTACAGGGTCTAAAAAAATTACCACTGCGGATTTACGTTCTAAAAATTATAAATATATGTATTCTCATGGGGGCTTATATCAAGCTAGAGACGGTTCAATTGTAGAGTATTTAATGGGTGAAGGAGAAAGTAGTTCTTTTTCATATAGAAAAAAATTAGCAGAAAAATATGGAATAAGTAATTATAGAGGTACAGCATCTCAAAATTTAAAGTTATTAGGTATTTTAAAATCTAGTAAAGGTAGTTCTGGAGCAGAGTCTTATCGTAAATCTAAAGAAGAGGCTGCTACAAATTTAAATGTCCCTAGATATGCTGCAGATGATAGAACATCTAGATCTGAAAGTACAAGAATTCAGAAACCAAGAGTGGTTGATGTTGGTAATAAACCTAAAGAGAAACCTAAAGAGAAACCTAAAGAAGCACCAAAGTCTGATGAAAAAGGTTTATACGCTCCAGATGAAAGACCTAGTTCATCAACGTGGGTAGATTTGAGAAAAGAATATGGATTAGATCCTTTTTCTAAAGTAGGGATTGAAAAAGCAAGAGAGATTGCAAGACAAAATCCTAATGCTAGATTTATTTGTACAGCAGAAGGTTGTTCTCAAATTGCAACAAATGCTGCAGATGCTTATGGTAATGATTTTTACAGAGGTAATGCTTGGGATCTTGGTAATAAAAATAGTGTGATTTATCAAAACCCTGTGTATGCTGGTGCAATCGGTCAGGGTATTCTACCAGATCCAACTGCTTTTACAGCACCTTCTGGAATGTATTCTGCACCTGGTTCGATTATAGGATTAAATCGTGCAAACAATAGAGTTGCAGGAGCTAAGAATGATTCATATGATTATGCGGATCAATCAGTATATCCAAAATCAAGAGGTTATGAACACGTTGGATATTTGATAGATCAAAATACTCTGTTGCACGGTACAGGTGCGGGAGGCGGACATCCTGCTTATTATACAATTGATGATGTTAGAAACGGAGTTAAATTACCTGGATATGGTAGTTATCAACCAGTTGAGGCGATACAAGCAGGCAATCCTTTTACATTTGGTTATGATTATTTACAAAAGAAAATGGGATTTAAAGGTGGAGGAACATATTATCAAGGAATGTCTTATGCTGATGGAGGAGATATTCCAAATTATATGAAAGATCCAAATCCTATGTATAATTTTGGAGGATATTTTCCACAAGCACCTAGAATGAAAAAAGGTGGTGTAACACAACAAGGTGGTATAGTAGTTGGTGAAACTTACGATGCTTCGCCCGAATTGTTAAGAAAACTTAAAAATGGCGGTTACACTTTTGAATATGTAGATTAATATGAAAGTAAAAGTAACAGGATATAAAAAATTAAAAGTCACAGGTCTTCCTAAATACCAGACTCAAGGATTAGTTAATCCCGATCCTAATGATGAATGGATTAGGAAGATAATGGAGTATGAAGCTAAGCAAGGTGGGTATAAACCATCTAGGGGAGCTTATGGTCTTTCTAATTGGGGGTACAATTCTCGTAATCCAACTTCTATAGAAGAAGCAATAGACTTTTATAAACAAGATTTTTTACCAAAGGTTCAGCAGTATCCTATGGGTATGAGAGAACGTGCTGGTGATTTTATGTATAATGCTGGTAGAGACCCTAGAGTTTATATGTTAGATCAATATTTAAGAACTGTTGGGAATAAAAGCGGTTTACCAAACAGATCAAGTTATAATATTGACATAAATAAAAATCCAGATGCATGGGCAAAAATAGCACCACAATTTGAAGCTGAGTGGAATAAATATAGCGCAGACATTAATAAATTACCTATAGATCAACAAATTAAATTTTTAGATCTAGGTAGAGACTTTTACTATCAAAACATTGATCAGGTAAATGGTCAACCAAACCCCGCATATGCAGCCACCTGGCAACCTAGAGTAAATATGTGGGGTACTTACTCTGCACCAGTTCAAAATAATACAGGTGTTCAGAATAATACTGATCAAAATTCATTTCCAACTTTAAAAACAGTAAAAAATAATTTTGAATATAAACCTTTTGCACAACTACCTGTTCTAAGCAATTTAAAAGCTAGAGTACCAAACCCTATAGTACCAAACCCTATAGTAGGAAATAATCAACCTCAACCTGTTGTTTGTAGTAATGGTCTTGTTAAAGATCCTGATGATCCATCTAAGTGTATACCTCTTGCTGATGCTAATGCTAAAATGCAAAAACGTGCAGATGCATCAGCAGCATCTCAAGGTATAACTCAAGGTCAAGGTTTTTTTCAAGGTAAAGATGATAAAGGAAATCCTGTAAGTTATGGGTATGATCCAAATAATCCACTTGGACTTAAGGAGTTTAATGAGAAATATGGTTATAATACACAAGATAAAACTAAAACAAAATCATATAGAGAATCTAACATGTATGTACCCACCTTATTGAATATGGGTTTAACGGGTATAGGTGGATTTATGAAAGATGTTAGACAAGAACGTGAAGATGTTAATTATGCTAGAAAACTTGGAACAACTGACGCTAGTGAACCTGTTCACTACGATAAAAAATCAAGGGGTAGATGGGTAATGAATACTCCAGCAGGTGCAGACTTCGCTCCTAACATGATGACACCTGTCCAATTTAGAGGGACACCTGTCACCGAGTTTACAGGGTTTCCAAGTTATGGACAAAATATGTTTTCATTTGCTGATGGCGGTCTTTTTAAAGCTGTAGAAGGAGTAGGTGTAACATCTGATATGTTAGGATTACCTACATTAATTGAGAATCCTAATGATTATTTAGGAACACCTAATATTGATGTAAAAGGTCCAGAATTAGCACCAAGAGCTGCGGTTGAAAGAGTAGAATCTCCTGATGCAGCACCTCGTAATCTTGAAATGAATACTGCTTCTGCAGATGCTGACTTTGCAATGCCTCTTAAAAACTTTAAAATTACAAGTGGATTTGGTCCAAGAAAAGCTCCTTTTAAAGGTGCTTCTACTAATCATAATGGTGTTGATTTAGCTGTTCCTGTAAACACATCTGTTTTTTCTCCATATGATGGTGTTGTTGAACGTGTATGGGGAAGTGATAAAGTTACCGGAGGTTTACAATTAAGAATAAGACACGATAATGGGTATACTACAGGGTATGCTCATTTAAACAGTTATAACGTTAAAGTAGGGGATAGAATTACTAAAGGTCAACAAATCGCTCTTTCAGGAAATACCGGACCGTCAACTGGTCCACATTTACATTTTGTATTAAGAGATCCAAGTGGTAACTTGCTTAATCCAGTTGATCATTTTAATATGAGAGGTGGTAACAAAAGTAGAGATATTAAAGGATTATCTAATTGGGATCATAACAATCCGGGTAATATTCACATGGGTGATTTTGCAAAAGGATATGGTGCTATTCAAGGTAGAAAAGATAATAAAGGTAATATTGCTGTGTTTCCTGATATGGAAACTGGATTAAAAGCTATGGAAGATCTTTTATGGGGACCAGCTTATGCAGGGCAAGGATTAACTATATCACAAGCAAGAGAAAAATTTGTAAACGGTAAGGTTGGACTTAGTACTAAAAGTACCCCATATATTATTCAAGTTTTAGGTGGAGACTATAGATTAAATGATCTAAGTAAAAGACAAAGACGTCAAATGTTAGCTGAGTTTATTAAATGGGAAGATAGAAATGTTTATGATAAATTATCTAAAGACGGATATATATTTAAAGACGGGGGTGTTGTTTTTAATGAGGGCGGAGAGTATCTTTTGGATGACGATGATATAGCTAGTATTTTAGAACAAGGGGGAGAAATAGAATACTTATAAATAATAATTATGAAAAAAAGAGTTAAAATAACCAAAGCGCCTGCTGCTAAAAAACATTTAGGAGATCAAATGGGGTATGGTCTTTACAGAGGACAGGGTGTTAGAGATTTTAATGCATTTTATGAACCACAAGATGATCCTTCTGATATACGTACTATCTATCCTGAAGTTAGCAGAGAAGAGGCTAATATTGAAGTGGAGGGTAGAGGTCCTGGTAAAAAAGGAGAAAAAATTATTGCTAGAGATGGTATGTCAATATTTGATATTGTTGGTAAAAAACATAGTCAAGGAGGCGTTCCAATTAAAGCAGAACCTGGAAGTTATGTTGTTTCTGATTATATCAAAGCTCCTAAATTGTTACAAGCAAAAATGGGGTTTGAGGTAAAATCAAATAGACCAAAGGATAATACCTGGGCTAAGGTTTTAGATAGTAAAGTAAAAACAAAAGAATATAATAGACTTTCTGAAATTCTTAAAAAAGCAGCTGAAGGTGAAGAAGTAGATAGATTTGAGTTAGCTACAGCAAAACATAAATTTGGAGTTTATAAAGATTATGTTTCCAAAGCAGCTTTAGGGAATGAGTTAACAAAAATGATGGAAGGTAAAGAATATCAAATACCACAAATTGGTATACCAGCTTTAGTTAAAATGTTTCCCGAAATGGCACAACAGATGATGGGTGGGGGACAACAAGAACAAGCACCACAACAACAAATGCCGCAACAGCAAATGCCTACTATGGGGTATGGTGGTTACTATCCTCTTCCTACAGCTAAAGTAGGTCAAGAACTTGATATTTTTCCATGGATGAAAGGAAAAACAACAGCTGGGTCAACAACACCTACAGGACTATCTAATGCTTATAATAGATCAGATGATTATCTTAGAACTTGGTCTGATGTTTTAGGAATGAGTTATGATGATCTTAAAAAAATGGGCAATAAAGAAGTTCAATCATTAATATATGATTGGTCATTGCAGAATGATCCAAATGTTATTAATGAAATGTGGCAGAGGTATGGTTTAACTAATGAAGGTAAAAAATATAAAGATTTATTAGCATTAACTAAAAAGATTAAAGATAAAAGAGGAAGAAGTGTAAACACTTTTAAATTTGATAAACCTCTTACTACTGAAGAATTAAAACTTCTTAAAAAAGCATATACAGATAATTATTTTGGAGTTAGACAATTAGATCCTAAAAAGAAAGACCCAGAACCAGGTCCACAACCAGATGAAGAACTTTGGTTTTGTAATCCTGATACAGGTTCAGTTCAACAATGGATGACTCCAATGGCGATGTCACCTAATATTGCTTATTATAAAAGTAGAACTGAGGCTGAAACAAACTGTAAACCTAAAGATAAAGAAGAACTTCCTGGAGAAGAAGCTATGTGGTATTGTAATCCACAAACAAAAACTGTTCAGTCCATAACTCCAAGTATGAAAGCTAAATTCCCAATGATGGGAGCTTTAAACTTAACATACTATAAAACAAAAGAAGAGGCTGAGAAAAATTGTTCTGGTTCTAGTTTAACTACAAGTACAACAACTTCTAGGTTTGAACCTACAACTGGTCGTGATATTCCAAGATTACCTTTTGAGCAAGATGTATTAAATCTTGGTACTCAAATGGCTAACATGTATGGGTATAGAGATGTTCCACCATGGCTAAAAAGAAGTGGTGCTCGATATGCAACTCCTACTTTCTTTTCTACAGATGCTCAGGATGCTATGCTTAGATCTCAAGCAAGAACAAATTTAGAAGATCAAAGTCTTTATGCTGGACCTGCCCAAACATTAAATGCAAGACAAGCTGTTGCAAATGCTGCTGTTATTCCTGCTATGATGCAGAATAGAATGCAAACTAATATGCAGAATGTAGGGGTGGACAACCAGTTTGAAATGTATAATAATAACATTGCTAATGAACAAGCTAGGTTAGATGCTGCTGGTGCAAATCAGTTGTATAATATGAATGCTAAATACATCTTTAATAAAGATGCTAGTAGGGCTAAAGGAAGAGCTGCTGTAACTAATGCTGTTAATAAAATGCTTACTCATTCTGGAGATCAATATTTAATGAATCAATGGTATCCACAATATGCATTTAATCCTCTTGATTACCGCACATATTTTCATAATGGTAAAGGTTTAAAAGATGAAGCTTCTGCTACTAGTGATGGTAATTTTCAATCTAATCTTGCTGCTGCTACACAATATGCAGATCAACTTGGATTGAAAGGAAAAGAAAAAAATGAAGCTATTATGGATTATTTAGATTACAGTAGCGGCAGGATTAGTAGAAACAGAAGAACTAATGCCCCAACTAATTTTAGTCAGTATCGTCTGCAAGATGATGGAAGTCAAGAATTAATGGAGAATGGTGGTCCATTTATCCCTATGTATTTTATAGGAGGTCAATGGTAAACCTGTAATGTTTATTTTTAAACTTAGCAGATTTTTTTGTATATTATATTATAACTAGAATATGGCAACATACTTAGATCAAGATATATTTCCCGAATTAGATCAGTTTACACCTAATTACGCATTTATAATGCGTACATTACAACTGAAACAAACTCAGTATGATCAGGGGTTTGCTAAAGTTAAAAGCATCTACAATTCTATAATGAGTGCAGATATGCTTGGTGAAGATCATAAACAGAAAAGAGATCAGATAATTGCAAATGCGGAAAAAACTTTAAAAAATCTATCAACCGTTGATTTAAGTCTTCCTCAAAATGTTACTGCTGCTAAAAATGTTTTCCAACCTTTTTATGATGATGATGCTTTAATGCATGATATTCAATATACTAGAACTTCTAAAAGTAATGTACAATCAGGATTAGCTTTACAACATGCTGAGAAAAAAGAAGATAGGGATAGATATTGGGGTACAGGTGTGCAGTATATAATGGATGGCATGGAAGAATATAAAAATGCTACAGATGATCAACGTAAAAACATGTCTTCTAGAAGATATGTCGCAAAACCTAATATTGATGATCAGGTTATGACATATATGAAGGATAACCAAATAAAAATGTCTATTGATAAAATTTCTGGTCAAGCTAAATATACAGATGTTAATGGTAAAGAAATGAAGATTCCTTTGATGAATCTTTATATGGCTTTTGCAGAAAATGATCCTGAAGCTATGGAAGGTTTTAAAGTGATGGGATCAGTTGCTCGTAGTCAGTTTATAAGAGATAATACAGCTAAATTTGGTTCAAAAGAAAATGCTGCTAAACAGTTTGATCAAGGCCTTGTTACATCTTATAAAAATAATAAACAATTTCAAATTGATAATATTAATCAATCTTTATTAAATATATCTCCACAAGCACAAGCTTGGAGAGAAAAAATACAGAAAGGACTAGTATTTCCTAATACTCCTGAAGCTGCAGAGGCTGCAACTATACTTGCTCAAGAAAGTAAGTTAAAAGATAATTTAAAAGTTTCTGAGCAGGAGATGAATACTGCTCAGGATAGAATTTTAAACAATCCAATAGGACATCTTGGAAATGTTTATTTGACTAAGAATGCTCATGATCTTGCTCAAGCTCTTTCTGGATTTGGATCTAGAAAAATAGAGGTTAATCCTTTATATGAAAAACTTGTTTTTCCTAAAGAATTAGAATTGTTTAAACATGAGCTTGCTAAAAACATGGAACATGTTAAAGCTGATGAAACTATTCGTATAGAAGAAGCAAAAGCTCAGATTAAAAATGATTATGGTGATGGTACTTCAGGAACAACCGGAGGAGGTTCTGTTGGAAAAAAAGGTTTAGATGTGCCTATTATTGAAGAAAACAAAACAAGTGCAGTTGTTCCTTTAAAAGATAAAGTGGGGCAAGCGGACGCTTATACAGCTCAACAACAAAGAACAGCTCAAATTGTAAATGAAATATCTGGTGAAAAATTAAGATTTGTTGAAACGGTATTGTCATCTAATGAAATAAAAGATCAGAAAGGGAATCTTTATAATAATAAACAAAGAAGTGATCTTTTAAAAAATGGTAAAGAACTAGATAGACTTTACAACTTAGCTTTAAAAAAACATGATGGATACATTGCGGTTAATGATCCTAAAATGTATAATGGTCTAGATTTAAGAGAATCAGTTAGAACTAAAAACGATGTATGGTCAGCATCGATTACTTTTCGTAGAGATAAACTTAATCAAATAACTCAATTCTTAGGAGGTGAAAACAACAAAGGAATGGGTTGGATGTACGGTAGTTTATTACAAGATGGTCTTCTTCCAGGCGCAAGTCCGACAGATAAAGCTACTTTTTCTAAAAGACTTGAAGCTTCGCCTGATTTTAAGAATAAAGTAGAAGAAAAGTATAAACAACTTGAAGAAGAATACAATAAGTTTAGCTATGTTAAAGCTGGAATGTTTGGTCCTGTGTATGTAGCAGCTAGACAAGCAGAAAATTTAATATCAGGAAAACCAACAAAAGAACAAGCTAAAACAGCATTACTATCTGAGGCGATGGATAATTATGATGATTTAGTGGAAAATGTAAAACTCAGATGGAATAAAGAAGAGTATAATTATTATGGTGGAAACTTTGATCAAAAAGGTGGCGGTGTTTATAATCGTTCAATAACATATCAAGGTAAGAATGAAGTGAAGGGTGAGAAAGCTGATGTATTTGCTGAAGATCTTTTTACTAAAGTTTTGTCAAACTATGTTGGTGATGAGACAACGGTTAAAATAAACAAACACACTGATGAATCAAAAGGTGATATAGATAACGACGATGATGTAAGAAAAATATTTTTTGATAGAATTAAAGGTGATATTTATACTGCAATAAGAAGTGGTAAAGGATCAGATTTAGGAGGATACTCTATTACATTTTCTGGAACAGCTAATGCTGATAATCCTGATTATAATAAATATACAATTCGTTTTGATCAAGATTACATTAATAAATTGGTTGAAACAAAAAATAAACCTGGCGGAAATGTAAGTTCGACTCAAGCTAAAGCTTTAATAAATGGTATAGATATATTTGTTAAAAAATCAGAAGATAAATCCATGATGTCTCAACAGTCAACTATTGGTGAAGTGGATATTTTGTTGTCTGATCCTAAGAATAATAATATGATTGAAAGAGAGGTTGTTCCGGGGTATGGTGTTAAGATTGAAAAATTAGCAACAGGTGGTTATCGTCTTGGTATATCTTATTTACAAATAACAAAAGATAATTTAAAAGGAACTCCACAAGTCAATGAGATGATTATTCCTGAAGGTCAAGATGTTACAAATATTTATTATGATCAAATTAGAAATTTGCGTACATTGCATAACAACACGATTAAGAAAGTACAAGAGGAAGAACAAAGACGAAAGTCTGATCCAAATTTAAGACCTCTCACTTTAGATCAAATATTGCAAATGTCATCAGGTTATTAATCACAACTCATATTATTAAAACATGGCAGATACTCCTAGCTTTAATGAACCATATGTTCCTGTTACAGAGCAAAGTCCCTTAAATTTTGGTCCTGATTTATTACCTACACCGGAATTACCGACTGCCCCCTCATATCCTCAAGGTCCTACATCTTTACAAGCAGGTGATCCATTTGCATCTTTATATACAGACTTTAATAAAAGTTTAGGCAAGTCTATACAGCAAGTAGACTATGGTAAACAAGCTGCTCCTATATATTTTCCATCAGAAACAATGCAGTTTGATAAGTGGTATGAAAGTTGGGATTATGCTGAAAAAGGTTTTATACCATGGAGAGATAATCAAGAAACATACGATTCTGATACAAATGTTTTTAAAGAATTGTATAGAGCAAGTCACTATATGGGACCTTTGTTTTTTGATGGTTTTATGAGTGGACTTAGAACTATCCCAGATATGATGGATGGGTTTTTTAATGGTAACTGGGATGCTTTTTTTGGTGAAGATATGATAGGTGCGATGAAACAAGATCGTGCTTATAAGATGGGTGTTTCAACCGCTGGTGGAATGTCAACATTTGCAACAGGTCTTGGTATAGCAGCATCTAATATGGCAGGAACACTTACTGAAGCGTATGCTGAGACAGCTTTATTAGCCGGTATTACTTATTTTAGTGGAGGTGCTACAGCTGAAGTTACACTTCCTGCTGCTGGTATGAAGTGGACTAAAGTGGGTACAAGTATAATGAAAGGCCTTAAAAATATAGGCACTGTAGCAGAAACATTTTCTTCTGCGAATAAGATGCGTCAAGCTTATAATTCTTTTAAGTTTGGTGAAGCAGCTTGGACCGCTACAAAAGGAATGGCTAAATTTTTAAATCCAGTTAGTAATCTTACAGAATATGGTTTAGCCTTGTATAAAGGCGAGGAGGCGTTTAATGGTGTTAAAGGATTTGGTGCTTTTTTTAGAGATTTTTCAGAACTTAAATTTGCATTAAGTGAAGCTAAACTCGAAGGTGGTTTTGGAAAACTTACTTTACAAGACGATCTTGTAAATCAGTATAAACTTAATAATGACGGTAATCTTCCTGATTTTCAAACATCAGAAAATATAAGTAAAGTAGCAAATGCAAATGGTGATGCTATTACTAAATTTAACCTTCCTGTTATATACTACTCGAATAGAATAGGTTTTGGTAATTTATTTAAAGGTATACCTGGGCTAAACAAATTAATGGCTGAATCTGAAAGTGGTTTATTTAAACATATACAATTTGATAAAGTAGCAGATGAGTTTGTTGAATCAATGAAAGGTCTTACATTTAGACAAGCTTATCGAGGCGGTCTTGGTGCTATTGCTAATTACACTAAGGCAAACTTTATGGAAGGTATTCAGGAAAGTTTGCAAGAAGTTATATCAGGCTCATCTACAGAATATTATAAAAAACAATATGACAACCCTTCATACGGGGGTCTTCTTGTTATGCAAGCTGATGTGTTAGAAAACATTGGTAAGCAATTTAGTGCTGAAGGTTTTTCTACATTTGCTAGTGGTTTTGCAATGGGTTCTTTAGTCAATGCTGCTAGAGGATTGACAAGTGGAACATTTAATTTATATTATAGAGCTAAAGATAAGGAAGGTTGGAAAGAATTTAAACAACAAAGAGCTGCTAAAGTTAAAGAGTATGTAACAGCTTTAAATGAGGTTTATAAAGATCCATTAAAGTTCTTTGATTATGAAATGGTTAATGCTGCTAAACAGGGTGAGTTTGGGAAGTTTATGAGTCAGGCAGCCCTTAATAAAAATCCATTAGCGTTTTATGATATTAAAAATGAACAAACTTACGAACATCTTTACACTGTTTTAAGAAGTGGTAAGCTTGATATATTTAAAACCAAATTAGATTCATTCTCTAAACTAACAGATGAAGAATTAAAAGAGGCATTGAATATAGAAACAGAAGATGCAGATAAGCTTAGAGAAAGAATTAAAGATATTAAAGGTAAAGTTGATTATATTAATAAAAGATATGAGATTAGTCAGGAGAAACTAAAAAATCCTATTAATCTTAATGCATTTAAAAAAGAAACACCTGAATACGCTGATGCTGCTCAGAAGTTTGTAGCATTTGAAGATGCTAGAAAACAAGCAATATTTGCTGGATATACTTTTGATAGAAATGCAGAAAGAATGCAGTCTATTCTTAAAGATATTACAAATGTTAAAACACTTGTTAATTCTAGTTTTGTTGATTTTAATGTATTAACTAATCCAGAGTTTTATGATAAAGAGATAGCTATTCTTAAAAAAGAAATAGCAGAGATGAGCAAGGGTGATGAGGCTTCTAAAAAAATAGCTCAGGATAAAAAAACTAAACTAGATGCTATTGTTAAATGGAAAAAAGCAATGGAGTCTAAAGGTTTTGAACCTCAAATTTCCGTCACTGTAACCGATCCTGTAACTAAAAAGAAAACAAAAGAAAATCAAGTTAACCCTAAACATGAAGAATTTAGGAATAATGCTAAGGATGCTTTTGTAAATTATGTAGATAGGTCTGCAGAAGCATCTGATGATAAGGCTTATAAAGAAGGTGTTGATCAAGCGTTTGATATGTTCATGGACTATCACACTCTTTACAAACAACAAGATAATCTATTAAGAGCTGTTAATATCCTGTCTGATCCTCAAAACTTTTTAAAATTATATGAATCTAATTTAGAACAAATAAAAGCTATATATGCTAAGAGAGATCAGATATTAACAGATGCTATTAATAAAGCGTTAGCTATTACAGATAGTAATGATCTTATTAACAAGCTTGGAAAATTAGGATATGTTGTTGATCCTTCAGATCCTAATAAATACTACAAGTCAGTTAATGGAACTTTCCAGGTTGTTGCTAAAAATTCTAAAGATCAAAAGATTATTGATGCTCTTATAGAAGATCATAAAAAAGCTACTGAAAAAGCAGAAGAGGAGGCTAAGAAAAAAGAAGAAGAAGAAAAAAAGAAAAAGGCTGAGAAAGAAGAAAAAGGTAAAAAGGAAAAGAAAGATAAGAAAGAAAAAGAGGAAGATGATGAGGATGAACAAGACGAGGAAGATGAGGAAGATGGACTTAAGGAAGAAAATGGTGAGTATAATCCTGAGATGGATTATATGAATGAGCATTTTGGTTTTAAACCTAGAAAGATAAATTATAAAATTAAATTGGCGGACAATGGTCAGATTGCTTATGCTGTTTGGTCTTTTGTAGGTTCTAAAGATGATAATGTAGAAAAATCCGTAAACACTATTGCTGATTTAGAAAATGTATTAAGGATTAAAACTTTAATGGATTATTTAGCAAGAGTACAAAAAGTTTATAAAGTTGATATAAAAGATACTGAAGTTATTGCTTATGGTAAACCTGGTGGTAAACAATATAAAGAATATCAATACACCGGTGTAATACCTTCTATATTTGGAGAAACGCCTGAAAAGCCTTTTTTCTACAATATGTTAGATGAGGAAGATCGTCAAAACTTTGATGAAGGTTTTTATACTACTAATAAAGAAGATTTAGAGGGAATGTCTAAGACTGATTTTAAAGCTGAAGAAGCAATTGTAAAACAAACAATTAATGGTTTACAACAAATCTTTAGAAATGAGTTAGCCCGATTGACTGCAGAAATGAAAGAAAAAAGAACAGTTGATCAGAAGTTTATATCATCTAGTACAAATACTATTAAAGTATTTACACAAAAAGATGAGACTAAAGATAATATGCGAGATGTTGTCTTTTCTATGAATGTAGATGAGATTAAGAATAAGATGACAGCTAAAATTGAAAAGGTTAAACCTGGAGCTAGACAAGTTGTTTTTGATAAAACTAGAAATAAAGTAAGACTTAGAGTTTATAGACAAAGTCCGGATGTTGTTTCTACTGTATTTGTAGATGGTAATGCTGTAGGTTATCCTACATACCCAGATGTATTTACATTTGAAATTGATGGTGAAGTTAAAACAGCAAATGAATTAACTAAAAAAGAGTTTTATCTTTTTGCTCAAGAAGGTGTAAACTATGAAGAGTATATGGCAAACTATAGAAATAGTTTGGCTGTTTATAATGCTTTTGTAAATATTTTAGAAGATAATCAATTTGTAGATATAGCAAATGAGGATCTTTTAAAAATATTTGATGTGTTACCAGTTTTTGGAAGTTATGATTTTACCGGGAAAAAAATAAAATTATCATCAATTGAAAAAAATGGTATAAAACTTATTGGTGTTCTTGATAAGACATATAGTACAGATTCAGTTGTTCCAGGTAAAACGCTAACAGAAATAACTAAAAATAGAGAGGAGCTTAATAAATATGTAAAAGCTCTTGAGACAGATCCTGATACAGGCAATATAAAACAATTTGCTAAACAAGGTAGGTATATTGCTGTATTTGTATTACCTAATGGTAAACCTGCATTTGTTGAAGTGACATCTCCTAATTTAGAAGAGGATGAGATAGATAATGTTTATTCTGATATAGCTCTTAGATTAAAAGAAACATACACTCAGAATGTAATTACAGATGCTACTGGTAAAATAACTGGGGTTAAAAATAAAAATTTTAACAGAAGTTTTGATTCTTTTACCGAAGATAGTGGAAGAATGCCTTTTTATATAGCTATTCCACAAAGTAAAACAGAGCCTGCTGCTTACTCATACAATGTTACACTTGCTGTAACAGCTAATGGATCTATTGCTGTAAACTTTGTAAATACAAAAAGTGAAAATAAAGAATATCATAAAATATACGTTGAAGTAAAATATGATGAAAAAGGTAATCCTGATTTAGAAGGGTTTACTGATATGATCTCTAGAATAAATACTGAGATTGTAAACTATTCAACTAAGCCTGAAAGTAACGGTGTTGAGCTGCCTATATTAAAACCAGAATATTTTAAAGCTGCTATTCCTAAAAAAACTACGTTTGCTCAAATGTCAGAGCAAGTGACAAATGTTTCTGAAAATATATTTCAGAATACACATTTGTTATTTTTCCCTGCATCTGATATGGTTAAAGATGTAGATACATCTACTAGGAAAACTGGTAAGAAAACAAGTAAGAAAGAACCTGCATCAGAACCTAAATTAGATATTAATAAATTAAAAACTTTAAGAAAAGCATTATCAGAAGCTAAAAGTTTAGATGAAATAGAAGATTTAATGGATGATTCTGCGGATAGTTTTTCTGAAGATGATATTAATACATGGGTTAATATAAAAGAGAATATTAATTTTATTGAAACAGATCCTATTATATCAAATGAAATTAAATCTGCAAAAAGTAAAATTGAATCACAAGAAATAACTACTAAGTATATTTTCTTAGCTTACTTGGATGCTAAAATAAAAGAGATTGAAGGTGCTCAACCTGTTGAACCAGCTCCAAAGAAAAGAGGAGGTTTAGGATTAACAGGTCTTAAAGTTGATAAAAGTAAATTAAGACAGCAAGCTTCTAAAGAAAATGAGGAAGACGATAAAGCTGAGAAAAATTCTGGGAATATTAAAACAGATTCTAAAGGTAATTCAGCTCAAGATGTTAATGATAAGTATAAAGCTGATTTGGAAGAACTTAGAAATAAATATGAGAAAAACGGTATTATTAAAGATCTTTCTGGTTATGATGCTGAAAGAACAAAACTAGAGGCAGAGTTTAAAAAGAACATATCTCAGTTTTCTAAGAAGAGAACTCCTAAATTAAAAATTGTTGACCGTGCTGAGTTTGATGATGTTTCTGTTGAAAATATAGATAAGTTTACACAATGGATGAAAAAAACATTACCATCTATTGATGTAGATCCAAATGTTGTTGCTGAGAAATTAATTGATAATCAAGTTATTGTTGGTAGATTTTTAACATATGTTAAAATGACTGCCAATGGTCCACAGATAACAGGTAGTATACAAACAAATGCTGAAGCTGCTTTTAAATATCATGAAGCATTTCATGCTGTGTTTACATTATTTTTAAATGATGAGCAAATAGATAAGTTACTATCATTAGCTCGTTATGAGGTAAATAATAAACTTAAAGCTGAAGGTAAAACTCTTTCTCAAGAAGTTGAGAAGATGAGAACAAAGCATCCTATGTATGCTGAGATGACTACTGAGGAACTTACAGAAAGATATTTAGAAGAGTATTTAGCAGATCAATTTGATAAGTTTAAAATGAATCAATTTGATAATACCATCATTGGTAAGATACGTGAGTTTTTTGCTAAGCTGTTAGATTATATTAATGCTCTTCTTGGAAGACAATCAGAACTTAAAACGTTTTATAAAGAGATTGATAAAGGAAAATTTGCAAATGTAAACGTTCAACATAATAGATTTACAAAAGATTTAGCATTATCAGGTAATCCAGTTATAGAGAAGTTTAAAATTAAATACGGTGAAAAACGTGTTGAAACTTTAAATGGAGAAACAATATTTACACCTCAATATGTAAACGAATCTGATACTCAAAGAATTGTAGGGGCTGTAGTAAATTCATTTTTATTTAGGGCAGAAAGGAATCCGCAACTTAATAAATCAAGATTATTAGATCAAATTCTTACAGACTTCCGGTCATTATATCAAATTGGGAGATATTCTAATTTATCTTTTGATCAATATGAAAGACTTAAATTGTATAGAGATATATTTGATAGTCAAGAAGCTCGTGAGGATATTAAAGCTAATGCTGATGTATTCTTACAATTGATGGGGTATGGTCAAAATTTAGATGATGATTTAGAATTTGAAGAAGCTATTCAGGATGAAGGAGACAGAGCTACTACAGATAAGTTTGGAGAAAAGTATGCTAGTGCTGGTATTAAATCTTTTTCTAAGTTTGCAAGACAGTATATCCAATCTACAACATATGAAAAACAAGATGAGTTTGGTAATCAGTTTTTAGACGAGGATACTGGTGAACCTTTAGCATTTGGTGTTAATGCTGGTATTATATATAATGGAATGGTTAAACTTATGAGTGGTGTTACAACTCAAGAAAAGTTTATCCAAAGATTGTTGCATTTTAGAAATTCAGCTAGTGAACAAACTGCTGCGTTTATAAATAAATTTTTAGATGACACGGGTATTTCTCAAGAGTCAGATTATAAACCTGTTAAAAAGTTAGAATTATTTAATTCTATCTTTAAACCATTCACTCAATTCAATGTACCATATAGAAGTTACTTGTTTGATACTAAAACAGGGGTTTCAAAAAGTATAAGAGCTAATGCAAGAGATGCTGCTAGCAATCAGTACAATCAATGGCAGAATGATTTTAACTTTAACTATCAAGACAATTGGACACTGCGTAAACAACAAAGAGTGGTTGAGCTCTTTGAAAGTATTAATTTAGGTTTAAGTGAACAAATTGAAGAAATATCCGATGAAGATTTGTTAACAAAAGCTGATGAGTTAAAAGAATTAGAAAGACTTAGTGGTATTAAAATAGTATTTGAATACTATAAATATTCCGTATTAGCAACACTTAGAAATAGAAATTTAAAAGGTAAATCACCACTTACAGATGAACAAATTGATTTTGTAAAATCATTTGATGGTATTCCTATTTTATTGTCAGAAGATATTTCTGAGATAGTAGCTACATTAAAAAGAAGAGAAAGTCCTTTTATTACTTTTGATGATGTAGAAATAGACATGACTCCTGCGGGAACAGATGAAGATGATAACTTAGATGCTGAAGAAAGTGACCCGGAGGATGAACAAGTAAGTGAGGAAAATAAAGCAGATCAAGCTGTAAAATACGAACAAACTGTAAATAAAGGAAATCGTAGTAGGTTGATGCGTATTGCTGAAGGTAACGCTATGTTTGATGAAACGGTATTATCATCTTCATGGTTAAATGCTGAATTTGAACAAGTATCATCTCACCAACTTCCTAATTTCCATTTAAGTTATTTAGAAGATACAATTAAAAACCCCGAAGCTTTAGAAAGATTAATTAACAATGATCCGTTTTTGACTGATAGCTATATTGGTCAACAGATTTTAAATAATGGGGAGTTTAGAGAAATTCTAAACAGATTAAGAATTGAAAGAATTGACGGTATTACAGCAAGAAAACTTACAGAATTAACAGATGGAAGTATTGTTGCTAATACTAAATTAATGGTCAATAAGAGAGATGGTATTACTTACGGTAAGTTTAAAGAAAGAGAATTTATATTAACTAATTTGTTAATGTATCTAGAAGATCGTGAGGTTATACGTAAGCCTGGCGGTGAAGAGATTGTTACAAGTAGACATCTTATACGTGTAATTGAATCTAAAAATACAGGCGATACCATTAACATGCCTGTTATAAGTACCATTATTGGTATGGGAAACAGGGCTCAATTATCAGAAACAGCTGAAAATATCTTGCTGCAAGAGTTTATGGCAGAATTTAACAGAATAGCAAGAGTTAATGCTGAGAAAAATAATCCCGATAGAGATATAATACAAGGTTATAATGATTTTGATAATTCTAAAAGTCCTTTAAGAGGTTTAAAATTTAGAACATTTGAAGATATTCTTGGTAATAAAGTTGAGCTATATCGTAATATAGCATTAAGTGATAATCCAACACTTAATAAAAAACAAATTGAGGATGTTAAAAAACTAATAAACGAATACTTTTTAGGTAATGATGCTAAAGATCAGCCTGGACTTGTTGATGATTTTGTAAACATGATGGATGAAGCAGGTTTGATTTTTGTAAATAAAGAAGATAAATACAGAATTACCAATAAGATGCTTCCTGCTGAGATTTATGGGGCTAAAATGAATAACCCAACTCAGAGAATGAATGATCTTCATTTAGGTAAAGATCCAAGAGCAAATATAGCTCAAATGTTAGTTAATGATTTTATTAATACGCTTTCAATCAATAAGTTGTATTATGGAGATCAAGCTACGAGTCTTAAAGATTTTGTTGATGCTGTTAAGAGAGCTGCCGGTGCTGCCGGTTCTGGACATAACATGGCTACTAGTCTTATTGATGAAGAAGTAGGTATTACACATTCACATCAACATTCACATGTTGTAACACATGTAGACCCAACATATAACGGTGAATATTCAAAATCTAAAGATCAAAAATGGGCAGATGCTCAAACATGGTCTACTGTTAAAACTGCTAGGTATAATGCTCATGGATTAGGTAGACTTAATAAATATAAAGCAGCTATATTTGATAAATTAGAAAGAGGCGAACCTTTAACAGCTGAAGAAGTATTTGGTATTAATGGTACAATAAATAACAACGCACAGTTAAAAGTTGAAAAGCTTGTATACTTTGATGGTAAGAAATATATTAAAACTTCAGTTTTCTTTTTAACTAAAGAATTTACATCGCAACTTAAACTATCGGCTAAAAGAAAAATTAATGAATTAAAAGAGAAGGCAAAACTAAGTGAAAAAACTAAAGAAGATTATCTTGAACAAATTTATGCAATACAAAGAGATAATTCAAATTGGGTAGCTCGTCCTGGTAGACAAATATTACACGATAAACGTGTGGGTATGGAAGAGTTTGAGAATAAAAACTCTACAACAGTGTATTCTATACCTGTGTCTGCATCTAAAATGATTAATACAAATGTATCTCAATCACTTGAAGACTTTTCAATATCAGATAAACAAGCGTATCGACTAGATAATAGATATATGAGACTGCAGTTAGAAAATACTACTAATAAAAAAGGTGGTATTAATGACTCAACTCAGATGCAAACTATTATCGATACTGAACAAAATCCTAACACTATAGTAAATTTTAAAGGTAAACCTACAAAGGTTAAGGATGTTATTTCAGAATACCAAAATGCTTTAGCACAAAAAGCAAAACTATCGTATCTATTAGCTCGTAATAATATTTTTTCTTTTGAAGATGTTTTAGATGAGTTTGAGTTATCTGTAGCGGCTAATAGAATTACACCTAATTTAGCTAAGTTTCAAGAGAAAGCCCTTGAAAATCTAAAACAAACAGGTGCATCACAACAACTTCTTGAGTTTTTTGAATTAGAAGTTGATCCTGAAACTGGTGAAAAAACTCCAACATATGATTTAAATACTCCATTTACAAGAAAAAAATATGAACAACTGTTCTTAGCTTACTTTAGAAGGGATGTTTTACAACAAAAGACTCCAGGACAAGCCTTAACATTAGCTTCGGATTGGGGAGCGTATTCTTTAAAAAGAGCTAAAAGAATTATAGATGGTAAAGTTGTTGAGTGGGAAGTAGTAAGAGTTGATCAGCAGGAAGCTAGTGGTAAAGAATATAGACCAATGTCTGATAGAGAAAAACTACAGAATAAGGTTAGTATAGAAGAAGGACAACTTACTGATGAAGAAAGATATTTAATGTATCTTGACGGGGAAAAAATTCCTAGTGGATTAGATGATTATGAGTTTTTTCATAAAAGTATAGATGATGTTACAGAAGTAGGTGAATTATTTACTGATAGACTACGTCATAACTGGCCTGTCTATGATGAAGCTGGTAATATAACTGGTTACAAAACTGAGTTTATGATGCCTCATCACTATAAAGAATCAATGAGTATAGGTGTTCAGGATGAAATACCAAAAGCATTATTAGACCATTTTGCAGCACGTATTCCAGGTCAGGATAAGCATTCAGCTGCTTCATTAGATCTTGTAGATTTTCTTCCTGCTTACTACGGATCAATGACAATGCTAGCTAGAGAAGTGTTAGAAATATCAGGTGCGGATAATGACGTCGATAAAGCCTATACACATTTTACAGATTTCTATACTCAATTAGGATCTGATGGTAAATTAAAGTTTTATACCTACGGTACTGAAACTAGTGACTCTGGTAGGTATTTAGAATATTTCTTATGGAATATTGCTAATAACAAAATATTATTGAGTGAAATAAAGTCTATAAAAGATTCAGATGAAGATTATAAAAAGATAAAAGGTTTATTGGATAAGTTGTATTTAGCTAAAGAGCATATTCTTAAATTTAAAAAAAGGGCTGAGACTTATTCTGAAGAACTAAATCAAGTAGATCGTGCAATTGATATAATGTTGAAAATGGATGAAGTAGATGAACCTTCTACAGATCTAGATGATATAGCAATTGATGAATATAAAAAATTAAGAGGTAATGCTACAGAATTTGTAAGAGATCAAATTTTAAAACTTGATGGTCTTATTGAAGATATTTGGACTGATATTCAAAGATCTGGTGTTAATATTAACAGAATTAAACAAAGAATTAATGAACTAAAGCGTGAAAAATTACTTTTAGAAAGAATTATTCAGTTTGATGCAATGGAGAAATTAAATCTTCCTATTGATGTAGAATCATTTTTAGATTATGAAGATCTCATGGGCGGTGAAGAAGTTAACATTGGGGTATTAAATAATACAATTCTTGAAGCTAAAAGAGCTCTGTTAACTAACGATTATATGCAAGAAGATGGTAGAGCTTTTGAAGTTGCGGATCAGGGTGTATTACAAGATTTAGAAAATGATAAAGATATAGCGCCATTTATTAATCCTGATAGTACTATTGATGCAGATAATTATGTCGGTAAAATACTTGCGCAAAGAAACAATAAGGAAGGATCTAGAAACATTGGGTCTGTTGTAAATGGACAAATGTCAAATACCTTCTTGATGAAACATGGTATTAATTTTAGAAGAAAACCGGAAGATGCTGCTAATCAAGTTTACATTTTAACAATTGATGATACAGAGTTTGATACATATAAACATGAAAGAAAAGCTTTAATAACAGATGATTATGAAGTTGTTCCTAACTTTAAAAGTAAGAAAACAAAACGTACAATGTACACTGGTTCTGGGTACGTTTCTGCAATGACCGATAATGCTAAAGATAGAAGGTCTGCTAAATTTTCTTTAAATATAAATGCTGCTGCCATTGCTATGGATCTAAATGGTAGAGGTGTACCTGACAAGTTAATTATTGCTATACTCAATAACAGAGTAGTAAAAGAATACTATAGAAAAGTTAAAGCTGAGAATTATGCTGTATCTCAAAGTGAGAAGAAAGAAAGTGCTAAAAAAATAGCAAGTAAGATAAAAGAAAGATTAATAAAAAAAGCAGGTGGTGATAGTGCTGTAGTTAAACCTTTAACAACAAGATTATTATTAGATGCTTTATCAAGTCCTACTCCAGAAAGTGATTTAAGTGTTTTTGATCATTTTTTAAGTATTGAATCTCAAAGTCGTGCGCACGGGGTATTGTCTCAGATTTTAAAATTAACAAAAGGACCTTCAGCAGACATGCGTGATTGGGATAAATTAAAAGACGATGCTTACGAATATCTAGGTATAGGTATGACTGAAGAGCAATTTAAGAGATCTAATATACCATATGATGTAAGAGATTATGTTTTATCTTTAAATCCTTTTATAGCAGCATATTGGAATATTAACAAGGAATTGAATGATCAAGTTGGTAAAACTGTATTGATATCAAGATCTGAGTTATTTAAAAAGACAAAAGATTCTTTATTAAGTCAGGTTGTAGTACCATACTCTTTACAAGATAAATTTATAGGTAAACTTGAGAATAATATTTTAATGTATTTTGCTTTACGTGGATATATGACAACATTAAGAGCATATGATGATGAGCTTTTAACATTGTTGCATAATAATCTTGTGTATGGAACTAGCGATGAATCTGATACAATTACAGATATAATTAAAGAGGGTAGAAGAAATAATCCGGATAATTATTTGATTAATAAATATTTACGCTTAGTTCCAAAAACTGTAATTCAAAAAGGTAAAGAAGTAATTAATAAAGATAACAAAAAGAAAGTTCATATACTAGAACCGTCGACATACGGTACTCTTGATCCGTACATGCTGTCTAAAATTCAAAACAGCTTTATGGAATTATATGAAAACGATAGAAAAACAGCATTAGCTATATTTGCCTACTCTATTGTTAAAGATGCTACATTGTTCTCTCCTAATGGTATTATGCATATATTTCCTCCATTCTTTTTTAAAGAATTGATGGGAGACACTATGTTTAATGTAGGTAAAATATTTAAGCAAGATAATTTAGAGGAGTATTTATCTCAAGGTAAAAACGCTACAAAATTTGCTAAGTATTTCGGGGGCTCTTTTAAAGAAGTTGTAGCTGATTTTATGCAAGCTTATTTAAGACATGTTGAGAATAAATATTATTTAAGGTCTGTTCCTGTATCCTATCCATCTAAAGAGGATAAAATAGTATACCCGGTTCGTTATACAAGCAGCCAAGAGACTGGAAAAGTAGATGATAAACAAATAATCATTGATATATTTACTGATGTTAAGCCTACAAAAATAAAATACAAGAAAAAGAAAGACGATCAGCAAGATGATGATGAAACAAATGTAGAAGAATCTAAAGCTGCTAGGTATAAACTGGATAAAAGGGCTAAACAAAAATTGCTGGATAACATAAAAGCTTTAAAATCTACATATAAAATAATTACAACAAGTGATGATAAAGGTAATATAGGACTGCAATTACCGTATACTTTTAAAGTTCCTTCAGGTAAAAAAGGATTTAGAGTTTACGTTTTACAAAATATATCTAAGGTATCCGATCAAGAAAAGATGGAAAATGTCAATGTAGCTGATGTATTGACAGACAAATTTAACATTGTTGCGCCTAGAGCTATATATAAACTAGCTGATTCAGAAGGAGCATATGGAACAACACCTATCGGATCTGTCTTTGGCGATCTTCCTTTATACAGTGAATTAAATAAAATTGAACTTGTTGCTGCTGAAAGAAAAGAACTTTTAGAAAGTAAAAAGGAACAAGTTGAAGAAGATGATGAAGAATCAGATTTAGATGTAAGTACTCCTGATAAACCTTTAAAAAGACCATCTAATGTAGAAGATGAAGAAACTGAGGTTTTACAACAAAGAGATGTTGATTTCTTAAAATCTAAAGGTATTACTGCTACAATAAAAAATGGAGAGTATATTTATAAAAAGAACGGAAAAACTTATAACTTTGAGGGATCACCTAGAGAGCTTGCAGATCTAATTGATGATGAGGGTGATTTTAAAAAGGCTGCAACTAAAAAACAAAAAGCTGGTAAGAAAACAAAATCAGGAACAAGTAAATTCTATGATCCTGCGTATGGACCTACTACCGGAAAAGGTAAAAAAACAAGAACTATTCCAAAAGTTTCTAAAGTTGATAAGGTAGAAGATGAAGATATAACACAGTCTGATGTAGATGATCTTTTAGAAGATGAAACAAACATTACAGGTATCAGACATTATGATGGTAAAAAGTATATTAAATACACACGAGGTAACAAACCTACTGTGTATGGTACTTATAAAACTAAAATAAAGGGTTTGAGTGCTATCGATCTTATTAAATCTGGTATAAAAACTGAATTAAGTTTAACCTTTAATGATATAGTTAGGGATATTAATGAACTTTTTATATTAGAAGATACCGATGAGAAGTCGCCAACATTTGGTGAGCAGGTAGTATTAAGAGCTACTACAGCTCCTTATAAACCTACAAAAGCTACTTATACAAAGTATCAAGGTTGGGACGAGTCTGTTTGGGATGGTCGTAAAGCTAGAATTGAAAAAACAAACGAATTATCTTTTAGATTTGAGTATGTTGGTTCTATTGAGGATGGTAAATTAGTTCTTTCTGATGAAAGATCTGAAAGACCGGTTAAAGAAAAGAAAAAAGAAACTAAAGAGTCTACAGAAAAAATTAAGGAGAGCGCTTTTAAAACAGATAAATATGTTCCTAAAAAAGGGTCTGTTCAAGAAAGCATAACAAACGAACTTGAGGATGTTATGTCAGAAAGTGCATTAAAAGCAGGGTATCTTAAAAAAGAACAATATAAATCTAAAAGAGCAACTCAGTTTATAGGAAAAGGTGCTCAAAATAGAAAAGGTGAAGATTCAAGTACGGAACGTTTTCGTAAACTATATGATAGTTATGATATAGCAAATACCGGGGATTATACTGCGGATGATATTGTTTGGGTTTCAGTAAATGGAAACAGGGCTGATAGAGTTAAAGCTGTTGTAGATGGTAAACTTCAAGGGGAATATAAAAATATTACATTAGCGATGAAGGTTGGTGCTAGTATTATAATGGATACTGCTGAACATATTGCTTCTAATAAATATAATGTTGGAGAAGTGGAAGTCGCAGCATATCTTTCTAAAAATGGATATCAAAGAGATGATAGCACTGGTGTATGGACACCTAAATCTAAAAAACAAGAAACATCAGAAGAAATAGTACCTGTTAAGAAGTTTTCACTCGGACTTGGTAAATTAAAAGTAGATGTAAATAAACTTAGACAGCAAACTGCTACTGAAAATGAACCAGATGATGATAAGTTAGATAAAGGTGCTAAAGAAGAAGCTAAAAAAATAGATTGTAGTAAAAAGAAAAAATAATATATAATGAGTTGTCAAGTAATTAGAAATACAGATACTAATGAGATTGAAAAAGTGTTGGCTCCTAATGGTAAGGAGTCAATGCTATATAAAGATATCAATAAATATATTACTAGTAAAGAAGAAGCACTTCTTGCTTACGCTCAGATATATACACCAAGCTTTAAAGAATGGTTTGGTGATTGGGAAGGTAAAGAAGAATCTAAATCTGATCTTTTACTAAATGCGTATAATAATGTAGACATTAGTAATGCAGAAAAAGATGACTATAAAATAGTAATTAATGATAATCTTTATCTTGATAACTCTGAAGGTAAAGATTCTTATTATGGATACTGGATGCCTATAATGTCAGATGGTGAAGATATAGGTAGAATAAGATTTGAACAAAAATTAAATGTTATTGAAAAGGAAGGTAAACCTGTAAAAACATTTAGTCCAAATATACAAATTTATGATAAAAGTAATCAAGGAAAAGGTATAGGTTCAAAAGTACATCTTGCACTTTATAAGTATGTAAAATCTATACACCCTAATGTACCTTTTGTATCAGATGTTCAAAATACAGTAGCTGAAATGGCTTTACTAAAATCTTTTGAAAGAGAAGGAATAGTTAAGCAAATAAATCCTATTGGTGAAATTAGTGAAAAATATGGTAACTACTCTGTAGAAAATGCTCCATTTATATTTAATGATGAGTATTTTAAAAAAGAAACTAAAGAAACATCTGGTATATCACAAGTAGTAGATGAAAATGGTGAACCTAAACTTGTATTTCATTGGAGTCCTGAAGTTAATATAGATACATTTAATCTTGAAGGTATCGGATCTCATTTTGGAACTTATGAAGCCGCAGATCAAGTTAATGAAAATAAAAACGGTGGAGTCATTACTTATACAGATCAAGAAACAGGTTTTACAGAAACATTTACTATACCCTCTGAGGATGGAAAGTTTTATCCTGCATTTTTGAATCTTAAAAATCTTGTTGAGATTGAAGATTTAGGTCAGCATACCGCTGAAAAAGATGGTAAACAAGCCCAGGGTTTAATAAATCAAGGGTATGATGGCTTCTTTTATACAAATCAATATGAAGATAAAGGTTCTACATCTTATGTTGCTACTAAAAAGAATCAAATAAAATCTTTATATAATAAAGGAAAGTTTTCTAAAAAGTCTGATAATATTTATGCTAATATAACTCAAGCTAGCGTCGATACTAACGATCCAATAACATCAAATGCTATTAAGCAACTTGAAGATGATAATTTAATTACAAAATCTGGCGAAGCATTTAACAACTTTATTATTAATAATTATGTAGCAGAAGATGTAAATAGAATTGAATCATTATTGGAGTCTAACAATATTGAATATAAAAGAATGATTGACCGTATTAAAATATACGGGCTGCCTCAATATGAGTATAAGTACAATGCGTTAGAACAACAAGAGGAAGATGAAATAAATAATATTAAAGATCTTAAAAAAGAATTAGGGATAACAGGAGAAACCTTATCTTATTCGGAGTATAGTGATATAAGTAAATCATTAAAAGCATATAATGAGCAAAATGATAAAAACTATATTTTAATTGCAGATCAAAATGATCTAGGTGGAATAACTATTAAAACAATAGTAGATAATAAAACTTTAAATAGAAGTACTCTTGATATCACTCAAGAATTGATGGATAGACTTCAAGCTTTGTTTCCAGATACTGAGGTTAGATATATTAATCAAAATCAAATTAGCGAGTTTAGCAATGGTCGATTTTCTAACACAGATGAGACACTTAATTCTTTTGTAAATAACGGAGTTGTTTATTTGATTAAAAATAAAATTACTGGTGATATTGTTGTTGAAGAATTTTTACATCCATTTGTCTCAGCAATGATGTCAGACAATACAGAACTTGCTGAATCATTATTATCTGAAATACAGGAAAGATTTCCAGACATTACTAAGTTAGTTGAAGAAACTTATACTGATGATAAAGGATTTACAGATGAAGATCGTAAAAATGAAATAATAACAAAAGGTTTACAAAGAGCTTTGTCTGAAAGACTTTATAACTCATTTAAGACAAAAGATAAGACTATTAAAAGTCTTGTTGAAACATTCTTGGATTGGGTTAAAAATTTAATTAGAAAAATAACAGGGCGTAAAAAACTATACGTTGGTGAAATATCGACAAAAATGTCTGTTGATAACATTATTAATATGTTAGACAGCAATATTCAAGTAAGATTTGGTAAACTTGATCCTAATTTTTATGCTAATCTATCTCAAGAAAAAGTAGACATTCTTAATTATGTTTTAAAAAATGCAACAGCTGAGCAAAAATATGTAGTGGAAACATTATTTGATAATGGTATTATTCATAATGAGGTAGATCATACCTATGAAAAAGTAGTGTTTGATGAAGATGGTACAATTGAAGAAGTTATAGATTATACATCTATGACTACTGCAATGAAAGGCCCGTTTACCGATACAGCCTATGAATTGAATAGAGATATTGGTACAGAGTTTGACTTTATCATGAACTCTATAGTTATGGGAGAAGATTTTGATTCTATAAAAGCTCAATTAAAAGTTATTAGTGAAGATACAGCTGCAAAATTTTATAACCATTTAAATGGTTATATATCTGGTGTAAAATCAACTGGAGCTATTATTGTTCCTCAAGTTGTACTTGGAGCTGATGTTGATAAGATAGCCGGTAAAATGGATTTACTTATTGTAGAACAGGACGGGACAATGAGAATTACCGATCTTAAAACTAGTGCGACACAGGATATTAGAAATAATCCTAAGAAATACGATCAAAAATACGAGGTTCAAAATGAAGAATCTATGTTGTATGGTGAAAGACTATCAACTAGGGATTATCATGGTATACAACAACATGGTTATAAAAGAATGATTGAGCTTGATGGTCGTTTAACTGATTATGAAGTTGCTTCAGTTAAAACTTTACATTATCGTTTTAAAATAGAGGATGGTCAAGCTGTAGAAGTTTATCCAGATCAAGAAGTTGATCATACAGCAACTGTGTATGATGATTCATTAGAAAAAATAATAGCAACACCTGCATTAGATAGAACAAAAGGTTTTAGTTCAAGTTTATCAGCTGAGCAAGCTAAACCTGAGAATAAAGAAGTAGTTGCTGAACTAAGAGATCTTATTAAAGATTCTGTAAAAACACTTGAAAAAAGAAGGGATCTTTATAAAAAATTAAATGAAACTAGCAAAGGTAAACTTGTTGTATCAAAACAACAATTAGATGCATTAGATGATATTATTTCAACATTAAATGAAAATATTGTATCAGGTAAACCTACAAGTGCTTTTTATGCATTAATTAAATATATTAATGCAGATGTAAAAGATAAAGCAAGAATGCTTGGTAAAATGCAAGATAGATCTGAGAATTTACAATTCATGCTTGAAACTGAAAAAGATTTAAAAACATATCAGCAGTTATTACAATACCCTAAATTATTTCTTAAAAATAAAACTATAACAGATTTATCTAAAGATTCACAAAATCATATATATGAGACATTAAATCTTATAAATATTGAACTTGAAAATTATACAGTTGATTTTATTACAAACAATACTAGTAGAGATTTAACCAGGGAAGAAATAGAAGGTATAATTAAAGAAGCAGAAGACATTGATTGGCACAGCGCCTTATTTGGAGATTTGTCTACAAGTTCTGATGTTCTGCTATCTGTTCTTGATAAAGTTTACAAAAGCAAACGTCAAGAAATAATTGATTTTGTACAGAAGTTAGAACTTGAAATAAAAACTGCAGGTAATAAGTTGGCAGCTTTATCAGATGATAAAGAAAAGATGTATGATTATATGGTGGCATTAGATGATGAAGGTAATCCTACAGGTTATACAGTAGATAGAGTTGGTAAAAAGTATTGGTCAAAAAGAAGAGAGATAAGAGAAAAATTAATTGATTCAGAAACAAAACTTAGATATAAATATAAACATATAACTAACTTAAAATCAGCATCTGAAAAAGATATTAAGTTTAATTTAGAATTAAAAAAAGCAAAAGAAGAAGAATCTGAGTTTAATAAAAAAGAATATTTAAATGATAAAGGGGAAGTTGTAGACGGACCTTATCATAAATATACAGATGAGTTTAAAGAAGCTAGAAGTAAGGTGATGCGCATTAAATATAAAAAGAATGCAGAAGGTGAGATTGTAGGTTATGAATGGATTCCTAAAAAAGCTGATTCAAAAGAATTTATAGAGTTTGAAAGAAAATACTACAATACTGAAACTACATTCTTAAAACCTATATACGAGTATGATAAGTCTACTAAAACATACGTGTTTAAAGGTAGAACAGAAGAGGGTATTGGCAAGTTTGTTAAATCAGATTATACTGAGGTTAGAGACATTGCTGAGAATGGTGAAGATATGCGGGATGAAAAGTATGTAAAAATAATGGAAGATAATACAGAACTTGGTATCGCAAGAAGAGAGTATTATGAAACCTGGAAAAGATTATATGGAGAACTTTTAACAAAACTACCTAACGGTGTTAAAATGAGAACCAGAATACCTGTTGTTGCAGCAAACATGATGCAACAGGCTAAAAGAATGGGAGGCGGTTCTAATTATTATAAAGGAATTTTAAAAGGAGTAGGTAGAACAATTAATCCATTTGATAAAACAACATTTCATCATTCAGTTATATTAGATGAAAACGGCGATGTTGTTAGTAACATACCTGTGTTTTATGTTTCCGATTTACAGAGTGAGTATTCTATAAAATCAATTAAGGATAAAATAACTAAGCTAAATGAGAGGTGGGCTAAAAAGTCACCAGATGATGAAGGTAAAGTTATATCCTATGATGAATATAGAAATCAGTTATCAAAACTGACAAAGTCTCTTAAAATTGAAAAAAGTAAAACACCTGCTAAAAATCTTAGTAAAGAAATGACTGTAAACTTAGTTCAGTTTGCAGAGATGGCTGAGAATTTTCAAGTGATGACAGAGTTTGAGTCTACTGTAATTAGTGTTTTAAGATCTATAAGAAGCAGAAGAGTAACAAAAAAAGATGCAGATGGTAATTTTATTACAAATAGTGTAGATAAAGCTGTTGCTAAATTTAAAGGTGAAGAATCTTTAGCAGAGACAAGACTTTTAAAGTGGATGGAAATGGTATTATATAATACTAAAAATCCTTATAGAAGTCGTATGGGTAACTTTGTAAAAAAGGTTCAATTATGGATGTCGATTAAAGGTGTTGGATTAAACCCATTTGGTCAACTTAACAACTTGAAAATGGGTAATATAAATAACATGGCTGAAGCAGCCGGTGGAACTATTTATAATAAAAAAGATTACGGTAAAGCAATTAAATCTTATACAACTGATTATTTACCAGCATTTTTAGCTGCTCGTAAAGATTATGTTTTTAAAAAGGGTAAAGATAAAAATGGTGAGTTTTATGAATTACCAAAAAGTTTTAGTAAATACGATGCCCTTGTAAGTAAGTATAGAATGATGAGAGCTATGCAGAGTAAAGATGGTATTGAGGGGTATGAAGGTAAAACTATAGATTTTTTATTTATGTTGCAACACGGTACTGAATTTTCAATTCAAAGTAAATCCGGTATGGCAATTTTAAATAATCGTACTTTGACTAATAAAATTACAGGTGAAAAAATAAGTATTTATGATGCACATTCCTTTGATGAAAAAACTGGGAAAGCATATTTAGATCCTAATTTATATGATGAAACCGATGCTGATAGGTATGAGTTAACTAATATTATTTATGAAACTAATAAACGAATTCATGGTAACTATGCTTGGGAAGATAGAATGGTTATCCAACAACATTTATTAGGGGAGATGGTAGCTCAATTCCACAAATGGGTCTATCCTTGGGTTAGAAGATGGTGGGGTAAAAATTATAATGATGAAAACTTTGGAGAAACAGAAGGTATGCTTACAAGTTTATTTAAACTTAACAGAGCTATTTATGATATGACTAAGTTAGAAGGAGGTTTTTGGAAAGGTATCACTAAAAAACAGACTTTTACTGAGGCCTGGAATACGATGAGTGATTATCAAAAATCTAATATGTCAAGACTTTTAGCTTATATGGCATTCTTCCTTTTATCATTGATAATGAAACACATATGGAAGTTACTTGCAGATGAACTTGAAGATGAAGAAGAACCAAATACAGCGTTAGTTAAGTTGGTAAACTTTATGGTTTACTTAGATGATAGAACAATGGATGAAATTACTGTAGCGTTTAATCCTGAAGCAATAGGTCAATTTGTAAAAAATCCTATAGCAATTGTTGGTTTCATAGGGGATGCTTGGGATGCGTTAAGTGAAACTTTTAATTACTTTGCTCCATGGGTTCCAGAAGAAAAAACAATATTCCAAAGAGGTGTTAATAAAGGAGAATATAAATGGACTAAAGAATGGGGTGATATTATTCCTTTCTTTAGTGCTATTAATAAATGGGATAGCTTTGAGGAACTACAAGAGTTTTATATTAAATGAAAAGGGGGAACAATTTGTCCCCCTTTTTAGTACTTGATGATATTATATTTATTTGTTTTTTCTATAAGAGCTATATCATCGTCTTTTAATTTGCCCCATCTCACTGCAATTTCTTTTCCAAAATAATCAGAATACACTCTGGTTTTATTATCAGCTCTTGCTTGTAAAATCTTAATAGATAATCCAATTTTAGAGCTTGCTTTTTTAAATGACGGAAAAGCTGCAATTACTTTTTGTAAAGCTGGGTCATAAATTCTAACACAAATGTCCTCTAAATAAATATCTGTTAGTACTTTTTTCATATTATGCGTAAAGTTTATGTGTAGGGTATTTTTTGTTCCATCTTTCTACTAAATCCTGCCAATATCCTGACTCGTTATTATATCTATTACATACTTCTACTAACTCAGGATAACCTTTTGCTAATTTAAATCTATGATTCATATCGCCTTTAAATATAGTATCTATCAGGGATGTCATAAATGATCCTTCCATTTGTAGTTTGTACATACAAAAAGTTTCTTCTGCAGGTGAAACTTTTGCTTCTTTTAATGTATTCATAATTGTCAAAATTAAAAAATATATCTAATATTATTTGGATCAAAATACTCTGAGTATAAACTGGTGAAATCTTTTACCATTTGTTTTTTAAGCTGCCATTCATATCTAATATTATCTGGAGCATACTGCGAGTCTTTAGCTTCTTGTATTTCAGGTTTCCATAGCAGTTCTCTAACTTCTTCTGAATTCCTTTCATGTTGAAACACATTGTGTGTCAAGAAGATACACTCACATTTAACATCTATACCAGCAGCCTTCACTTCCTCAAATAGTTTTCTATACTCATCCAACCATCCCTCTTCATAAATAATAGGACTGTAATTTATATGTACTTCCATATACTTCTGTAGTCTTGGAATAGATTGTATGCGATCACATATAAGATCTGTACCTGGTTCTAGAACACTAGAATACTTCTGAGGCATCAAGCTCACCCTAATTCTGTGCTTACCTGGAGCTAAGTCATATGTTTCAGGGTGGAACATACTAGGATATTTAGTGGCAAATGTGCTTTTAATTTTCTCAGCGTGATTAAAATGATTAAATACATCTTGCCAGTTATAGTGTTTGGACATAAGAGCTACATCTGTACTACATCCTATATCTATAGTGTAATAAGTATCATCTGTTTGATTAGGTGGTTTGGGCCAAAGTTTACCACTAGCCCAGCCATCAATAGACAATAATATATCACTAGTGTTCTCGTTTACATACACCTTATCATGATTGTATCTTCCTACATAGCAGTAGGACTTCATACACCCTCCCAAACATCCATAAATAAAATTGGGCGCAATTGCATCTGAACTGCGCCCATTGTCTCTAGTTTTAAGGGTCTTTGTTTTTTGCTTTATTATCTTCATAATAGTAGTAATAGTAATACAGTTAATGCTGCACCTCCTACAGCTCCTTGAACCAAACCAGTTCCGTAAGAAGGTTTAGGTTTCTTGTCAAATATAAACGCATCCACACCTGTATTTTTGAAATATGGATTGGTATGTTTAATCTCAACTCTTGTCCTTGAAGGAACATAAAGTTTGAATTTACCTTCAGTGTTTTTACGAAAAAACCTTGCTTTCATTTTAGTGAGTGCTACGTATTGAGAATCAATAAACTTTATTTCATTTATTTTAATTCCTTGTTTTTCAACTGTAGCATCTATTTTATAATATGTCGTAGAGTCTTTTGCTTTAGATCCTATTCTTACAGTACTATCTTCATAGTATTGAATAACATCTTTACACTTAATAGCAATACTATCTTCCCATTGTTTCATTTTAGCTGTATCAATATAAGGAACAGGAACTTCTTGAATTACAACTTCTGTACCTTGGGCTATTAATGCTTCGACTTCTTTTACTTTTTTATTATATTTCTCTGTAGTTTGAAATAACTTAGCTCTTAAGTCTTTCATGCTCTCTTGATTTCCAACAATTTGAGCATCTTTAACAATTATAATATTTCCTAAGCTATCTTTAACATGATTAGCGTTTTCATATTTAACTTGTAAAGCTTTAAAAGCTTCTGTAGATTTACATTTGTCAAACATTAGTATAATGATGACAAGTATTAATCCAATAATAACAAGGTTTTTGTAGTTTAAATTAATCATTTTAATAAATTTTGTTGTTTTAAAATTCCCTCTATAGTAAACATAAGAGATACAAAATCAGATACATTACCAATTTTATAATCAAACTCCCAATCGTCTAATGCTGTTTCTGATGGGTGGTTGTTTATAGGTTTTACAAAAGGCTTATCTACTCTTATTAATAATCCATTTCTATCTTTAATTGCTTTAGCTTCATTAGGAAATCTTACATCTGTAATAATCCAGTTGTCGCAATCCCAACCTTTGGGGGCTCTATCAGCAGGTACACATTTATAATCAGCGAATAAAGCATTTACCCAAGCATTAGTGTGAAGACCATCTCTAAGAGCATCAGTTCCAAGTTTTTGTAAAAACTCTCTTATAGTCATAGGCATACCGTGTACATTCCACTGTGGTCCAAGATTTTGCTTTTTAATAAATTGATCTTCAAAATCTTCTATTTCTATACCTGTTAAAAGAGATGCTATTTGTTTTAATTTACCCGCATACTTTTTAATCTCCCAAGTGGATTGTTCTTCAAGCCACCATTGGTGTGATTTATAATCTTTGATTATATCCTCTATTGTTAAATCTCCAATATTATAACAATTGAGATATTGTATCATCATACCAACAGTATCTTTACCAGATCCTGAATACCCATTGATTCCTATAATCATATTATATATTTATAGATTTTGGAGAAGGTCCTAAATAAACTTGAAATTTAAAAGCTGAATGTAAATGTTTTGGTATTTTAGATTCTTTTATATGCTTAATTATAATTTTATCTAAAAGTTTATGATCTATTTGATAATCTTCAAAAGGTATTTTTTTTCTACCAGTCTCATCAATGTGAGCTTTGTCTATAAGTTTTAAAAAATCAGCTTTAGGTATTGAGTTATTATAGATATCAACAAAGCAATTCATGAGAGATTTTTCAAACTTTTTATTATTCATAGTCATTTGCAAAATTACTAAATAAAGGGGAAGAATATAATCCCTCCCCTTTTATTTTGTTGGTTTTAATTAATTAAAAGTCGTTTAACCAATCAATACTTGTTGCATCAGCAACAACAAGTTCTGGTTTAGGACTTTCAATTATAACAGTTGGCATTGGTGCGGACTCTTTGAATGTTGGTTTTTCTGTATTAAGCTGAAATTCCTCATTAAAAAAGTTATGTAAATCAGAATGTCTTTTAATCCAGTTTCGAGGAGAGTCTTCTTTAAATGCATGAGTTGCAAAATTGTAAAGAGACCAGGCGTTTGTAACCGGTACACCATAATCAAAAGATGGTTTTTCCAATTCTCTTTTCATTATGTTTATTTGTGTAGATGTAATAATTTCTTTTTGCACAAACATAATACCCATTAGTTCAGCCATTCTTTTTCTGTCTAATTCAATTTGTTTCAACTTCTCTCTATCTTCTACTAATTTGTCAAAAATATCTTTTGCATTATATAAATAGTTTCTGATTTGTTCAATTGCTTCAGTGTCAGCTGTTCCAGTATGCTTACGTTTATAAGCTCCAAGATCACCATAAACACATCCATTTTGACAAACCATTACATGCGCTCCAATAGCATACTTAAAAGTTACCATTTTATTATAACTATTTTGCCATGCGATCATAAGACCCATTTCAGGGTCATCTCCAAAATTAATATGATATTCCGCTTGTCCAATATATCCGTCTGCAGCACTTCTATAATGAGTTTTACTAAGAGAGAAACCCATATCTTTTAAAATAAACCTAGTGCTTTCGTCTATAAGTTTATGTGCAATAGGTGTATAACTTTCTGTTTTTTCTGGGAGAGGTGCACTAAACAATCTCTCCATTGCTGTTAATGTATCCATAATTAAAATAATGTTAGTTGTTCGACTTTTCTTTTAATAATTTTGTCGATGTTATTAATTTCTTTGTAAATGTTCTGGATATAATAGTCTAAGTCTAAGTTATACTCATCAAACTCTTTATTTTCAGTTTTGTTGAATATTTGTTGTAACCATTTACCAGACTCAATTTGAATTTCTCTACCGTCTATATTTTTTTTTACAAGTTTAACTCCATTTTTAGATATAAAGTAACGACATATTTTTTGTTGTTCTTCTTCTATTAACTGTCCATCATTTATATATAAAGCATATATTTTCCAATCTCCTTTAGCTTTTATACCGCCACAATAGTCTAATATATTTTTATTCTGTTGTATAAAATCTTCAGGTTTTGTTCCGTCTATAAAATATGCATATATAGCTTTAGGAATAATTAAAAAGGATTTATTCTTGTGTAAAATAGCAACTTTCTTTTTTTCTAAATCTTTAAACTCAAATCTACCTTTGCATTTAGGTTCTTTTTCAGGATTTTGAGGAATAGCTATATAATTATTGACATCGCCAATAATCATTTTCTTATATTCATCATGTTCTAATGAAAGCATTGTAAGCTTTTCCCATTCTTCACATACTTTTAGATAGTCTTGTTTATAACAATTTGGAATCATCATTTCTAGACCATCTGTATTTAACATTATAGGAACAGCTCCAGGAATTCTCAAAACTAGCATTTCTAATAGTTTTGTAAGAAGAAGCTGACCGTTAATGGTTATACTCATTGTGAATTTAGGATCATATAAGAAACTATTTTCATCATTACTTAAACCATAAGTAGAATTAAGAATAATTTTATAAACGTAATTTTTTGGATCAGTTTTAGAATACTTTTTTCTTTCTTCAAAAAACCATTCGTATAGATCACAAAAATGATTTTGATCAATATGACCAGGAGACAGTTTATTTCTGATTGCTAAATTAGGATAGAATGATGTAACGTCTGATGTCATTATAGTAAATCCATCTTTAGCTTCATAAATACCACCTTCTCTAGAACCATGGATACCGCCTAAACCATAGTATATATCAATATCTTTATAAAATATTTTATGATTTAGAGCACCTTTTGTTTCTTTTATAACCTTACCTTTAAAGAACATAAGTAGTTCTTTAAATTCAGTACATTCGAATTCTATATATGGAAATATACATTCTCCTAAATATACAACATCCCTTTCTGTTTTCATTTTCTTAAGTTCATACTTGGATATACCAGTCTTTTTACTTAAAAAGTGACAAAAAAGTTCTCTTGCAATTTTAGTTTCTGATGCAGAATATAAATTTAGTCCATACTCATCACTTAGAGATTTTCTTAAAGCAATTTGCTCTTTGCTGGCTTTAAAAATTTCTTTAGTTGATGTTACATCGTTAATGCAGTATTTTATGATCTTTTCTAACTCGTGAATATTTGTCACAGGTTGATCATGTCTATGAGGCATTTCTTCAACATTTTGCCAATCCATAGAATACTGTATCCATTTTAAACTGGATCTTTTAGCAGCATTATCCCAATGATTCATTTTAAATAAATCAATCTGTTTAACCCCAAGTTTCCATTCTGGATAGTCAACTTGTCTATCATCTTGATTATTTATAATGTATTGAGCATATTTATAAATGATATTTGCAATATCACCATTGCTAAAATCGTCCCAGTCATGATGATTTTCTAAAATGTACTGAGTAATTTGAGAATCAAATGCTAGACCATTAAAAGAAATATGCCATTCTTCTTTATCCATATTTTGAGATAAAAAATAAACAAGATCGTGAAATTCACTACGATCAGAAAGAGAGTGTAATACAAACACTCTCCTTCTGCTTTCTTTATAATGTTCAAAACAGGCTACAAAACAATTACAAATTGTCTCATAATCCATTACCCAATGATTCATAACAGATTATTATAGAGAAGATACAACTTCAATACCTGATTCTGACTTAATATACTGATTAAAATTAAAATCATCAGAGTTTACAGCATTTGCTTTTACAAAACTTCTGATTTCATCTAGCTCATGTATAAAATATTCCCAAGGTGAAGCTACTTGTATTCTTTGTACTTTGTTTTGTTGTGATTTTTTACCATCATCTGTCTTTACTAAATCCATTTGAGGATTCCCAAAGTCATCTAATCTTTCCATCATTGTAAAAGTATCTCTTGTAGATTTACTTAAAATAGCTAAAGCTTCAAGTTTAGGCATATAAATAGCCTCTACAAAA
>Ga0315900_10000595_pt1 | contig 61973 bp, 79 predicted proteins | sample LakEriMetagenome_FD_203521 | JGI IMG/M metagenome (GOLD analysis project Ga0315900, IMG submission 203521) | Freshwater fungal communities from buoy surface, Lake Erie, Ohio, United States - Buoy 12 MA114 | ecosystem: Environmental > Aquatic > Freshwater > Lake > Lake biofilm | place: USA: Lake... | reverse complement strand
AAAAGCTGAAAAGTTGAGGGAAAAATTGGGAATACCGAATAAAATTCCTCCTCCAAATGCAACACCTGTAAACCTTGAAAGTGTAGGTTTAATGCCTGCTTTCGCAATTTGCGACGATAGCGAGGGTGAACAACGATAAAAAAAATGCCTCAACTACAAAAAATAGTTGGGGCTTTATTTGCTTATATAAACAAATAGCCCTATCTTTGTAACAACAAATCAAATCACTAACATTAAAGTAACTTTAATTATGAAAAACGAAACTAAAAGCAGCGTTACAGGCGCAGGGGTAGGCAAAAAGGTAGTTATCAAGAAAGTTGTTAAAACTGAAACACCGATTGTAGGCGAAGAGAAACGCGGACGTGGCAGACCTCCGAAAGAGAAACCCCCCGTAGAACTGCCTTTGTTGGTAATGCTCACCATTGACGATTTATACATTAGACCAGGTCTTAATATCCGTACCGATATGGGCGACCTTGTAGCCTTTGCAGCGGACATCCAACAAAACGGCGTTAAAGTACCCCTATCAGGTTACTATGACAAAGAACTGAAAAAGTATGTAGTGGTACAAGGCCACCGCCGCCACGCTGCTTGTTCACTTATCGGTAACTCTATCCAAATACCGTTCTACTTGGAAAGCGAGGGCTATACCGACAAAGAGCGCATTGCCGACATGATAACCAGCAACAGCGGCAAGCCTTTCACATTTTTGGAGGAGGCGAAAGTTTACAAAACCCTCAAAGAATCGTACTACATGACCAATGTAGAGATTGCTGCAAGAGTTGGTAAAACTTCGATGCACGTAGGCAATTCCCTCTTGTTGTTGGATGCTCCCAAAGAATTGCAGGACTACGTAGAGCAGCAGTTTGTATCTGCTACATTAGTAGTTGAGCAGTTGCGCCAAGAGGATGGTGTGGTAGTACTCGAAGGCATCAAAAAAGTATTGGAAGAGCAGGAGGCAGAAGGCAAGCCCAAAAAAGTGACTAATAAGCACCTCAAACCCAAAATTCAGGTTGAAAAGGTAAGCCATTTGGAGGGAACAGAAGAGGACGACGAGCCAAACGAGAAACCTGTAAAAACCAAAGCCACTAACACAGTGGTTATCAGTGAAATTATAGAGGAACTTTCAGAATATAAAGACCTCGCAAGCAAAACAGCGGTCAAAACTTTGAACTGGGTAAAAGCTTACATGGAGGGCAGCCTTACAAGTGAGCAACTGTACACCCGAATGACAACCGACTTAATCTAAATTTACTCACTTTTTCAACTAAGCAAAAACTATGAAAGCTATTGATAAAATTGAGGCTTTTGAACCTTGCCTTACTGCTATTGAGTGGTTAAAAAGTAGAACGATTGAGCAGTTGGTGGACGAGTGTCGTAGAGGTGATTGGATGCTTTGGTTAGCCGTACATCTAAGGATGGATTATAAAATCTTGATGCAGGCTAAAGTAAAATGTGTAAAAACTGCTTCGCACCTAATGGTAGATAAAAATGCTATCGCTTCCTTAGAAACTGCCGAAAAGTTTAGTTTAGGCACTATCAGCCGCGATGAATTTCAGGTACATTTAGGTAATTATTTACATCCAACTTATAACTTACAGTTTACTTATGTAGCTGCGGATGCTGCTGCTTTGTTTGCGTGTTATTTTGACGACTACACATATAAAATAACTGATTTGAATGTGGCTGCGGAAAATGCTTATAATGTGGCTGCTTATGTGGCGGATGCCTTTGCTAATACTTGCGACAATTACCGCGAAGGTGCCAAGTTACAGGCTAAGAGCCGACTTGATACAGCCAATATCTGTCGCGAAGTTTTTGGACAACTTATGAAAGACTTATTAAACGCTTTATAATGATAGTATTCAAGGAATTGGTTGCGGAGGGATTTGGTTCTCTCTGCAACCCTTTTACCTTCAACTTTGCTTATAGTGGGGTATGGTTGGTAAAAGGTGAGAATGGGGTAGGTAAGACTACTATTTTCAATGCCCTTTGTTGGGCACTGTACGGAGAAGTTTTAAAGCCTGTTACCAAAGGGCAGGTAGTAACCCTAAAAGCTTATCAGGGTGCCAAATTTCAGGGTACTAAAGTAGCGGTTACTTTCTTTGTGGGTACTGTTGAATGGTCGGTAGTTCGCCACATCAAATACAAGGGGCAGACCTGCGGCATGACTGGCGGCGACAAGTTGATGATTTTTCAGGGCGGTGAGCTTATCCATGACGAGGTTTTCAAGAAAGGTCAGCAGGCATACATTGACGAGGTAGTGTTAGGCATGGACGTTAAAATCTTCATCAACTCCGTACTTTTCGGTCAAAAGATGAAACGCCTTATGTCAGGCAGCCCCGAAACCATGAGGCAGTTGTTTGACGAGATGTTTGATTTACATTTCATCAACAGGGGCAAAGAACTGGCAGCCGAAAATTATAAGGAGGCGGATGCTGCAAGGGTCGAACTCGAACATCAGATAGCGATGGAGCAGCAGGCGGTTGATAACCTCAATCAAGCCATTGCAAGGGAGAAGGATGCAGTAGCCAATAGCAAAGCAAACATTGAGGCTAAGATTGCCGCAAAAAGAGTAACAGTACAGGAATATTTGGAGAAGATTACTAGGGCAGAAGTTGAGATTAAACAGCGCAGATTTGAACTATCATCAATCAATAACAAAGAAACTTTAGACCTGCGGATAGAGGCAACGAGCCGAGAAATTGCAGAACTTGACGGCAGGCACAAACGTTTATATGGCAGGTTAAATAAATCTACCGCGCAGCTTAATCTCTACAAAAACACCGAGGCGACGCTAAAGACAGAACTTGAAAACATTGCCACACATTGCGCACTTTGTGGTCACTCCCTAGGGGACGATAGCATTGCACAAACTAAAGTTACTTTAACAGAAAAGTTGTTCAACATTGAAACCTTATCCAAGGAACAGGTTAAAGAGTCGGAAACTGTTTTAGATGCTTTAGGCGAAGTAGAGGAAACTCTTGCAAGATTGAATGAAGAGCTTACCCATTGTAAGACAGAACTCAAAACCTTAACCGAAACGCAAAATTTTATCAAGGATGCGGAAACGTACCTAACCACATATAAGGCTGCGGTCAATCGGATTGAGTATGAGATTAAAGACTGGGCAGAATTTGAGCACACCCCCACAATCGACATAAAAGAAGCGCAGGAAACGGTACAAGCCAAACAGGAAATTCTTACCAAACTTGGCAATAAGCTTACAAGGGTCAAAAACCTGTTAGAATCAATCAAGTTTTGGAAGGACACAGGGTTTGCAAGTAAAGGTATCAAAGCCTATGTTTTCAACACCATGCTCGAAAGATTGAATGAAAGCGTCCACGCCTACGCCGCCAAAGTTGGGTTATCTATTAGCTTCGGGGTGGACTTGACCAAAGCCTCAAAACCTTTCTACGTAGAGGTACACCACAAAGGCGTTGCCAAACCCTACGAAGTGTTATCAGGTGGACAGGCGCAATTGGTGGACGTATGCCTCTCATTTGGCTTGCATGACCTTATTTCTAAGTCAATGGGTATATTTATCTTAGACGAGGTATTTGAGGGCTTAGACGAGGCAAATATCCGCAAGGTGTTCGACTTTGTACGTATGAAGGCAGCCGAGGGCAAAGTGGTGTATGTAATTACACATCAGGACAATTTAGATTTTCAAATGTGCCATACCCTAAATGTTAGAATGGCGAATTACAACACAATAGTAGAATAATGACAATCGAACTCGACTACTTGGGCAAAGCCCCCCGAAAGAAAGGCATCAACAGTAAAGTAAAAGGCAATAAGAACGAACTTACTTTAGCCAAAGCCCTAAGCTCCTACACAGGCTTAGAATTTGTGAGAGTGCCACAATCGGGGGGTCTTAGATGGGAAAACGCAGCAACGGTAATAGGTGATTTGATAGTAACTAATGCAGATGCTGTTTTCCCCTTCGCAGTCGAAACGAAACATTTGAAAACATTAGCCCTACAAAAGTCGGGGCTGCTTCGTACAAAGTCTAAAATCTACGGACTATTTGAACAGGCAGCCCGCGATGGGCTAAGGGCGGACAAAATCCCAAGCCTTTGGGTTAGGGGGAATGGTATGCCTGCTGGCACTTGGTGGGTCTTTATTCCTACTCCTATCTACTTCAAGCTAAAGGACGTTTTGATAAACTACGTAGGGGTTTTGCAGTACGGTGAGGGGATAATTGGTATAAACTCAAAGGAATTATTTGCAGCCCCTTGGGAACAGGTAGTAACTTTATTGACATAAACTTGCATACTAAAGCAAAATTTCTTATCTTGCGTTAAAATTACATACCATGAAATTCAATCCAACCATCTTGATATTGGCCTTCGTTGTGGGCCTGATGATACTCCGAAACGCTTACATCAAAACCGAACTTAACCATAGCCGGAAAGAGCTCAAAGAAGCAGGGGAAACTCAACAAGCCATTTGGCGCAAACAAAAACAGGCACTCCTGCACGTACAGGACAGCCTAGAAAAGGAAAACGACAGGCTGAAAAGCAGCGTCCTGAAAAAGCAGGAGGCTCTTGATTCAACCCTTACACTAATTGAGGCTCAAAGCCTCTCATTACAAAACCTTAAAGTAACTTTAAACAGAAATGAAAAACAATATAAAATCAATATGGCTGTGTTTGATAGCCTGCCTCCTGATGCCATTGATAGCATATTCACAAAGCTTATCGGCACCAAGTGATACAATAGCCTATCCAATCTTTTCAATCGACACGCAAGGCAGGAAGATTGTCACAATTACAGCAGACCAACAACGCGAAATTACACGCAAGTTGGTAGATTACAACCAGTGCCAGCAGTTATACTACCAAGGATTAGAGTACCGGAAAATACTTGAGCTGAACCTAAACACAACCAAATCCGCATTAGGCACTTGCATAGAACTAAAGGACACTTTGATTCAAATGTACAATAACACCAGCCTAATGTACAAGTCTTGCCAAGAGGCAAGCGCCATAGATGCCAACCAATTAGCCTATCAAGTAAAACAGACCAAGAAATTTAAACGACGGTCTTTGTGGTTAGGCGGTACGTTGGTAGTGACCGTACCCTTAGCTATAATCCTTATAATACTAAAGTAACCAATGGACAGCCCTAAAACGAAAAAAATCTATCCCACAAAACAATGGTGGCAAGGCGCAGAAGACCGAGCGCAGCCAATGGAGGCGGAACAAGTATTCAAAATACCTGTACTGCGCATTGGAGAGTTTATTAAACAGTATCATCCCAACGTAGCCGTAAATACTATCAAGTATTGGATTTACACAGGGAAGATAGACCATACAAAAATGGGTAGGGAAAGCGTTGTAGTGCTTACTGCCAAAACCTTAGCCCACAAATAGTTTAATGTTAGTGTGAATTTGTAAGGAGGAGCTTAAAAAACTCCTCTTTTTTAGGCGCTCTAAAATTTGCTTATATCAACAAAATACTTTATCTTTGTGACACTAATAGAAATCAACTTTGATGGTGCTTGTTACAACACAGGAAAGGGCGGTGTTTGTGGTATTGGGGTAGTAGCCTGCATAGATGGGGAAGAGGTCGAAAGCCTTGCCGCCTATCTGCCTAAGATTGGTACTGTTACCGACGCAGAATATGGAGCATTGAGGGAGGCGGTTTTACTTGCTTTGCAACTAGCCAAAACCTACAAAGATGCTTACTTTATTTTCAAGGGTGACAGCCAAATAGTAGTTAGGCAGATAAAGGGCATCTACCAAACAAACCCAACCCATACACCTATCAAAAACGAAATTATAAACTATCTATCAAAACTTACAATGTACTCCCTCCATTGGATACCAAGGGCGCAGAATGGGCTTGCTGATATTCTTTCAAAACGAGGTAGGGCATTGTGGAATACCGACTAACAAAAATGGAAACAGATTTTGATTTATTAAACGATGGGCAAAAAGCAGCTTTCAGACCCATGTGGGATTATGCTCTTGGCAAAACAGACTACCGATACTTTGTGTTGGAGGGTTGGGCAGGGACAGGCAAAACATTCCTAACCTCTATGTTTGCCCAGTGGCTACTCCACAAAAAAGCCTGCAAACGCCTGGCAATTTGCGCACCAGTAGGTAAGGCAGTCAAAGTATTGTCCAACACCCTAAACTTTGAATCCGAGGACATGGTATTAGGGACTTTACACTCTTTGTTTGCGCTACGTCCTCAAATCAATACAACCACAGGGGAACAGGAATTTAAACCCGACCCCACCACCATTGCCGAAATTAGCTACTGCGATTTTTTAATCTGCGACGAGGCTTCTATGATTGCCTCTGAATTATTTGAACACATAGAGCGCAGGGTAAACATGGGTAAACTCAAAGTTTTGTTTGTAGGGGATGGAGGACAAGCCCCTCCGATTGGTGAAAAGCAGGCAATACCCTACGACTCCGCAAAAAGAGAACTCTATAAAATGGGTTTCTATGAGTTGAAAGAGATTGTAAGACAGGGCGCAGACAACCCAATTATACCTTTCACCAGTAGCCTACGCAAACGAGTACACAGCCCTACGGTTATCCTCAATACTGATACCTCAATCAATGAGGCAACAGGTAAAGGGGTGCAATGGGTGAACGACAGCAAAGTGTTGAAAGCTCTTATCAAAGCTCTGTTTACATCGGACGCTTTCAACGAAAACCCCGACCATGCAAAAATCATTTGTTGGAGAAACGAAACAGTTGATAACCTAAACAGGGTAGTGAGAAACTTTCGATTTGGCAAGGGCATCGGCAAGATTGTGAACGGTGAAAAGATGGTAACGGCAGGCATCGTAAAGAATCGAGAGGGTGTTATCATGCTTAGTAACAGCACCGAGTTTGAAGTATTGCAGTTCACAGAAACGGCAGTAGAATGGCAGGAAAAAGAGTTCAAAGCCTACTGCTGCCGAATACAGGCAAGTGACTTGACAACCCATACTATCTACGTGGTTCATGAGGAATCCGAGGAGATGTATAACGGAACTTTGGAAATGGTAGCCAAAGAAGCAAACAGAGAAACCAACCGCCTTAATCGTGCGGCTATGTGGCAACACTTTTGGAGGCTTAGGGAGCTATTTGCGGACGTGAACTATAACTATGCCATTACCACCCACCGAAGCCAAGGCAGCACCTACAAATACGCTTTAGTGATAATTGAGGACTACCTTGGACGTACCAAAGAAGTTTACGAAAGAAACCGATTGATTTACACCGCCTGCACACGTCCAAGTAATGTGCTTTACATGGTAGGCAATATCTAAGCTACAATTATGCAAGGAATTAAAACCGAGTTTTTCACCGACGTAAAAATGCCGATAGTAGCAGGTATGCAATTCGGTACTAAAAACAATACACTGCGAATTGTTGGGTATGAGATTTTTAGGCAGTATTTCGATACAGCACAAAAAGACTGGCAGGTAGGGGTTGAGGTAATTGAACGAAAAATTAAATAGAGCATCCATAATGGAAAAGGTCATCTATAACAAAAACGGAGGGCTTGGGGTTATCCTAGATGCACAGGATTGTGTAGCTGATACCTTTGATACAGTTGCTTTAGAGGTTGGAACAGGAACCCTAAGCCCTAACGACTACACAACGCTTTTCGGACTATTTAAAGAGTCTGTTGAGTATGTTGGCACACTAAAGAATGAGGACTTTACAATTATGTGTTTCCACCTTGGGGATGAGGACACCGCCGAAAGTCCTAAAAAATACTACAGTTGCATCTATTGGATTTCTCCCGCACGCTTAGCCAATAAATACAGCATTGGCAGCAACGTTAGGGACTTTCATTTCAAAGATGGCAAATTCAAATAACCATTAAAGTAACTTTAATACAAATGGCAAAGCTTAGAAAACTAGACAAAAAGACTAAGATTGAGTGGTTGGAGGACTTTTACCACTTACACCATTATTTGAAGTTTCCGAAGGCTATGGCCATAGAAGGTATTTTAAAAAAGCGGTTGATGTGTGCAGATACCTACGAGCAAAGGAAAGTAGAACTACTAGCCTTAGTCGAGAAAAACAAAACCTTTTTTGAGGGCTTGACGGTATCTGACCTACGACCCAAGCACAAAGAACTACTAACACTTTAAAATTTTACCTATGTGGAACTTACAGATGACTTCCCAAGCAGTACACAAACTAAGAGAGTTCAGAGATACCCTAAAAGACGACCCCCAAACTCTGACAATTGTTGATTGGTTTTTGAACGGTTTGATTGAGGGCGTATATATGCACGGCAAACTTTTGGAACTGCCCGACTTTAACCTGCTTACACTTATTGATGTAGTGAACGGTCACGCCTTTGGCATTATGGCAGAAACCAATGGGCAGCCGATTGAATACGATTGTTTTCTATGCTTCCATGTAAGGGTAAATTTCTCCCTGCCTAATGCCCCAATAATGCAGAAACTTGGGGATGGTACTGTTAGACCCTTACACATGGCTGCCTATGATGATTTTAATTCTTGGCTTTGTAAACTCATAAATTTAAGGTTATGGAAAGGGTAGATTATAGAACCTACAAAGGGCTTTGCTTTTGCAAAGAAGGTTCTGTTTGGGCTAGGGATTCCTACACTTATGAGGTAAGCATAAGTTTAGCACTCTACCCAAACATCCTGAATACTTTACCAAAGTGTATCAAAACGGTACAAGGCGATCGCCTTACGTTAACTGCCTACAGTCTTACACAAATTAAGCAATACATAACTCACATCAACGACCATGCAATTGAAACCTCTAACACCTCCGAGCGATAAAATACGCCACGTCCGAATGATTAACGGATTTCAAATAGGATTCATCGTAGAGAAAAGAGAGGCGTACTACCTGCTGCCCCTGCTTGACTACTACCTACTAATAACAACTCCTCAATACCGCGACGCAATATCTACTTACGACGAGTACGAACTTACTTTTGAAGATGGTAGCTTAGGATTTCAAGTAATGGGTATAGCTTTCCATATAGAGGCTACAATTGCCTTTGCCTACAAAAACTTTGATATTTTCAAGCAGGTAGAAAGCATCACCCTTGAACGCATTAACCCCAACGGCGCACTAATCAGGTCTGCCCCTTCCCCTACATGGCCAGAGGGTTTAAAAACTGCGGTCGATACCGGAGGATTGATAAGAATCCTGCAAGAGTTTGTCGAGAATTATGAGGGCAACCAATTCTACCTACTTGATACACTTTGGGGTAAGGGAGAAATACAGGTAGAGGATATGCTTATTGGCAACGATGGCAACCACTACAAACTGATGGGTAGAACTACAGGAGGCTTTGGCAGACCTACCTATCTTCTGTATTGCAAAGAGGAAGGCACTACCCACCAAATAGATGGGTTGCAGCCCTATATACTATTCACCAACAAACCTATAATGACACCCACTTATGAAAGAGCAGAAGTTATGATGATTACCAATATCCATATTGAAACCTGCCATTCAAGGGCGCAACTTGGGCAACCTTGTACATTTGTCCAATGGACTATTGGCGGTGTTGTGGAAAGGCATTTTGTTAGGTTAGTAGGTACGGCTTACAGCGTTAAAAGACACTTAGAAAATGTAATTAAAGAACCTGACAAAGAACTGCAAGAAAGTTATTACAAAGAAATTTTAAAAATTCTTAAATAAAGTTTCTTATAAATTTGCTTATATCAACAAAAGATACTACCTTTGTATCACTGATTCGGTTTAGGGCTTATCCTACGGCGGCGTAGGCTGGCAAACTTCGGGAGAGGGAGGTCGGTGCTTAAAAAGTGCAAGTAAGCCCTAATACCCTATTTTCTACAATCACTAACATTAAAGTAACTTTAATCAAATGGCAAAATCTAAGCTGCCTAACTGGGCAAAATTCCTAAAAAGCCACGACCCACTACGTCCAAACATGGGTATAGCGCATTTGCGCAACGGCTTAATGTATCTCACAGACGGACATATCTTGTACCGCTGCGATGTTGATAAATTCATTACAAGCGGCAAAGAGTTCGCAGACGGCAAAGCATTAGGCTTACAAGTTTTGGAGGCAATGACTAAAGCCACCTCCATTGTATTTAAAGAGGACACTATTGAGCTATTCAATGCTAAAGGGGAATTGGAAAGCGTTTATTACTACGTAGCCAAATATGACGGCAAAGCTCAATACAACTGGTTTATTGAAACCAACGGACAACCTAAGGAAAAGGGCGCAACAAGCCCTTACATCAATATCGAAGCTGCGATACCTATCAGCAAAACTTATCCATATCGCTTTTTTCCTATAGATGCAAAGTTACTATCAACACTATGCAGTCTTTTTATTGCGGACAATGACCGCGTTGTGCTGCGAACCAACAAAAAGAAAGATGCAGACGAAAGCCATATCAATACAACTGCTATTTTTGTTTACCCTGTTGCTGGTTACATGGGTACTATAACCAAACAGGAGCAACTTGGTATTATCATGCCCCTCAATTTATCCTATGCAGCGGAAACCGAACTAAACGACTTGGTAAACTTCGAGTTGGGCATTAACCAACCACAAGCCGACTTACTTGATGTATAGACTATTGACAGAGGATAAGGACATTAAAACGGATGTCCTTATCCCAATAGATTGCACCTTACAAGGGTACTTCGACGTACTCAAAGAGGCTACTGCCGCAGGTTGGAAACTGTATAAATCCTCCTTCGACTTTACAGGCATTAACGACTTACACAAAGCTCTATACGGCACCGAATTACAACGCAATGCTTTTATCCGTGACTACAAGAACGACAAAGGGGTTGTAGGGCAGCTTAAACCGATACTGGTAGATGCTTTGGACTACTTGGAGGGCAATTCCCCCGCAAATCAAAAAGTTAGTTTAGTACTGGCTATTCAGGTAGCTCCTTATGGCTCTGAAACTGCGAACTACGTAAGCCCACTATCGGATTTTGACGATACTTTCAAACAAGCCATTACCTGCATAAATGAGTGTTCCAACAGTAAAGAGTTAATGATGATGGTCATAGCCGAGGCTTTGGGAAAAACTTCAATCTCATACACCGAGGAACAGGCTATTTACAAGTTCATAACCGACAATTCAGACATACATACGTAAAACACAAAAAGCAGGTCTTTACAACCTGCTCATTAAAGTAACTTTAATTATATGGCATGGTATAAAGACAATGAGGATACATCCCTTCGCGGATTTAATGACGAGCTTAAAATTACAGAATTGGTAAGGCTTCTAATGGAGGCTATTGATTCAGGGCATACAACTATTAAAGTGTCCGTAGAGCTTGATTCTGACGAGGACAACACTTGGGTACAAAATATCATGCTCGTTGCCAAAAGCTAAAAATCTAATCAAAATGAATATCCTACAACTTTCCAATTTCAAAGCCAAGATTGGCAAACGTCACCAACCTAAAAAACTGCTCAAAGGCACAGCCAATAAATTTATGTTGGAAAAGACTGCATTAGAGGGCAGCATTGAGCAGTTCATAGAATCCTACAAAAACCACAAGGGCAAGGATACAAACACTTTTGGCGTAGAGTTCGCAGAAGACAATGGGCAACTCTACGTAAAGTTTATAAAGCCGCACGACAACGCTCTAATGTTTAGAGAGGTCGGCAGCCGATACGAAGCCTATAACAAGGCATTGGTCGATTATATGCGTAAAACCTACGCCAAAGACGAACAAGGCCTATTCAAATTTTTCATTACCGACACACCCAATGCGGACGGTTGGTATCCCACAATCACAACCTACAAAGACTAATGAAAACGAATAGCAATCACGGACTTTTGTGCAACCTATTAAATCACAATAGTTCAGTTCCGCAGGAAGAGCTTACAAAGGCAATCGGTGAAGCCCTATCAACAGGCATAGCCCTATTCTACTACATCAAAGAATCGGATGGCAGCCTCCGCAGGGCAACAGGTACAAGAGTTCCAGAGCTGATACCCTTCAAACGATTGGAGGAATACAAAGCGACATTGGCAGGGGTATCTATGGGGCTTGCATCCGTAGAGGTTGTAAAGAATCAGGGTCACAGCGATTTGCAAGTGGCACAGGATTGGGTTAGGGAGTTGGGCAAAGATGTGGCTGCGGTAATAGCCGACCTCAACCGCCACACAGAGGTTAAACCAATCGACCCCGAAAGCCCTACCATTTCCTACTACGACTTTGAGGCAAAGGACATTCGCAGCTTTAAATTATCTAACCTTGTAGCCATTCTTTAGTATGTACAGCTATTACGATGACAACGACCCAATGGATATGCTGCCTTTGGATCTTACACATCCTAACGGTCACATAGAGCGTTTTCAAATGCCTCGCTTCCTTGCCGAAATAGCAAATGCCTGGGCATCCGCTCGCACAGCCCCGACAATGGGAATGTTTAAAAAGTGGTTGGAACAATACCCACCTAAAAACATACCAATTCAGGCGATGGGCAAACACTTACCCGACCTTATTGAATTTGTCCGCACTGGTAAGAAGGTCGGTGTATTTGAGGTTATATCAACTTACCCATTGGACGTTAAACACTGCATGAACTAATGAAACTGACAAGAGATGAAGCCGCATTTTTGGCGTTGTGTTTAGATAAGGCGGCACGTGAAATACAAGCAAACTTTGTAACCCCTGAATCCGCATCATCATTTTACAAAATGTCTAAGGAGTTGGAGGCTAAGTTAGATGTTGCAGGCGATGACCTACGCAGACATGGCAAAGGCTCTGAAAACTCTATAACGCTTACAATGGCAAGACTGGTAAAACGCTATACTGGCACCGAAATAAAGGAAAGTGATTATTACCAACGAGGTTACGACCGACCTACAAACGACTACTAAATGTTCAACAAGAATTTTTACCCGACACCGACAAACGTCATAGCCCAAATGGTAGAAGCCCTCGGAGGTTATTTATGGATACTTTCAAAGTCCATACTTGAACCCTCCGCAGGCAAAGGCGACATTCTCGACTATATCACCAAAACCCACGCAACCTACCGCAGCCCCAAAAATATTGTTTGCTTCGAGATAGAACCCGAATTGCAGGCAATCCTTTGGGAAAAGGGCTATAAAGTGATTGGTAAGGACTTCCTTGTAGAGCCTTGCCACTACCAAGTTGATTGCATCATAATGAATCCGCCTTTTGATAATGCAGACGAACACCTACTAAAGGCTTTCGATACCGTAAGAAGTGGCGGAAAAGTGTGCTGCTTACTCAATAGCGAAACCTTGAACAACCCACACACCCGACAGCGTAAAGCCTTAGCCCAAGTGATTGAAAAGCATGGAACGGTAACAGAGTTGGGGCAATGCTTTAAAGGCTCACAGAGGGCAACGTCCGTGTTTGTTTCAATGGTTGTACTGGAGAAGCCGCAAACCGAAGACTACACCTTTGAGGGGGAATTTACTGCTGACAATATCCACATTCCCGAAGGGCTTACGGATTCAACAGCTTTGGAGCTAACAGACCCCTTGCGTAACAGGGAGCACAGGTTTAACGCTGCCATTGAACACTTTAAAAATGTCATTCGGGAGGTTCAACTATTTAAAAGAACTTACCAAGGGCTGTTCGACAGAAACCCCGACAAAGAGTTTAGCGCAGCAGCATGGGAGGGTAATTTTAACGCTTTTTATAGTTACTTTAATGAGCTTTGCTGGCAGGGTGTGCTGAATACCTCAAAGTTCCAAACCTACCTTACAAGCAAGACCCAAGAGAAATTTATCAGCAACTTTAACCGCCAAAAGGACGTTGCCTTTACCAAAGAGAACATGATGGAAATGTTCGACCTACTGATAAACAACTCTTCCCTTATCCTCAATGACTGTTTGGTAGAGGTGTTCGATTACATGACGCGCTATTACAGGGATAACAGGGAATACATAGAGTACGTAGGTTGGGCAACCAATTCGGCTTACAAAGTAAATATGAAGGTTATACTGCCCTCATTTATCAAGTGGGGAGAGTACACAAATGAATCTTACCTTAAAAGTGTAGGCAGTAAGTTCACATTGAACTGGAGCAATAAAAACAACTTGGAGGACATCGACAGAGCCATGTGCTACCTTACAGGTAAAAAGTTCGCCTCCGAGGGCATGATAACAATTGTACAGGGCTTAGACAAAGCTTTCAACACTTTGGGGAATGTGTGCAAGGGTGCCAAGTTTACCAACACCGCACAATCCACATTCTTTAAAATGCAGTTCTACAAATGCGGAACACTACACCTGACGTTCAAAGATAAATTATTATGGGAATGGTTTAACTGTGCCGTTGCCGAGATTAAGGGCTATCCATTACCCGAAGCCCAAACAGTTTACAAGAGAGCAAAAACATTGAAAATTTAATTAAAGTAACTTTAATCATGGAACAGCAAACAGAAAAAATATCTTGGGAAGACTTGCGAGTAGGGGATTTAGTCCTGTGCAGACGAGTTAATGCAGAAAAACGGCACATTGAACTTATTTTGATACGGATTACTTATATTTCAGCCGTATCTATTAGAATGCAAGTCTATAACGCCGCATACGAATTGACCAACGCAATAATGTGGAGAGATAGAGAAGGGGATTATATCAAACATCTTGAATTTATCGAAATTATTGAAAGGGCTAAGGAAAAGGAAGACAGCAACGCCATGAAGAGCGCAGCACGTCACCACTTAGATGCCCTGCTTAAATTCGTGGAGGAGTGCTATTTGACTGAACACAACCATTTGGTACAGTTAATTTCAGGGGCAAACAGCGTTCGCACCATTACAGACACCCGACATTTTAACAGATGGGAAGAGTCAGTTATAGGTAAGCTTGAGTCTCTTATGGAAATGGTTAAAGTTTCTTCCGATGATGAAGGCACAAAAATTACAAAACGAGCAGAAGCCCTTATCAAAGTTATTATTGAGGGCTGGGCAGGGCTTGATAAGTATCTCGGAAAAGTCTAAATTTAATTACAACTTTCTTTGGTTATTAAAGCAAATATAACTATATTTGTGTAAAGGAATCGAGTGCAACACCCTTGAAATGTAGGGGGTAATGAACGGCTTCCAACGTTGGTTATTCTCCGTTGATGGGTTGGAGCAGGTAGATAAACCTTTTAACCAAAACTAATCTTCCACAAGGGCAGGCTTAGGTGTACGGCAGCCCGAAAATCGGCAACGTCCAGACAGAGTAACGCGAGCAAGAAGCCTAAGCCTAATTTACACTTTATCGTTAGCCCTCGAAAGGGGGCTTTTTACACAGGGTTGTGGCTCGGAGGCATAGAGCGTGTTTATCAGTATTGATAGATATAATGCAAGGTTCAAATCCTGCTAACCCTACAAAAATAAGCAGATGTCGAAATTGGTAGCCGATAGCTCACTTAAAGAGCGAGATAGTGAAGGTTCAATTCCTTGTTTCGTGGAATACGACTATTGTTGCAGGTTCGAGTCCTGCTCTGCTTACTAAACATTTTTTATTAAAACTACTTTAACACTAACAAAATGCACGTATAGTTCAATCTATAACACTCATGACAGAAGGCGGCTGGTTAGCCCAAATCCTTATAACCTCTGACGGTATGATTTCGGGGGTTACTGACTACGGTAATTTTGCTGTACCTTTTAGAGCATTTGCTCCTGTTCCTGGTTTAGCAGCCGAGGCGAAATTAGAAGCGTTCATAACTTTTATTAAATCCCTTGGAGAGGATTACTTTGCAAGCAAAATTGAATCTTCAATATCTTACATGGCAACCTCAAAGCAACTATCCAATAATTGCAAAAGGCTTTCATCTAAAATATTGCCTGCCCTCAAAGCTGCATTTGAAAAGGAGAAAGTTGTTATTGAAAACGTTGTAATAGAGAGCGGTAACAATACCTACAAAGTAGCACACCCAACACATAAAGAATGAGTACACAACCTGCAAAGACATAGAAATAAAGAACAATGGATTCAGAAACAATTAAAATCAACTTTGACGATGGCAATGAGTATAGATTGCCAGATATTTCTTACGAAAAGTTTACAGAACTTATGTTTGAAAGTGGTAGCTCTGACCTTGAATATGCTGAATATTGTAGAGAAAACAATATGAAAGATTTGTCAGACTTTAATGGTGAATCCACAGGCGAAATTACTTTGGTAGTAGAGCAACCGTATAGGGGTCGCGTTCTTAAATTTAGGTGTATTTACGATTCAGATAACGATGAAAATTTTAGCGAGGTAGCCTATTTTGGCATGAGTGATTAAATACTAAATCAATGAGCAAACAAAGACGAAAACACAGCACAGGAAACTCCTAAAAATTTAATCCAACGCATGACGATTATGGGAGGTTTCACTAGGATAGGCATACAAGAAGCCCCTCCCATAATTTTGGATATGAGCATTATCGAATGGCACAATGCTTTTGGCGATGGGTTCAAAGCCTTACAGGAAAGTGCGGTAAACAAACTAAACAGAGAATACGATGAGCAAGCATAACAATTTTACAGCTATTCACTGGGGCAGGGCTACAATCAAAGAAAAGCCTGTAATCATTGACAGCACCATAACAAACTTTGGAGAAAGCTTAACAATGAAGGCTTTTCGCTCAATGGTAACACAACCCTTACTAATTGACCCTCCTAAGCAAGATATTCCAAAATTCCTTATCTTTAACGACAATGAGCAAAACACCTAAAGAACTAACGGACGAAATAGCCGCCCCCCTCAAAGCAAACAACGCCGCAGGGCTTGTAATTGTGTACAAGTGTACCACTATGGAGGAAAGTGCCGAACAAGTAAACGGCCAATCCCACTACCAAATGGTAGTTGATGCAGAATTACCTTTCAGCAATGCGTTTCTCACAAAGGGAGGCATCCACTTCAAAATGTTACCCGAATGGTCGCCTGCTGAAAAGTCTTACCGCTACGCTGCCACCGTCAATATGATGGAGGGCATCACAACCTTAGGCGGCCATGTACTTATGCAGATGATGGAGGTCACACAGAAGCTATCAAACGAATACAACAAAAATGAGTAAGGTAACAAGTGCGGTAGAGGTCACAACCAAAACCAAAGCCCTTAAAATCCTAGAGGCAGCAACGCAGGCAGGCATATACCCAAAGTTTAAACACTTTGCCATTGTCCGCTGCGAGCTGCTACAAGGCTTTGCCGATACCCTCATAAGTAACAAGGACTTCGGATGATTATCTACACAGGGCAGTATCGACACATAGAGGTTTATAAGGAGGCTAATTTATTGTTAGTACCAATAAGCCGCTCACTACCCAAAGAGCTAAAGTTAGAGCCATACCTACCACTTTGCCCAACTTGGCAGATGTCCAAAATGAAAGAGGCAGAACTAAGACCAAAGTACAGCAAACAGCTACAAGCCCTCAACCCCTACAAAACCATAAAGGAATTGGAGAAACAAGCGGAGGGCTATGAGGGGATTGTATTACTGGCATGGGAAAACTTTACGGTATTCTCCCACCGCAACCTAGCCGCTGCATGGATTAGTCAAAACTCTAAATACAAAGTAAAGCCGTTCAATACCGAAACATTCTACGAAACAAGATATAAGGATTTGACAGACGATTAACTAAACAATTAACAAAATGGTAGTTTACAACACAGAACAAATAGGATACTTCCAAAGTGCAGCCGTACCATCGGGCATAGAAGTACCTGCAAACACTCAATTCCTTTGGGGCAGTAATAGCTGCTACATAGAGGGAATCGGAGAAGTCACACAGGAAGACTGCACACACTTCATGGACAAAATAGCCTACTCAACCATAACAGACCCTAACCAAGTATCGGAGGGCATTGTTAGATTTGTGGAGAATACCCACCGCAAAGCAAGGGTAGGGGCTAACCGCAAGGCAATACAGGCGGTAATGAAGGACACCAACGACTTTAGAGATAAGGTTGCAATAGAAACCCTCAAAATACTACTAACAACCTACGCCACAGAGGGCAATGTAAAAGCACTTACAAAGGCGGCATTTGACTACGCTAATGAAATGGTAAAACTACGCGCCCAAGGCTATAACCCAACATTCGCAGATGAAGAGGACTAAAGTAACTTTAATGCTACTCCTAATGTTATGCAGTAGCTTTATCACAGACAGCCCCGAACAAAACTACGCCTCGATTGGTCGGTACTACGAACTAGAGTGCGGAATCCCTACAAGCATACAACTGGCACAGGCAATGTATGAAAGCCATTACGGAAAGTCAGAAGTTGGTAGAGCATCCAACAACCATTTTGGTATTAGAGCTTTCGCAACATGGGGGGGGTCTGTATATGTAACCCCAAAAGGAACAAAGTACAGGGCCTATAAGAATGTTTGGGACAGTTGGGAAGACCACGCCAATTTTTTACACTTACACTACCCTGCCGCCATCGGTAAGCCGTGGCAACACTGGGTTAGATATTGTAGGGGCTATGGTGGCAGCCCCCAATACTGGCAGACCATAGGGCAAATTATTCAAAAGTATAAACTATACAAATACGACATTACCAATGTTAAAGAACTACACCCCTAGCCTTAGCCCTGCCTTTACTAAGGACAGCAAGGCTCACATCTTGGCTATTGACTTACCCAAACTTACAGTTGTAAAAGAGAAGCCACGAAAATTTAAAGGAAGTTTATAGCCTAAAAGCTTTGTTATATCGGTAACTTTGCTTATATTTGTATTCTCCCATTAGGGTATTTGGGCTAGCTCCTTTTTGCGCTTACTTGCAAAAAGTTCGGTTAATTGCCTAAATACCCAAATTTTAATTAGCAAAAACACGGTATAAATAATTAAAGTAACTTTAATTTTATTATGAGCAAGACTAGCGAACAGCAATTTTTAGAGAACCTTATTAAAACCTGCCGCGAATGGCCTAAGCAGGTAGTACTGGAAGCGGTAGAGGACAGAATCCTTGTTGCCCCACAGGAAGCCGAAACCCAAACCAAAGGCGGCTTATTCCTACCAAAGGATGTGCAAGAACCTCAAACCAAAGGGACAGTCATCCGAACAGGCACAAGAACACTCGAAGGTCAAGAAATGGACATCAAAGTAGGGGACGTGGTAGTGTACTCAAAGTATGCAGGTAGTGACATCACCTACGAAGGAATCCCCCTCAAAGTCTTACGCCACTCGGACGTAAGCATTATTGAGGCAAGGGCAATAGAATCGGTAATAACCGGAACAGAAGATTAAAGCTCATTTTGTTAGTTAATAGGTAGGGGGCAGGAACACAAAGCCTGCCCTTTTTAAATTCCCAGGCAATGGTACTTTTAGAGGACAAAGGCACATACATCCGCATCACAGACAACGATAACCAAAAGGTATTGGAGTTCCTAAAAGGTGACTTCAAACTTAATGTTATTTGGGAGGATGCAGGCTACACCCTAGAACTACTAAACACAAAGGAAGAGGAAAGCTTAAAGTTACTTTATTCCACCCTACTATCTAACCTTTCACCCGAATACAGCACCCTAGCCCCAACTGAATTATTAGACGCTTTGGTATGGGCTTACACAGATACACCAATACCGCCATCAAGTGCTGTACTGATAGCAATGCAGCAGGTAGTAGTGGTAAGAACCTTAGCCGACTTCCCTGAATTGATAGGCGACACCATTACCCTACAAGGCAACACCCTCTACCTACTAGACACCTCCGAATTAGTAATAGACATACCTCTAACATTCGTATTATTACCAAGCACAGGCATCAGGGGATTAGGGGCAATGCGCTCTAAAATCAGATGGACAGCCTCACCCCCAACGACAGCCTTTGATGCTTCGGATAGCTCTTTCTCATTGGAGGGATTGACCCTAATCAACGACACAGGGGCAGAGGCAACCCTACTAGATGCAATAGCCGACGACACTCAAACAATCAACATCAGCCACACAGTAATAGAGGCTTTCAAGTTAGGGGTAATAGAGGGCTACGGTCACATCAACATAACCAACAACTTGTTTGAGGACTGTTACACCCTACTACTAAACGGAGGCTCGGAATGTCACGCTGATATAACCGATAACTATGCGGAATGGTCAGCTCCTTATGGCTCTCCTACCAAGTTCATAGAAACAGCGGCAACCGCCACCTTTGACAAAGTAACCATTAGTGGGAATACCTTTCACACAGTAACCAACCTAACAGCTATCACAGTACCCGATACTACCAACATGGAACTATTGGAAATTGTCGATAACAGTACCTACGGAGCAGGGGCATTGATAAACGCTATCCCAATGGCAGGCAACTTATCAATATTAAGAAATCTAGGGGCATTTGGCTACATGGCGGAATGTGTTTACAATATCAGGAACTACGCCACCTCCATAAACTTCAACACCACATACCAAAACATCATTTGGACAGGGGTAACGGCAGACATAGCCAACCTCTTTACAGTAGAAGCGGCAACAGGGAAAATAACCTATACAGGCTTACGCCCTATCGCAGTAGATGTAAGGTTTAGCGGCTCAATCCAAAGAACAGGAGGCGGAGGGGATTTTGATGTAAGATTAGCACTCGATAAGAACAATGCAGGGATAGGCAGCGCCACAGTAGCAGGGGAATTTGGGGCTTTGATAAACAGCGGCAACGATACCCCTGTATCAGGCTTTAGAAAGTTTACCCTCAACCCCAACGACACCATAAGCCTAATGGTACGGTCGGAATCAGGGGCAAGGACTATAAACTTTAATTTCTTTCAAATATCAGTACTACAGCGATGACAATGTACCCTAAGCCCGAAAAGAGGGAGAAAAAGAAAAAAGAGCAAAAGGATATGTTCCTCCAAATATGGGAAGAGAGGGAACACATCAGCGAGCTATCAGGGGAATACTTAGGGGAAGAGCCTAACGCTTGGTACTTCGCCCACATCTTAGGCAAAGGGGCATACCCACAGGCAAAGCACGATAAGGAAAACATAATGTTGGTCACCCAAAAAGAACATTGGGAATTAGACCAAAACACCCATAAGGCAAAAGCCAATTCACTATACAAACCTTTCTTTGACAAACAGCAGGAACTAAAGGAAAGGTACAGTTAAAGTAACTTTAATGAGCAAAGCAGCAGAACTAAACAGCACAAGGGAAATAGCCGAATACCTAATGAAGGGCATGGCTGCCTCCCTATACAAAACAACCAAGTGGAACACCGCACCCCAAACCATTAAGTACCGCAAAGGAATCGTAGAGGCATGGACACCCTTCGCAGATGCCAACCCAGAAGTGGTAGAGGACTTACAGGAACTATTAGACTTCCTCATATCAGGGGATACCGACCAAATAGAGGAGGAGTTAGGGCATTGTTTTGGGTTTCCGCAATTGAGGGACTGTTTAGCTGATTACTTCACCGAGCTAATACTATGAACCTATGGCTAAGAAACAACGGACGTTGGAGGAAAGAACCGAAGACAACATAAAGAAACTCACAGAGGCGAAACTTGCCAAGAAAAAGAAAAAGCGCAACTACGTACCCAAGGCAGCGCAAAGGGAGAAAATCAACAAACAGAACCAAAAGAAGAGGGCTAAGAATCTCCTAGAAAAACATAAACAATTCCTGCGCAGCTATGAGGGCAACGCAGGCAATTTGTATTTAGCTTGTAAGGAGGCTGGCACCACTACCAAATGGTTCTACTACGAGATAGCCACACACGAACTATTCCAAGAGGCTTACGAAGAGATTAACGAACAATTCCATGCCGAGATAAAGAACGCGCTCTACCTCAAAGCCAAACAGGGGGACGTAAATGCCATCAGGGAATGGCAATACAAGTTCAATCGGGCTTATATGTCATTACAGCAGCGGTACATGGGCCTACTGTCAGGGGCATTGGAGAATGAAGTCATTGACTTGACCAAAAAAGCCCACCTCCAAAAGAGCGTAAAACGGTTAGAGGAAATGTATGCGGTCTGTATGGTATCGGGTAAATTCGACCACGCCATTAAAGCCCAATCCGAGATAATCAAACTCTTACAATTGGCAGAGGAAAGCGTGGCCACCGACTACGATGTATTGACAGGCTCGCAACTACTTACCCTTATGGAGGGTATCGGCTTCAAACCCCAAGTAGAGGATATTCATTTTGAGGAAGTCCCCGACAACGTAAAAAGCCTCTATAAGGATATGTTCCCAACACTCTTAGGACATGGCACAGAAGAAAACGTATAGCTTCGGCTTTCTAAAGAACGGTTGGGAGGCGGGGGAATGGATGAAATGTAAACAAAGCCCTATCTACTTCATACGAACCTACGTAAAGATAGACCACCCAATGTTAGGGCTGATACCATTCGCTCTATTCATATTTCAGGAGGCTCTACTTTCGATATTCGTCAGACACAGAAAGACAATCATCCTAAAGCCGAGGCAGATGGGCATCACCACCATAGCAGTGGCGTATGTCCTTTGGTTGTGTATGTTCCACCCCTATAAAAATGTGGTCTTGATAAGCATCAAATTCGCAACCGCCAAGGGGATGCTCCGAAAACTCAAAACGATGTACCGGAACTTACCCGACTTCCTCAAAGAACCTGTTACCAATGGTAGCAGCCCCGACGAGGTAGGTTCAGCGCATGAGGTTATCTTTGCCAACGGCTCTACCATTAAGGCGGTAGCATCATCAGCGGATGCAGCGCGTTCAGAGGCAGCCTCCCTAATTGTAATGGACGAAGCCGCATTTATTGCACAGGCATCAGGGATTTGGGCATCCGTACAGCCTACCATGTCAACAGGGGGTAGTGCTATTATCCTATCTTCGGCATTTGGTATGGGTAACTTCTTCCACCAAGAATGGACGAGAGCCATACAAGGCTTAGGGCTATTCCCTGTTAAACTACATTGGAGGATGCGGCCAGAGCGTGACGAGAAATGGTTACGAGAACAGCGGTTAGAACTAGGGGAAAAGCGATGCAAGCAGGAAGTGGAATGCGACTTTCTACGGTCAGGCTACAACGTATTCAACATGGATGCTATCAAAGCCATAGAAACCCGACTATTTGACAAGATAGCGATTAAGAGGGAGCATCATGGCTACGAGGGGGAATACGTCCAATACCATTCCTACGACGCAAGCCACCAATACTACATTGGAGCGGATATATCCACAGGCCGCAGCCGTGACTTTTCAGCGTTCTCTATCATGGACGAGGCAGGCAAGGAATACGCTTGTTTTAAGGGTAAAATATCCCCAAGGGAGTTAGCCCTATTGACCATGTCCAAAGGCGAGGAATACGGTTGGGCTGTACTAGCACCCGAAGTAAATGCCATAGGCGAGGGGGTTATAGCTATCTACCAAGAATACGGCTACCCCAACGTTTACAATTCGGTATCCAAAGTATTAAGGCTAAACGAATGGAAACACCGCGAAGCCGACATTATGGGATGGCTGACGACTGGCAAAAGTAGGAATACCATGATAGCAGGCATGGAGGAGGATTTGGATAACGAACTCATTGAGCTAAACAATCCTTTCTTTGTACAAGAGGCGTTTACCTTCATCTATGACAGCAACAACCGCCCCGTAGCGATGGGTAAGCATGGAGGAGGCAGGGCAGCATCCGCAGGTGACGAACTCTACGACGACGACAGCAAGATATATGTAGATGATGCCATTGTAGGGGGCTGTATTACCAATGAGGTAAGGAAAGACCCGCGTAAATTTGGCGACGTGGTTATGATGGGAGGCTTTGGGTAGTAAACAAAACTATATTTGGCGGTTGTGGTTTTCGGTTTATTCCACCGCCTGAATTTTCGCACCTAAAAAGTATATTAACATAACTTATTTGGTTTTCGGTATATAAATAGCAGCCAAACCAAATAATATAAAACACGGAAACACTATGTTTAAGAAAATAAAAGCGTTCTTTGCGCGGGTCATTGCCATAATTGTTTTGGGCATCCCCACCATTTTGTTTTACCTCGGCAAGGTATTGATAGTTTTGTCATTCTGTACAATGCTACATTTCAAAGAAGCCAAAGCCCAAATCAAACACTTTCACGAATACTACTAATATGAAAAACATTATTGTCATTGGCAACGCCAGCCACCTGTTTAGATTGTGGGAGGCAGGACACCCACAGGTTTGTATCGTAAACAATGAGGCAGGTCCTGGTTGGTTGGAGTCCGCCCCTCACCACGATAAGGATATGGGGTTTTATCTACCCGAACAGGAAACAGAGCAGGAAAGGGTTGTATTGGTTGACGAAAGGTTTTTCCAACCTACTTGTGTGCCATACCCAGCACCGCCACAGTTGGGAGAGCTTAAACTACCAACCTACAAACCCTACATTGATAAGGGGAAGCCATATAAAAAGCGTGTACCCTACAAGCGTAGGAACGGCTACTTTTAAAAATAAAGTAACTTTAATGAAAAATAGTTAGTGTTTTATTTGCTTATATCAGCAAAAAGCCCGATATTTGTAGTATCAAATTACCTTTTAACATTTACTACAATGCAGTACACTAACATCACAGCCACACGCGCCGCCGTAATGAACCACGCTCGCAAACTTTACTTTTCGGAAACAGTTCCCCAAATTTGGTCTTTGTGTGTTTCCCTTGCATGGGCTTATCAAGAGGTCAAAGAGAAAGTAAAACAGGGGTTGCCTGTAACCTTTATCAAAAAGACAACAGGCGAAGAGCGTACAGTAAACAAGCCTACACCCTATGTACACACACCCAAAGAGGGAAAGACAAGCACAAGGGTAACGCCGCCTTACATCGTAGTGTTTAACGACACAGAGAAAGAAGGGCATCAAACGGTAAGCTTGGACATTCGCACATTAAAGTAACTTTAACAACAAAGCCCCTATCTCAATGGGTAGGGGCTACTAAATATAATCATTATGGGAACGCTAAACAGCTTGATACTCCAAGCAATCACAGAAAAGCTTTTAGGGCTTACGGTTAAGGTTTTTGTATTCGAGAAAGAGAACGACCTTACCAAATACCTTATTGACTACTGGTACACACCCGAAATAGGGGCAAGGGGGGAATTTTACGAATGGTGTTTGCGTGAGGGGCATTACGGCAACTATCCCAAGCTTTACACCTTTGCAGGGGTTGTATCGGCAACCATTACCGACGTGGTACACATCTATGCCAATTGCGGCTTAGATGCGGAGGACGCAGCCATAAACCTACATCTAAGCCTAACCCTCGAATCGGGGGAGCAGGTTGGTACTATTCACATCGTACAGTATTAGACCACCGCCTGCCCTTAAATACTTATTGCTTTTTTCGTCCCTACGGAGTTTATTGCCTACCTAAATTTTATGTTTGGGTAGGCTTTTTTGTGCTTATTTATTATGCGCTTTGATGATAATTGCCTATCTTTGTTTACTTACAACGATTATGGCAAAGAACAACAAAGTAACATTGTGGCAAAGGGTAGCCCCCTTTTTGGGCTTTTACTACCCGACAACAACCCCTCCCGATACTTTCGAGAGGGAAACGCTATTTAGACCAAACCCTGCCCCTCGCGTTGTGGTTGTAAGGGAAGCCTTTGCAGAGGAGCGTATGGTAGGGGGTGCGCCTATATCCGCAGGTCGTATTTCCGAGCCTGAAATCAATGCTCTTGATATGCAGGGCATGACCACAATCAACCCCGATTACCCACCCGAATTTTTGGAGGTGCTGCAACAACTGGCAGCCACCAACCCCGACATATCTTATGCAACCGACAACGTTGTGCGGATGGGTACGACCCCTTACACAATCGAGTTTGGGGACAACATTACCCCCGAACAAGCTAAGAAGATGCGTAAGGTGCTGCAAGAGTCCGTAAAGACTTGGTATATGCAGTCAGGGGGTAGCGAGTCCGCCCTTATTGCCGACCTTATCGACCAAAGCATAGTAAATGGGGCTTTGTCCGCCGAGTACGTAATTAAAAACGACATTACAGGCATTAAGGAAATTGTCTTAGTGAACCCTAAAAACATCGTTTACAAGTACGACAACAAAACCGATACCTACCAACCCTACCAACGAGTACAGAGTATCAAGTCGGGTCGTATAGCGGAGGATGGCAACCTAATCAAACTCAATACTAGGACTTACAAATACTTTGCGGTAAAACGTCGTGGGGACAAACCCTACGGCATTGCTCCATTCTTGTCAGCGTTAGATATGACAGATGTTGAGTGGGATGTACTTAAGAACTTCCGCCGCGTTGCCAAAAATATCGGTGTGCTTGGTTTCCTGCAAATCCTTGTAAACAAGCCTAAGATGTTGCCGCGTACACAGGATGGTTTTGTAGAAACACCCGAAGCCTACAATGCTCGTTGCAAAGCCTACCTGAATACCATGATACGCCCCGAAGCCGAGAAAGGTTTTGCTACTGGCGTAATGACAGGTTTTAAGGAAGATATGGAAATGGACTTTGCCTCTAACAACTCCTCCAACATCGGAGGGGCTAAGGACTTTGTAGAGGTCATCACCGTACAAAAACACGCAGGTCTAAAGCAAGACCCTGTATTGTTGGGCAGACCCTTCAACACATCCGAGGCGATGGGTAAGGTTATTCTTGAAAAGTTTGCCTCACAGGTTACAAGCTTTCAGGGGGTTGTTGCCGACTTCTTAGGTGAGGCGTTTGGCTTAGAATTGGTACTAAAGGGATTCCCTTCAACCAAAGTTTACGTCAAGTTTGAACGCCCACGCGTAGGCGACAAAGTAAAGGATGAGGAGGCTCGCGGTATGCAGATAGACAACGTTCTAAAGTTAAGGGATGCCAATATCATCGACCAACAACAGGCAGCCAATGAGTTGGGCTATGATGTACCAGCAGGCGAAGCCCCAACCCCTGAAATAACACAGAACTCCAAAGAGCTTGCTATAACGTTGGGTTATGGCTCTACTGTGTTTCCTTATGGGTCTAAGGCTGAATGTTGCCCCACACATCTAAACTTTGAGAACGGCGCGGATGACGACCTAGAGAAGTACATTGCCAAATATACCAAAGCCATGCAGGAACAGTTTGGCAGGGCAATAGATGGGGTAATTAAGCAGATGACTAAAACCCTCAACCGCCTTACAACCAAAGCCACCATTGACGAAGTATTTGAGGCTATCTATGCCACTATCCTACGCAACTGGAATGCCGAGTTTGTAACAGGCATGAAGGTAATAGTAAACAAGTGGGTAAGCGATGCCTACCGCTTCTTTAGAAAGTCTAAAACTCCATTTGGTACAAGCGGCTCGAACATTCCCAAAGCAACCTTTGACTTGATAGACACAAGAACCCTAAGCTATTTGAGGGAATCCGACAAAACCTATCTTGGCAAATTCATCACAGACCCCGACACCAAACAGCGGTTGATGGACTGGATACAGAAAGAGTTTGAAAAAGGGGACATACCTCTAGGACAAACCAAAGGGCAGGCACAGTTTTTAAAGCAATTGGCGGCACAGCTACAGTTAGAAGAGTGGAAGATAACCCGAATAGTTACAACCACCACCAACAAAGCCCAACAGTATGCAGCTATCAACTATATGAGTCAGGCAGGGGTTGAGCGTTATGAAGTGGTTGCCATGATTGACAACAAAACCTCCGACGTTTGCAGGGCTATGGATGGCAAGACCTTCCTCACAGCCACAGGGAGGGCTAAAGTGGTCAAGGTCGGCAAATCTGACCCCTTAGACGTGCCAAAGGTTACACCATTCGTATCAGCAGTATTTGAAAACTTAGATGATTTGGAGGACATAACAGGCGATGAGTTGGCAGCCGAGTATGGGATATTCTCCCCACCGTTCCACCCTCATTGCCGTACTCAATTGGTAGCTATCCTTTAATATTAAAGTAACTTTAACGATGAAAAAGAAGCAGTATAAAGAAACACTAAAGTTTGACCTCGTTACCCCCGATAAACTTGGTATCACAGAGGCAGGCGTAAACCTTGGCATTAAGGAGCGCGACTTTGTAGAGTATAACTCTTTCGTAAGAGAGAACTACGCCGCAGGTTGGAAGTTCCCCGATACTACTGGCATGGTTATACCAGCAGGCTTGGAACTCAAAGAAGAGAACTTCCTACTTGTACCCTTCCGCCTCCTTACGGCTACGATGGTAGGGGCTTACAGTTACAAGGCTGCCTACTTCCCTGCCAAAGTGTTGCGTAAGGCTGTACCGATGTTGTTGGGCAAAGGGGTATTTACCAATCATGATATGGATCCGAATATGTGGTCTGGCTTCGTGGTAAAAACAAGTTGGGAGCCTGAAAAAATTGTCAACGGCGAAACCATACCCGCAGGCATCAATGGGGTACTGGCTATTGATACCACTATCCCCCGAAACAAAGAGCTTGCTATGGGTATTGTGGCAGGTGCTGTTTATTCCAATTCCGTCAGCATTGAATTTATGTGGGAGCCTTCTCACAAGTTTGCCAATGACAATGAGTTTTATTGGAACATTGGCTATGAGGCAGAGGATGGAACAATGATTCACCGCATCGCTACCGAGGTAGTAAATATGCACGAAACTTCCTTAGTTCCCTTGGGGGCTGACCCTTACGCCAAACGTTTGGATAGTGAGGGCAACGCTATAAATGTGGACAAGGGTAGCGTTTACACCCAACAAAACGCCTCCGCTTCATTTATGGCAGAATTTAATAGAGCTACCACCGAAAAAAGTTACTTAATTACTTCGATATTAGACAAAAATATCTTATCTTTGACAGGCAAGCAAGCAACAAAACCCTTATTTCAAATGAACGAGAAAACCATTAAGGCGCTCATAGCGCTATTTGGGCTTACCGACCCCAACCTCTTGACAGAGGAGCACATAGGTAAGTTTGCTGTAATCCCAAAAGGGGACTATGCGAACTTTAGCAGTATCAAGGGTGCAGCCCTTGCCGAGCTTAAAAAAACCAACCCAGCCATTGCGGACTTGGATGTTTCCGAGTTTATGAAAACCCATACCTTTGTGGCTTCGGCTGAACTTGCCAATCTGCAAGCCGACCGCCAACGCGTTACCGAACTCACTGCCCAAGTATCAACTTTGAGTGCTGAAAAGGTTGCTTTGGAAGTTGATGCCAAGCACGGCAAAGACCATTTAGAACAGCAGCGTGAACTTGTAAAGAAATTCTACCGTTTGGAAAAGGGGGACAAAGCCGACGAAACTGTTGTAGGATTGTTCGACAAAGCAAGCCGCGAGGAATTGGCTGCCCTTGTTAAAGCACAGGGCTTGACCATTGCAGGAGAGTTCTCTTACCATTGCGCTGATTGTGGTAGCGGTAAATTCGACTTCCGCAGCTCTGTAAATGGCGCAGGCGAAGGCGACCCCAACAAAACCACTACACCCTTAGAAATTGTCACAGCCGACGACATCCGCGAAAAGCGTCGTTGGGGCAAGTAAGGGTTACTGAAACACCATTATCTCACTTTTAATACTAATTCCATTTATGGACTTTACTCAATCAAACGAATCGAGCAACCCTGTGGTTACTCGTACCGCAAATCAAACTTTGAACATTAGCCGTGGGGTAAAGGCGACTTCCCCAGGCGTTTACCCTGTTCTTGCAGTAGGTAGCCCTGTTACTCTTGATGCAACAACTGGCGAGTTCATTCTCAAAACTACGGCTACGCAGGTACTTGTTGGCTACGTGGTAACACCAAATAACGCCGAGAACGGTCAACGTGCTACCGTTGCAACTGGCTTCATTGCTCAAATGGACAGAGCCTCCTCTGCCGCTGCTAAAACTTTCGGTACTAAAGTAGCGTTTGTTGGTGTGAACGGTACTAATGGCTTGCCACAAGTAGCAACTTGCACCACTGGCCAATATGCGGACGGTATCATTTACAACGAGATTTCAGGGGCTAACGCCGAGGGGACTGTGTTGTTGTTTGGTACTCCTGTACTTGTGCCTTAATCGGTAGCATTAAAGTAACTTTATTCTTAAACACATTTTAGAACGACTATATTTTATGTCAGGACAAGGAAAAACAATCAGTTTAGAGGAGGCTCTGAAATTGGGCAGCCAAGAACAATTTGCAGTTGTGAAGCGCGATGTTGAAAAAGGCAACGGCAAAATAAATGCAGAATTGGAAAAAACGGAAGGAGGTAGCCGTTACACCAACTATCAAAAGGCTGTTATTGCCAATTTGGAGGTGTTGGGTAAAGAGGTTCAAAACCTTCGCACAGGCACGGACGTTGAGGCAGGTATTGACATCAACTTTGGGGAATTTATTCAGGAGAAGCTTGGTTTTAGCCCCGACGACAAAGGAGGCTTTGCCAATTTGCTCCGTTTCTTGAAACTTGACCCAAGCCGCACGACTGTGGGTAAGTTGATGTCTATGCCTGAGCTTGACAGTTCTTTCAAATGGCTTGTACCGGAGGTTATTCGCGACGCAATTCGTACAGGCTTCACCGCTCAACCGATTTGGAACAGCATCATTGCAGGCGACAATCCTGTGGCTCAAAAGTCGGTAACTGTACCAAACATCAAACGCGGTGCAACCCCAATGTTCAAGTTGAACGAGGCGGAAACAATCCCTGTTGGTAATATTGAGTTCTCTCAAAAGATTATCACCATCTACAAGATTGGTACAGGTATTGGTTTGACTGATGAGCTTCGCCAATACTGCTCTTTGAACCTCCTTACAGAGTATTTGCAAAGCGCAGGCGTGAACTTGGGTCGTGGTCTTGATACTCTTGCAGTATTGACTTTGTTGAATGGCGACGGCAACGGCAACGCTGCCCCTGTTATCGGTACTGAAAACCTTGGCGCAATTGACTGGGACAACGACATTCTGCGTTTGATGATTCGCATGAATATGTTGGGCTACACAGCCAACAACATCATTGCCAACGAAGAGCCACTCCGCGACATCATGAAGTTGCCAGAGGTTAAAGGTTTCAATGGTGATACCACTATTGCCAATGCCACCCTCAAAACTATCAAGTCTATCCCTACCAGCTTGAATATGTTCCCTAGCGGTGCAATGCCTTCGGCTGATACTTGGATGTTCTTGGATGTGATGAAAGCCCTTATGAAGTTTACGGCTCGTCCGCTCTTCATTGAAAGCGAGCGCATCGTGGCGAACCAAATGGAGAATACTTTTGTAACCATTACCACAGGCTTTGCCAAAATGATGCAAGATGCTTGCGTTGTATTGGATGGTACTCAAACGTATGCTTCTGCTGGCTTCCCTGCTTATATGAACCCAATTGCTTACGGCACGTACAACTGGGGCAACCAATAAGCACAACACAACGGACTGACTGAATTTTATTATATAACTGTTAAAACTTAATCTACCATCATGGCAGACGAAAAGAAAATAGAAGAGCTTGCAGGCACGTACTGCAAGCTTACAGATAAGGGGGCAATTTTCAACGACCCCATTCAAGGCGTAAGCTTCACAGGCGGTAAACTCATTCAAAAGGTGAAACGTACCAGCATCATCGCCCAAGGCATTCAGCGTGGGCAGTTGATTGAGGTAACTGAAAAAGAGTTCAACGAATGGGAGCAAACCCGCGCCGCTTACGTTAGCAAAGCTAAAGAGGAGGAACTTGCCAAAGCTTTGGAGAAGCACGGCAAGCAAATGAACAAAGATAAGGTGATCCAAAATGCTCTTTCAGAGGTCGAGAAAGCCAAAGCAGAAGCCGAGGAAGCTAAAGCAGCTTTGGAGGAAGTGACCAAAAATAACAAAAAGAAAGACGATAAAGAGGACAAGTAGGGTATTCTTGGGAAGGAATCCATTTTTAGAGCCTGCGGCTGCAAGGTTGTAGGCTCTTTTTCTTAAAGTAACTTTAATACAATGGCAATTATCACCAACCATACACGAGCCATAGGAGGCAACCCCGACGAATGGAACGTTTATACCTTAGTCTTACAAAAGCTAAGGTTTTTGGCGGATGATAGTGCCGCTGCGCCTCCTGCCAATGCAAACGCCAACGCTATAAGCATTGTAACATACGAGGCTATGTTATTCCTAAACCCTTGTTTTCGGATTGAGGCTGCCGATGTAGGCAATGAGGCGAATTATACGGTTGAGCAGTTATCCATTATTGCCGACGTAACCGCCTACAACGTCCTACTGTACCGCAGCATCGCATTAGGGGGAAATAGCCAAGGCTACACCCTAGTCACACCGCCTACAACCGCCACTACTGGAACATTCATCAAGAAACACCAATCAGACAACACCTCCGTAGAGTGGGCACAGTTGAACATGGCGCAAGGTGGTAGTCATGGTGACATTAAGACAGAGGATTTGCTTGCGGCTTTGTTTTCGGCAGCGTGTAGTAAATTGCAGCAGTTTGGCTGCGAGCTATGCCAATGTACGGACAAATCCCTAGAGTTAAACCCACTGCCAGGCATTGTACAACCTTTTATAATTCTCGGATTTTGTTAGATGGCTAACCTACTTACACCAGCAGAACAGGCAATGTTACAAGCCGCCTTAAATGATGTTACCGATACGCTACACAGCAGTACGGTAACAATTGTGGTGCCAGGCGTTTCCTTAGACATTCGACAAACCTCCGCCAATACCCCCTCAACCTCCTATAATGTGCCTGCCTTAATCAATATCGGCATGGGCGGCGAAGACAACACACAGGACACCACAGGCAAGAGGGATGTAATGGAAATTTCTATCAAGATAAACATAAAGGATTTGGTAGCCGTAGGATTGGCTGACAGTTCCAATAACATTTTTGTAAGGGCTGCCAATAGCTATTTAATCTATGAGGGTGTTGATTATGAAATCATATCCCTAGGACTGGAGAAGTTCATTATTAGAATGGAAGCCCGAAGACAACCGAAGCAGCGCGTATGAGCATGAAAAAATTTGGTGCTTGGGAGCAGGTAGAGGGATTGATAGGTAAACTATCCAAAACCTTTAAAGATGCTCAACAAGAAACCCTGAAAAAGGTGGGATTATTCGCCGAAGGGAAAGCCAAAAAGCACATGAGCGCACAAGACTTAGGTTGGATACCCCTAAAGCCCGAAACCCTAAAGAACAAGCAAAGAAACAACCACTCTACTAACATCTTGGTAATGACCTCCGCCTACTTTCAAAGTATTACCTCATGGGTACAAGGTGACAAGGCTTACGCAGGTGTAAAGAAGGTGGTAAGAAACGACCAAGGAGAAGAGATAGCCAACATCGCCAAAATACACGAGTTTGGAAGCCGAAAAGCAGGCATACCAGCCCGACCATTGTGGCAACCTGTTTTTAAGGAGGCTTTGGAATGGCTAGACAACAACAGCCCCGAAGAGTTGGTAATTAAAAAACTAAGAAAACTAATAAGATAAATGGCAACAGTAACCATAGGATTTTTCAATACCGATTCAGGTATTATCAGCGTTCGTGCCGACAACGTAAGACAAGCATCCGCAGCAGGGGCTTACAACTGCATTACCCTTAAAATCGGTAGCCGCATCTTGACCACAAACACGTTGGACGAGATTGCGGCACTTGATGGTTTGGTAAAGCTCACTACCTCTACTGGAACTGTAGTTGTTTTGAACTCTGCCGACTTCAACCAAGTACAGGCATCGGGTACTGGCTCTTTGATTATTTTCAAGGATGGTACCAAGATTAAGGTACTCGAAGACCCCCAAACCATTACCGACACTACCACAGGCTATGCAGAACCTGCGCCTGTTTGTAATTTGCCAATCATTGCGGGCGTGGTAGTTTCGCCTTATTTGCCTGCCTCTAGTCCGGTACTTATCCCTTTCGAGTGCTTAAACGAAACAAGCCCAGGCGTTTGGGATTTGTCACTTGACATCTCTTCATTCGCTGAATTTAGTTTGGTGTTTGTCTATGACGTAGATGGCATTTTCCAAGGGATGCAGCAGTACAGCCCCAACGAAGGTCAAGTTACTTTCTCGGTCGATGTAAGTACTGCAAACTTGGCTAACGGTTATGTGATTTTTGCTAGTAACAATAGCTACATTTTTGATGTACAGCCTTTGGCTTCAATCATTGGTAACAGTGATAACTTCTCTTTACGTGAATACGGTGTAGCAGTATTTGAAGTTTCCGAAGATGTTACCACAATCAACCAAGTTACACTTACGGATGACATTGGACACAGCAAAGCAGGTGCCTTATCTTCCAACGTAGCTGGCGTAACCGCAGGCATGATAGTATTGCTTGGTACTTTTGGAGAGTTCCGTATGTACAACCTGCAAAAAACAGATGTATCAGGGTTGAGCATTGGGGTTACTTTCAATGAGCCTGCCTGTTCCGCATCGACCTCTGTATATGTAGTTGATTTTGAAAACTCTACTGTAACCCAAGCATAATGTCCCAAGGCGAATTTACATATCAGGAGCTTGACGACTCCATCTTAGAAGCACTCCGCTTGCAAGTAATTGCGGCGGGGTACTTTCCTAATTTGCGCAGTTTCCAACCACAAAGCCCTGCCAATGTAACCGCCTTTGAAGCAGCCAAAGCCGCCATAATTGGCACAGGTAAACAGCTTATCAATGTCGTTGGTAACGGCATCCCCCAAAAGAAAGGGGAAGTAGAATCCAACACTTTATATGTGTACCGAACAGGCGGAGGAAAGGGAAGTGTGGCAGTTCACGACGTTGGGCATATTGTCACAGGGCCTACCTTCGCAAGGGTCAAGACTTCGGGCGCTACCCAAAACATTACCTATGAGGTTCGTTTTGTTTCAGCTACCCAACAATACGCCGACATCATGGCAGCCCTTATTATTAGGGCGCTTGGTCACGATAAAGACTATTACCCTATCTACAACATTACCACAGGGGCAGTAGTACCAAACAAACTGATGTTTGTTGAGTTCACAGGCTCGGTTGACCTCAATGTATTTGAGTTTAAGGAAATGGTTTACACTTTCAGGGTAGTGGATGCTTGGATTATTGCAGGCGATGGCTTACCCGATGGTGTACAAACAGTAATCAACCCGAACATAGTACCAATAACTGTCATCAACGGTACAATAAGTACGGATGATAATAACGAAAACAAAATAATCTAATCATTAAAGTAACTTTAATTCTTTATGGCTACTAACCACGCTAATAGCAATATTAACACGCAAGACCAATCTCAATTGGTGTCAAATACCTTATCAGGCGTTAATGCTGCTTGGGGTATTACCGAAAGAGGCGACCACACTAAATCAAGGGTGTGCCGCACTTGGCAAGAGTACAAAAAATGGTTTGGTGGGTTGTTACCTGCCTCCGTTTCAAGTTTCCCCCTTTACTGCAAGCGCATCCTTGACGCAGGCGGTATTATTCGCGTAGGTCGTGCCATGCACTATACAGACCCTGCCGATACCACTACAATCCAATCAACACAGGCAACCAAAAACAATGCAGGTACTTGGGCTTTTAGCTTGCAGGTTATTGCATTTGACAACACAGCCAAAACAATCACTGTACGCGGTAAGGTTGGTAGTTTTTTGGCGGTATCTGATTCTATCAACATTGTTACCACAGCAGCCGTAACAACAGCTAAAACGGTTGCAGCCATTACCGAGTTTGCAAACACTACCATAATCGAATTGAACACCCTTACAGCTGGTCAGATTGACATTGGAGGCCGTGCGAGTTGGACTTATACAGGTGCAGGTGACTTGACCGTTACGGCTCGCGAGTACGGCACTTTTGCCAACTCAAAACTATGGTTCCGTATTGATGCTCCACGCTCCGGTAATGCCAACCTCGTGGATATTGCTGTTGGTCTTGATGGCTATCCCGAGCTGAACGAAACGCTGTACGATGTGGACAACGGTATTACTTCGTCAGGTGATTTGTTGGCACTGTCTAACCGCAGCAAACTTGTTACCTTCGATGCCAATACTTTGGCTCTGTTCCCAACCCCCAAAATCTATTTGGCAGGCGGTACGGATGACTACAACTTTACCCCCAACGACATTGAAGGCCATGCCACAGCTCTTACAGGCTTGCACGTCTTTGACATGGCCAACGACTTTGTACGTATCTCTGTCCCTGAATTTGCACAGAATGGTATCGACCTCATTTTGAAGGACTACGTAGAGGTGCGTAACGACTGTATGTTTGTGGTGCGTGTACCTTCGGGTATTTCCAATGAGGCAGCCGTAGAATATCGCAACTGTACAGGGGCTTATGTCGGTGGTACAAAATTGGATACCTACATGGGCATTATGACCATGAACGATATTGAGGTAGTGGACGAGTACGACAACACTACCAAAATGATTCCAACCCTCCCCGACATCTTGGCTTTGATGACCAAAAAGGACGGTATATTTGGGGCTTGGTGGTCGTTTTCAGGTTTGCAAAACAATTGCGGTATCATCCGCGCAACGACAGGCGTAAACCCTGCATACAACTTGCTTGCTGCTACACGCGCCTTAGACGCTCAATGGGCTGCACAAAACGAGTTGAACTATGTAGGCAACCGTACCAATACAAACGGACAAGAGGTTACAGTTTCTTGGGGTAACAGTTCCCTCCAAACTGCAAACACTTTATTGAAGTTTGCCCACGTTGCCGAGTTGGTTACTTACATCAAACGCGTTGTTAAGCCTCGTATGGACTTGCGCCTGTTCCTTCCAAACGATATTGAAACTTGGAAAGATATGTACCGCGACATTAAGGCTTTGATGGATGCGCTTGTTTCGGGTCGTGCAATTCGTGCTTATGAGTACCAAGGCGACCAAAATGTAGATAAGATTGAAGATGTAAGTATCAACAATCTCGCAGATATTGACAACGGCATTTACAAATTCCGTTTGATTATCTGGCCTACTACTAAAATGGAGCAAATTGATTTGACGCTCACTATTGTAAATAACGTGGTAGGTGTAGAATTGACCAACGCCTAATTATCTAACCCTCTTAAAGTAACTTTAATCACATGGGACGTAAAGTACAACCCAATAAGGTACACAACTGGAGAATTGAGGTAGATGGCCTCGATACTTTTGAGTGCCAAACCGTTACCATTCCGACCAAAGAGGTCGAAGTAGTAGAACATGGCGGCGGTAACTACAAACAGAAAACCGCAGGTATGGCGATGACTGGCGAACTTGTTTTCACCAAATTGAAACCCCTCGATGGCGCTGATTCTTGGGCATGGGATTGGTTCAAACAGGTACAAAATACCCAAACAGGTAAAGGCAGCTACCCACAATTTTATGAGAAATCAGTTGTTGTAAAGTTGATGGGGCCAGATAACGAAACAACCACTTACGCGTGGATTTGTGACGGGGTCTTTATCACTAAGATTGAGTACAACGAATTGAGTAAAGTTACCTCCGAGAATGTGATAGAAACTATCACCTGTTCGGTAGATGACATCAACCCAATCTAATAAAACGCAGTCAGTCCGCTGTTTTTAGTTTTTGCTCTTACCCTCTACATTTATGTGGAGGGTTTTTAGCTTAATTCAGAAAAATTTATTATATTTGTACTTTAGAACATAGCAAAAAACAGCAAACAATGAAAAAAGCGCAATTAGAATTTGTACTACCTTCGGGTGTGCGAGTGGTCGCTACCGAACTCTATGGAGAGCACCACGAAATCCTAACCCGACAAGGGGAGGACGACAAGAAACGAGTAAACAAGCTTATCCAATCCCTGCTTATCTCGGTCGGGTCGGTAAAATACCCCAATGAGGAGTTTGTAGAGGGGCTTAGAAGCGAAGACCGTCGCCACATCTTAGCCATGTGCAGACAGGCAACGATGGACTATGAGAAGGTCTTTGAATTTACTCATAAGTTTCAGGATGAGGACGGCAATATGCAAACCCTACCCCTTAAAGTAAATCTCAACGACCAAGAAGATGCCTACACGGAGAAACACATCCAAACATTGGTTGACAAGTTTGGAGCAGAAGATGAGGAGTTTTACCGCGAACTTAACAAGGACGGAACTTTTAGGGCTACCCCTTCCAAACACCGAGCAAGTGAGTACAGCGACCTCCCAAAAGAGTACGAAACTGAATTGCCTAAATCAGGGTTGAAAGTAAAAATCAATCACCTCACAGGCAAAGGCGAACGCCAAGGGGCAAGCATTGACCGTAAAAACATCTCGGTTAATACCCTGCTTAAAATGCGTAACCCTCGCTACCTGCACGATAACGGCACTTGGATTCAACTCAACCTCAACAATGTACACAGCCGCGACTTGGAACACCTGCGCAAGTTGGTAAAAGAGAATGAGGGCGAGGTAGAAATGGAGTTGAGATTTGAAAACCCTGCCAAAGGCTCGGACAAATACGTTACCGTTGACTTGTTGAGCGAAATCGCTTTTTTCTTCCCTTCGGAGGTATTGAAGTAATCACATTCGATACACTTTGGATTCTCTTAAACTACGGAGGGATAAACATTACAGCCGAAGAGCTATATAACCGCACCTACCGAAGGCTCTACCATCACTACTACTGGTTAGTAGAGCAAAAGAAAAGAGAGGAATCCGAAGGGAAAAAAGGAACTACAGTAGTAGAAGAGTCGAAGTTAGACAACTTGTATAAAAACCATAGAAACAGAAACCGATGGCACAGTTAGGCAGTTTTTCAGGGGGAGGTTTAGGCATGGGTGTAGTGTTTGCGTTACAGGACGGATTTTCCAAACCTGCCGCCACTATTCAGGCTAAGATGAACACCCTGTCAAACCATACCGATAACATGGCAGGCAAAGTAAGCACCTCCCTCAAAGGCATGATGAGTGGAGGCTTTGCCTTGTTAGGTGGTATAGGACTTGCCGCAGGTATAAAAGGATTGATTGACTTATCAGCTGCACTTTCCGACAAACTTGCCGACGTACAAAAAACCACTGGCCTTACCAACGCCGAACTTGCCGACTACCGCAAAACAGTAGAGGGCTTTGATACACGAACCTCTTTAGAGGACTTACTTGATATTGGTAAGGTTGGTGGTAAATTAGGCGTTCCTAAACAAGAATTAGCCGAGTTTACACAAATGATAGACAAGGCAGTAGTTGCCCTTGGTGACGAGTTCACAGGAGGCGCAGAGGAGGTATCTGATAAGTTGGGTCGCCTAAAGAATGTCTTTGCCGAAACCAAAAACCAAAACTTTGGTAGTGCTTTAAATTCCATTGGTTCGGCTCTTAATGCTTTGGGTAGCGCAGGGGCTTCCTCTGCTCCAAACATTGCCGAATTTGGGCAGCGCATAGGGCAGTTGGGTAAACTTGCGCCTACACTTTCCCAAACGTTGGGACTTGGTGCCACGCTCGAAGAGCTTGGACTAAATGCCGAGATAGCAGCCGGAGGTATGACCAATTTATTAGTGGCGGCAGGGGAAAATCAGGCAGCTTTTGCCCAGCACTTAGGCATGACTACCAAAGCCTTTCAGAATATGCTGGATACATCGCCAAATGATGTTATAAAGAACCTTGCGAAGTCCTTCAAAGGCGTTGACCCCTCCAAGGCAATTATGCAAATGAAAGGGCTGAAAATTGGCACACAGGAAAGTATGAAAGTCCTTTTAGGGCTATCGGGTAACTTAGACCTCCTTACCACACGCCAAAATCAAGCAGCTAAAGCTATGGCAGAAGGTACATCCTTAACTGACGAGTTCAATGTAAAGAACAATACCTTTAAAGCGGTATTGGACAAGTTGAACAAGGCTTGGAAAATGTTTGCCGTACAGCTTGGGGATATGATAGCCCCTGCCGTTGCTTGGGTTGCCAAAGGCTTTACATGGATGGCTAAAGCCTTGTCCGCACTTATGAAAAACCCAATCACAAGCTGGATTATCAAAGTCACAGGCGGTATAGTTGGGTTGGCGTTGGCTATTTACGGCCTAAAGCTTGCTTTCAATGCTGCTAAGATGTCAGTTCGTGCTTTTGGAGCTTCTTTGTGGGCTGCCTTAGCCCCTATTTTGCCAATTATAGCCATTGTTGCGGCTGTTGCTGCTCCATTTATTGCGCTTTATATGTTGGTGCAAAAGGGTAGAAAAGCTTTTGAAAAGTTCAACGGCGAAACCTTGTCAGGCTTTAGCCTATTCTTAGCCCGAATTGGGGGTATTGTTACAGCTATTCGGGAGGTTATTGGTAGTTGGGATGCAGCTACACAGACCTTCTCCATGTCCAAAGGCGTTGCCAAAAAGCTGCAACAACTGGGAATTTTGGACTTTGTAGTTAATTTATCGACTTGGGTAGTCCGTTTGATTGAATTTTTCAAGGGTGTGGGCGCAGGTATTGTATCAGTGTTTACCGAATTGGGCAAGTTCTTTGCAAAGGGTTGGGAGTACGTCAAAAAGATGTTAGACCGCTTAGGTGTGTTGGAAATGGTCATAGGTAAGAACACCTCCGAAATAAACAAGTGGATGGAAGCAGGTAAGATGGTAGGGATTGTGATAGGCGTAGTCCTCGCAGCCCTCGTTATAGGCTTCGTTGCCCTTGGTATTGTGGCCCTATTAGCACTTATCCCTATCATTGTCGTCATTGGCTTGATTATCCTCATTGTTTGGGCTTTGATTGAAGCTGTGAACTGGGTAGTTGAGGGCTTTATGTGGCTTTGGAGTTGGGTAGAGAAAGCATACGGTTGGGGTGTAGAGTTTGTACAAAATATGTGGGATGGTATTAAATCCGTGTGGGGTTCTTTCAAAGGGTGGTTATACAATGCCGTAAAGGAGTTGCCAATTGTGGGTAATGTCATATCCTACGCCAATGGTGAGGGTTTAATGGGTGGCGGTGACATGGGCTTAGGCGAATTGACTGGCCTACAAAGCCGTACCCCTGCTCTACAAACAGCTATCACCAAAGAAAAAGGAGGTAGAGGTATGTTAGGCGGTGCTGCCAATCAGGGCGGCGGTAATAGTGAGTGGGGCAACCCTCTTGCTGTAAACCTTTTCCTTGATGGGGAACAGGTTGCTGGTGTGGTAGGTGACAGGAACAAAATAAATCAAGCTCGCGACTAATGAAAAACTCAACTAAAGGGCTGCTCTACCTAATCAATTGGGCTACATTCGAGCGGCAGATTATTCAGTTCGTGCCGATGGAGGTGGATGCCCCTAGAGCCGCCTCTATTACCAAAGAAAAGGTAGTAGGCAGGAATCAGCCTGTAATTCAGTTTGGAGGCGGTGAGCAGACTTTGAGCCTTACTCTTGACCTGTACGGTGAAGATGTAAGAAGCAGGGTAGAGTGGCTTATGCAGTTTACAATGAATGACGACGATGGGAACCCTCCGCCTCTACTAAAAGTTATGTGGGATACTTTGATACAATCAGATGCCCTTTGGTCGGTTGAGTCGGTAAACCCTAAATACTCTCTCTTTATGCCAGGGGAAAACTTTGCACCAAGACAAGCAACCGTAAGCCTCACATTGGTACGAAATACAGACCGAAACATTACGTTTATAGATACAAACCGCTTTTAAGTATGCCTCTTATTCTCAATCTCAAAGTACGAAAGTACAGCGTTTACCGAAACGGTAAAATCATACAGTTTGATGATGGCAGCGATGAGGCTCTGCTAGTACGAAAGCCTATCACCTACGTAAAATCACCAAATGATAAGCTGCATACAGTAGTAGAGGGTGACAGGTTAGACCGCATAGCCTTCTACTACTACGCCAAAGTCGTTAAAAATGCAGGGCATTACTGGTGGATAATCGCGGACATCAACAACATAGAGAACCCTTTGGACTTGGACAACCTTGTAGGTACAAAACTGGTAATACCCGATATGTACAACATCGAACTAAGAGGAAGGTAACATATAACTTTCCTTATTTTACTTTCTACCATTAAAGTAACTTTAATCAATGCGACAGCAGGCACTTGCCCCCTTTATTGAGGTTTTAGTAGTTAAATCGGATGCCGAAATTATCGACATATCCGACCAAATTACCAATTTCAGCTATAAGGAAAGTATTGAAAAGGACAACTTAGTGGAATTTACTATTATCACAGCCTACAACGCCACAATTGAGGTAGATGAAAGTATAGAAATTGGGGCGGAATTGCGCTTTATGTTCGGTTATAGGGGCGGCGATCGTTCGACAGTTCACAGTTGCCGCATCACTGATGTTGACTATGATTACGTCGGTATGAACATTACCCTAAAAGTACGAGCGTTAGATAAGGGTTCTGTTATGAAAAAAGTAACATCTACCCAAGTTCACAGCGGAAAAACCTCTTCCCAGATAGCGACCGAAATAGCGGAAAGGTACGAAATGACCGCAGTAGTTGATGAAACTGCCGAAGTATGGGACAACCAACCGCAGGGGGGCATGGATGACCTTACTTTCCTTCGCAAGTTGGCAGCCCAAGAAACCGCAGGCAATTACATGGTGTTTGTCAAAGACAACGAATTGCATTTTGTGCGTAGGGGGCTAGACAAAGCCTCTGATTGGACGTTTCGCTACGGTGACGGTAACAACGGTATTATCAAGTTTAAGCCCTCCTACCGAGAATCAACAGCCGAAGCAGGGGCAGGTGCCAATGTGCAGGCTTTTGGCTTTGACAATGAAGGCGGCAAGTTCACAACCGCAGAGGAAACAGCCGAAGGCGAAAATAAGGACATAGCCACAGACGATTACAAAGTGTTATGGTCGGGCAATGGTGACTTTTTAGGAGGTCAAAACAGCAAAGGAACGTCCATGTTTTCGAGTGTTGAATCCCTGTTAGGTGATAAGGTTGAAAATGGGCTAAACATCGCAGGCGATACCAAAGATACTTCGGGGATTGGCAAAATCCTGAACACTGGTAAACAGATGTTATCGGCAGGCAATGTAAGCGATAAAGCCGCAGGCGTAAAGAAAGCAGGCACTATCAAGATTTTAGAGGTAGATATGGAGCTTATCGGCAACCCCCTACTTTATGTCAATACCATGATTACAATGGAGCGCGTACTGAAACGTCATGCAGGCAACTGGCTCGTTACCGAGGTAAGCCATGATATTACCGCTTCGGGCTACCGCTGCAAGGTAAAGATGGGTAGAAATGCTACCAAAGTACCGAGTGCGAAAAATACTAAGGTTGCAGGCGTGGTAAATAGCACAGTAGGCAAACCCGAAGGCTCGGACGAGGTAGAATTACTAATCTTTGATGTGGATGCCAACCGCATTACCGACAAAACTAAATCAGGAAAATACATACCCCCACAACCTTTACTATGACAACTATAAAAGAATTTATAAAGGTAATGGTGCAGAATGGTTTAGAGTTTTTTGGTGTTTACTACGGCTCTTATCAATCCATTGTTGCCGATACCGACGACCCTCAAAAATTAGGTCGTATCAAGGTGTACAATCGGGGCTTATTTGGCGGTGATATGTCGGCTTGGGCATGGCCAAAAGGAAACTTTGCAGGTGTTGGTACTGGGTTCTTTGCACTACCTCAAAAAGGTGACATTGTGTACGCCTCCTTTGAATTGGGCAATTTGCAGTATCCGCGTTGGGAATACGGCTTTTGGTCAAAAGGAACACTACCGACAGAAGCGGCTGCCGATTATGGCAAGATTGACGTACTTAAAACAGCTTCGGGGCTTTGTTTGGAGTTCAACAACAAAGACAAAATCCTGACCATAAAGCACCCCAACGGTTTAACCATTGTACTAAAGGAGGACAAAATAGCCCTTGGCGGAGAAAGTTACAAGGCGGTGCTTGGGGACTTACTCAAAACCGCTGCCGAAATTGATAAAACCAACTTGGCCCTGCTGACTGCTGCTATCAATGGCGCTGTTCCTGTGCCTGGCGATGGCGGTGCCGCCTTAAAAACGGCTATGGTTGCAGCCATTTCCGCCTTTGGTAACGCTGATTACTCTCAAATTCTTTCCAATAAAGTTACTTTAATATGAACGACTACGTAGGTACAAGCATGGCAAACCCTGCCCAACTAATAGGGGGGCGTTGCCTTGTCGCAGAGGGGGAAAGAGTAATAGCCGAGTCTATTGCCGACATCCTAGGCACTTCGGTAGGGGATAGCCTACTTGACTGTGAGTACGGCAGCCGATTGGATTCTGCCCTACACCTGCCAAACGATGAGGTTACTTGGCAAATCATCCGCCAAATTGTTTTTGAAGCTGTGGGGGAATGGGAGCGCAGGGTAAAGCTGATAAATGTAAATGTTGTGGGCGAAGATACCGACAGCCTTATAAAGTGTACAATACACATAAGTTATAAAATCCTTAGCACCAATAAAACAGGGGCTTTGGTTTATCCATTCTATAAACAATTACCATAATGGGCTTTTTAACAAACATTTGGACGCGTTACACAGACCGCACCGCCGATGCAACCAAGGATAATGTCCTTACCAATATGCAGGCGGAAGTCCCCGAAATTACCGACCACTCATTGATGAATCTTTTTGTTAAGATTGTGGGCATATTTTCGGGCATTGCCGAACTCTTACACTACTACATTGATAATGCAGCTCGTGAGGCACAGATGGATGGAGCGCGTATCTTTTCCAATGTTGTAAAGTTGGCAAGGGCGCACGACTACCGCATTAGCCCACAAGTTGCGGCAAGTGTGGTACTTACTTTTGAGTACACGTCCACAACTACAATTGTATTCCCTGGGGCTGTAATTCCTGCGGGCGCGTATGTGAGTACAGCCGATGGGAAACTATTCAGGGTAGCCCAATCCCTAACACTTCCAGCAGGTAACTTCCAAACAGCAAGAGGTCAAATATCCGCCGTAAACATTACATCAGTTCCCTCTTTTACTTTGGCGACAGGTACAGGACAACCCAACCAACAGTATGTAATTACAGACAAGGTAGATAGCTTTAGTGTGAAAATTACCATATCCTCCTTTGTGTGGACTTCGGTGGAAACCTTAGCCTATTCCTCGCCACTTGACCGCCATTTTGTACAGACAGTCAATGAAGATGGTCAAGTAGTTATTATTTTTGGTGATAGCGTGAACGGTCAAATACCCCCTAACGCCACAGCCATACTCTGCACTTACTTCACAACCGACGGAGAGCAGGGCAACGTAGAAAGCTTATCAATCAATACCATTGTTTCGGGTGTGCCTGCGGTTGCCAATTATACGGCTTCCGTTTTCAATGCCGAAAGTGCCGCAGGTGGTAGAGGTGTTGAGCCAATTACCACAATCAAACAGAATTGCGCTCGTTCCAATCGTACAAGGCTACGCGGTGTGACCCCATTAGATTATGAAGACTTGGCCAGATTGGTGCCGTCGGTTGCCGCTTCGGGTGTTATTTTCACTTGTGGCAAGACCGTTTCCATTTATGTAGTTCCCAATGGTGGGGGATTGGCTTCTCCTGCATTACTCGCGTCGGTTGTGGCTTACTTTGACGACAAAAGGATAATTACCCACAAGGTAGTTGCCGAAAGTGCAGGAGAAGTAAGAATAAAGGCATCAATCAAAATCATAGCATTGCCAGGCTTTGATTTGGTGGACTTGGCTACGGCGGTGGAAGATGCTTGGGAGGCTTTCTTTGCTACCGAGAATCAAGAAATTTCAGGAGCTGTAAATATTGGCGACTTGTACCAAACAGTAGAGGCGGTGAATGGTGTCCGATACTCGGAAATTACGCTACTCAATGCCGAGCCTTATGCCCGACCATCCGCCACTACCCTGATACCTTTGGATTGGACAGTAGAAGTACTGCCTCCCAACACTTTGGAAACGACTTGGGGCATCTTGATAATATCGGCTACCGACTACCAACTATTCAAAAACAACAACTATCAAGCAACCTACACAATTGGGGCTTTGGTATCGCTGCCCGAAATAGAGTTTACAGTAAATGCCAGCACCTACACGGTGGGCGACCGTTGGAACTTTGTTACTTACCCTTACGGCGGTAACTCGGTACTGTTGAACGAGCCTTCTATACCTGTATCGTCCGCTGCTGATATAATCTTAACCTTATTACCCTCTGCATAATATGTTCCAATTCGTAACCGAAGGCTTTAAGCGGTTCTTTACAGCAAAACAACAGCGTGAAGATACCTACAAAGATACCAATGGGCAGGGCCTACTGGAAAGGTTTGTCAATTCTAACTTTGAGGAGTTGGACAGCTATACCGTACCGCGTATTGAGAACCTTATAGCCAATGTCCTAGACCCTACTACCTGTTTCGCCAAATACATCCCACATTTGGAAAGTTGGTTAGGCATTACTGTATTCCCTGCGGAAACTAACATTTATATCCGGAGGAAGGTTATTAGATGGTCACGCCGATACTACGACTACAAAGGCACAAAAAAGGGACTAAATGCCCTATTCAAGTTGATTAACTGTACGGTTGTAGTGTCGGAGGTTTGGAGTATTTATAGCTTCGATAGCCCTGTTACCTTTGATGACCCTGATAGGAGGTTTGATATGGGGCGCTGTTCGGCTTGTAGTTTTTACAGCTTGTCTATAGCTCAAAACTTTGTGAACGTAACCCCCGAATTTTTAAGGGGATGCTACTCAATAATCTTGTTCAATCATCCAATTGGAGCAAAGCTTTCGACTGCAACCGTTGGAGGCGTACCAATACAGGACGAGATGCTAAATATTTTCGTCTTAGGTGGAGGAAACCCTGCTACAATTTTGGGAACTGACGGATTTTACGTATTTTTACCTACTGGAACAATAATCCCCTCTCGCCAAAAGCAGGCAAATTTAAAAGTGGTGGGAGGTACACTATACTTGAATATTCCATAACCAATTAAAGTAACTTTAACCAATATGAAGCACTTTTTGAACGACCTAATACACATAATGGGGTTTCACGGCCTTGCCGACCTCAAACAATCTTTTTTGAACCTGCCTATGCTTATGTATGCAGGTAATTTGTTGGTCTTGTTTACCGTAGTTTCCTACTATACGGATGCGGTTTTAGGGCTAAATTTCCCCCTTTATGCCGCTTTTCTTATCGCTATTGTGGTAGAGATTATCACAGGTTTGTGGGCATCCAAAAAAGACGGCAAAGAAATTGAGGGTAATATTTTCGGGAGAAGCGTTACCAAAATAGCTCTATACTCAATATTCCTATTTGCCCTAAATATGTTCGCTCGATACAATTCTGTGACTTTGGCAGGGGTTGAGTTCAATATTTGGGGTTGGATGTATTGGCTATTCTTTTCAGGCATCAACATTCAGCTGCTCATATCCATACTAAACAACATGGCTCGCATGGGTTTTAAAGAAACAAGGCTAATAGCCAAGCTGCTAAACAAAAAGCTCCAAGAACATATAAATACGGAGGATAAAAATGATACAGAATAAGCATCTAAAAGAAACGGAGTACAAAAAAATAGCCTTCAAAAAGAGGGCTATTGTACTTCATTTTACAGCAGGGTGGCCTGACCCCTACCAAACCATAAACATCTGGGACAGGGACAACGAGCGCAAAGGCACAGCCTACGTAATAGGGGGCATTGATGCTAATGGAGGAAAGCAATGGGATGGCGTTGTAGTAGAGGCTTTCGATAGCAGCTATACAGCCTATCACTTGTTCCGTTGGTTCAATGGCTCGGAGGCAATTGAGAACGCTACCATTGGGATAGAACTCTGCAATTGGGGGCCTATCACCAAGCGCGGTGACTTGTTCTACACTTACGTCAACACGGTTATACCTGCTGACCAAGTTTGTGAATTGGAAACCCCTTGGAGAGGTTACAAGTACTGGCACAAGTTTTCAGACGCTCAACTGGCATCCCTCAAAACGCTGCTGTTGATGTTGATGGAAAAGCATGAAATACCTGCGCATGGCATACCCCAAATGTTGAGAGGTGAAAACACCAAACAATTACAGCGCATCCTAAACGGTTGCCTTGAAGATAGGAAAATGCCTCTTTTGGTGGTGGATGGTATAGCAGGGCCAAAAACAAACGCTGCGCTTAAGCTTTTTCCTCATGCTCCGTTTGACTTAGACCCTTCTTTCAAGGATATAAACAACGTAATGGCAGGGGTTTACGCTCACTGTACTTTTGATGGTAAACGCAAGCTCGACGTACACCCACAACCCGAACTCATAACCTTACTCAAATCACTGTATTAAATATGGCACAAACTAAATACCATAGCTGGCTCGATGATGACTTAACACGTAGCCTAAATAAATGGTGGTTGGGTATCAAAGACCCTGGGCGTTATCGCGGTTTCGATTGGGATGAGCTTGCACCACTTGCCACAACCTTCCTCCATGACAAGACAGGGGTTGTGATTACTAATTCCGATTCCCCTATTACCCAAACACCTATTTCAGGGGTATGGATTAGCCAACAGGGAACGGTTATAAAAGAATCTGCACCTATTCCCCTCACATTTACGGCAAATCCTTCGGGCTTTGGCCGTATTGACGTTGTGTACGGACAGCACGTTTACGTGGAAGCTATTGGAGGCGCAGCTGCTACCTACGGTATTATTGTTGGTACACCTTCTGCCTCGCCTGCTGCCCCTGCTTTGCCTTTACCATTGGAACAAGTTGCGCTTGGGTATATGTTTATACCTGCGGGCGCTACTGACCTCACAGATGCGGTTTACACGCCTGCGCGAGTGCCTAACTTTGCCAACGACGAAACCATTGCCCACACCGACGTTGAGCAGATTTGGACAGCTATGCAAACATTCCCCTACTTACAAGCTGTTTGGGGTGTTTGCTATTTGGATGTGGCAGCTAAAAAAATCGACTTGACCAAGGACAGAACAGGCACACCATTGGTAGGGGATGCTTTGGCACAGAACCTAAAGAAAAACGCCTACGTAATTGCTACATTGCACTTAGGTACGGCGCAAGATGTTGAGGATATTTTACCTTACCCTGTTGATAGTGACCTTGTAGAAATATCAGGCAAGCAGAAAGAACTTACATTTTTCTGTTTAGGGAATGTGGCGTTTACTGGTAACATTTTGTCGGGGGCTGCCTCTGGCCAACGCTACTACGCGCAGATTTACCAATCTGTAAAAGTAACTTCCCTTATCAATGCCTATACCCCACTTGGACTAAGTACCTCATGGTCTATCATTGGGGGCGGTGATGTGTTGGTTGACAGAATCAACTATATGAATAAGTTGTTAGGCTTAGCCAAAACAACAGGCTCATTTTTTGGCACTCAACTTACACATTCCTCCGCAGGTAACTATGTAGAGATTGCAACCTCTGCTCCTACAAGAACATTGGACGGTATAGCCATTACAAGGGTAGGCACACACTTGATTGTAAAACCGACGGGTGCAGGTATCTTATTACGTCACAACCAAGCCCCTGTTAGTGGGCATCTACCTTTGTGGCTTAGTGCGCAGGCGGATATGAACACTACAAGCGACGAGCCTTTACTGTTTATCCAAGATACAACACATTGGCGTTTAGTCGGGGCTTATGATGCCCTTACCGAAATTTGGCACTTGGTTGGGGATGTGGCGACTGGTTTAGGCACTGTTTTGGTGGACTATACTAACACAGTTTCCGGCTCTTTACGACCTACAAGGTTCACCAAAAAAGGTAGGGTATTAAAAATACAGGGGCAAGTGGATAAAAACTCTTTGGTAGTTGCAGGTAATGTTATCTTTTATTTGCCTGTTGCCTATCGACCTGCAAGGTTTTACCAAGCCCCTGTTAATGGTACTGTTTACCGCGTATCGCCTAGCCCAGGCATCGTAGGAACTTGCCCTATTATACTTTCGGTAAACCCTGCGGATGGTAGAGTTTTTGCAAATATACCATCGGCATTGTTTGCAACCGCTACCCACACAGCCAGCCAAGTAGAATTTAACGTAGATATACCCCTCGATTAACCATGTCACAAATACTACTGCGCCAACGCGCAAAAGCACAATTTACAGGGAGCAACATCTTTGAGGTGTTGCACCCTTACACCAAGATAGAGAACCCTAATGCTGCCAAAAGGACTACCGAGCAGCTATTAGAAGCACTATCAGAGGGCAGCATTACCTACCCCACCATTGAGGAAAGGGTAGAGTATGACCTGCAATTTGCAAAAGATTTGTACGATGCCTTTGAAATTAGTTTGGAGGCTGAAAATAAAGTTACTTTAATCATAGCAGCCATAGAAGCCTACACCGAAAACACTTTAAAAGCGGACGATTCGGCGATTAAGGAGGCTATTATTGGCGGTGCCGTTAGCCTTTTAAAGGTTAAAGGGTTCAATACTGAAACTATTTTGGCGATGTATGAGCGTTCCCATGAAAGTCCTTTTGTGGCTACTTTGGAGTCCATTGCCGACAATCTAAAACTAAGTTACACAGCCGAAACTAGCAACAGTACCCTAGCCGAAATGATAAAATCTGCAACCGCCTAAAAATTTAACACTTTTAAAAGTGTGAGTTTAAATATTTTATCTTATATTTGTCGTACTAAAATTTTCTAATTAAAAACACGCGTGATGAAAAATTTTATCTTTGCAATGATTGCGCTGATTGTTATTCTTGCGGCAGTCGATATTTGTCGAAGCCCGCACGAAGACCCATCAGCCTCACCACCTACCGAAATGAAGCAAAAAGAAGAGTTGAAAAACAACCCTTTGCCTGCTGCCGACCGAAGAGCTGACGCTCCCTGTGTAAACCCCGAAGGATTCCGTAACAGGATGCCCGACGGAGTTCCTGAAAGGGAAGGGAAGCCTCTTAAAAATATTACTGTTGCCGCATTATCAACAGTTACAAAACTTACAACTACTACAATTCCCTATTTTTTCTACAGCTCTACTTATGGACTGTGGTGTATATGTCGGCCTCAATTGGGGCGTTTCTAAATAAGCAAGAACAAGCAAATTTTTCAATAGCCATCTTCCAAAAGGAGGGTGGCTATTTTTATTTTAAACTTTTTTAAAGTTTTATTTGCTTATATAAACAAAAGATTATACCTTTGTATCAGTTAATTAAGCAAATGTTAAAATTATACCTTATGCACTACGATACACAAGATGTTCAACACCTGTTAGATATGCTCCAAGCCCCTAACAGAGAGAGCCAAAAGTTAGCGCAAGAGCTGATAAAAAGCCGCCTAAGCATTAAAAAGTGGGAAACCGCAGAAAAGGCTTTCTTTGCCGCTGTTGATGATCATGCCCTAATTGCCTACTGTGAAAAACTTTACCAAGCCACCCGACATACAGGCATTGCATTGGTAAGGGCTTTCCTCAAAAGGTTAGGAAAAGAGTACACAGAAACCGTAGTAGAGTTTGAAAGCCTGCAAGAAAAATTAAAGTGGTTGGAAACTGGCAACGGTAATTTAAAGCTGCCCTTTAACGCTCGGATTGGGAAAATAGACTACACTTCCCCACAGCAGGTTAAAATTACTTTAACGATACAAATAGAAAGGGCTTTGGAATTTGCGTTTTAAGCCCCTAAAAACACCCTAAGCCTTAGCAATACACCACAAAGGGGGTAAAAGTGGCAACAGCCCCCCAAAGAATCACAAATTTTACACCATCACAACAAAATTTAAACATGGAAACTTTAACGTTAGAACCATCTCGTCTTATCGGCTCGGCTGAATTGATTGAAAAAGACAGCGACCAGCGCATTGAGAACCGCAACAAACTCTATTACCCTGCTTACTTGTTACCCATGCAGGAACTTACAGGGCTGCGCTCTACTTCTCCTTTAGAATTTGGGGTAGTTGTAAAGCATCCTGAACAGGGTTCTGTATTGGTCAATACCTGCTCTAAAAACTACGGGCTTGTGTTGATTGAGAACATCCTTACACCTTTAGAGGCGGAACTTGACCGTAATTTCAAGTACAAAGCCTCTTACCGCCACAGTGAAGACCTTACAAAATTCTATATTGACTACACGTTTGAAGCCCCCGAAGGCGTAAAATTGGACGTTGGCGACATTATACCCAAAATCCGTATTGTACACAGCTATTCAGGGGACTTGAAATTTAGCGTTGAATTTGGGTTCTACCGCCTTATTTGCTCCAATGGTATGACAGTACCAGGGAAAACGGTAAACAAGCTCAACACAAAGCACGTCAAACACGGTTTAGCCGAAACAATACAGGCAGCTTTAGAGGGCATTGAGTGGTTTGTTGATAATGCAGGCTCTTTTGTGAAAAAGTACAACGAACTTGCACACAAGCCATGTGCGGACTTTTCCGACAGGTTGGACAAAGTAGTAGCGGCGACAGGCTACCCCAAAGGATTGAAAGTAGAGGCTGCAAACAGAGCCGCAAAAGAGATTAGAGAGGGAGTTGCAAAAACGGATTGGCTTGTTTACAATGCGCTAAACTATCCGCTAAACCACAACTACACAACTTTCAATATGCAGGAGTACAACCGCATGGCATTGGACGAGAAAGTTATGGATTGGCTAACCCTAAATTAAATTTGCATAGTAGGGAAATTTTTTGTACCTTTAGCCCTGTAAAAAAGAAAAAGCCCAAGGCTATCAACCTTGGGCTATATTCAAAATTTACCTTTTCACTAACAAAAAACCATCGTAACCCTTTTGTCATCACGTTTAACCTTTTAAGTCATGGTCGAAAGCAAAGGTACACATTTTGTACCAAACTACATACAAAACAATGCAAAAGTTTTGTGCAGCGTTGAAAATTTTGTTTGGGGGTTGTTTATATTCCCAACAACCACAGCTATACGGAGGATTACCGCGTTCCTATCGCATCAACCTACCGTTACAACCAACCAACTGCTAAAGGCTGTTTGGGTAATGTTGGAAATAGCAGACAAACACCGCCCAATTTACAGACAGACTACCAACGAGCTTGTAACCCAATACAAGCAAGACCAGTATTACATCCGCTCAAAGGAAATAGCCACGCTCGCCAAAATCGACCGTAACCAATTAAAAACTATTTTAGATGTCCTAGAGGCTTTGGAGCTTTTAAGTGTCACCATAGGCAATTATGTGGACAATAACGGCAAGTGTTGGGCTAATATGAAGTTCGTAAAACTAAATATTCCCATGATTATAGCCCTAACCCAACCCATTGAGGTAGTGATTGGGGTCAAATCTATGCTTATGGAACAATACACCCCCCACAAAAGAGAGGCTATTTTAATACTGAATAAATCCAAATATTACTACCCAAAATTAAAATTACAGGTAGAAGAGTAGGGGGGGGGTTGCATAAAAATATGGCAAGGGGGTTGCATAAAAATATAGCAACACATAACAGAACATATACATAACAGAGACAATATTAAGAAAAACCACTTTTTTGACATTAAAGTTACTTTAATTTTAATCAGAGCAAAACAAGTTTTGCAGGGCTACGCCCAATTAGTATTTTTAAAACCTTTTCACTAACAAATATGGATATAGCAATAGAATTCCAAAAGGAGTTATTCAAATTCTTAGCCACAGAGCGAACTATGAAAAACATCATGGTAGAATTTGATGCAACAGTATTCGACCTTACTGAATACCAGCTAACTTTTAAGTTGTTACAAAAGTGTGTAGCCAAAATCAAGAGGCTACCAGCTAAAGCGGACTTCCTCCAATACATCACAACCCAACTACCAAAATTAAAGTGGGACGAGAAAGTAGAAGCCGAGATATTTGCAACAGCTAAAATGTTGTACACCCCAATTTATGCCAGTAAAGAGTTATTGACAGAAACGGCGGTAGAGTTTGCTCAATATCAGATGATGAAAAAAGCCGCTGAAAAGTACATCCCAACTTTGCAGGATGGTGTAGAGATTTGGAGAAGTTTTAAAAACGACATTACCAAAATACTTGCCATTGGTACAAGTGGAGGGTCTGACCATGCAGAGCCAACATCTGTATTTGACGAATGGGACGAGGCTTTTAGTGAGTATGGCCAAACACACCCCTGCTATCTCAACGGCTTGAACAAACTAACAGCCAAAAGAGGCTTTGCAAGTCCTGAATTGATACTAATTTTGGGGCTTCCAAAAGGTTTTAAAACAGGTACCATGATAAACCTAGGGGTTAATTATGCCATTGCAGGCTTGAAAGTGTTTTGTGTGGACTTTGAGAACGGTCAAAAAGCATACAGGCAGCGTATTAAACAGGCTTTGCTACAATGTACACGCCAAGAATTACAGGAGGAAGAGCCTGAACACATCAACAACTGCCTGCAATTTTGGAAACTAAAGGGTGGCAATATCTTTGTCCAGTCGTACACAGCCTACGCCAATACCCCCAAAGATGTAGAAGCCGACTTGGACTATCTGCGCGAGGTTCATGGGTTTATACCGGATGTTATCCTTTGGGATTATCCGGATATTATCAACCCGTCGGATACCTCCATCAAGGAAACACGCCACAAAATACAGCACGTTTACCACGAGATTATCTCACTAAACAAACGTTTGGGATGCTTTAGTTTTGCAGCTTCCCACACTACCAAATCCGCAGTTGGGAAATTCAACTACGACATGGGGGATTTTTCCGAAGACTGGGGTAAAGCCAAAAACTGCCACGCAACTTTTGGTATCATGCAATCCCCCGAAGAGGCGGAGGCAGGTGTAGCAAGATTGGGGGTAGTGTTGCAGCGCGAAGGCGTAAAGTCAGGAACCGTATTTGTAAACATCGACGAGAGCCGTCAGCTAATGGAGGAAATCGACGAAGCAGAATACCAGCACTCAAATGATTGACCCACGACGAGCCTTTACATACTTTACCCGACACTTTAGCCTAAAAGCTTCTTCCTCCAATTGGCACACCTTCAACTGCCCTTTTTGCGACAAGGCAAGGGATAAGAAAAAATGTGCTGTACGGTTCGATTGGGAGCGCGTAAAGTGTTGGGAGTGCGGATACAGCAATAGTATCTCCTACTTTGTAGCCGATATTGAGGACACTAGCCTCATACTTGCCAATCAACTTGTAAATGCTTATGAGCCTACGGATATATCCTTTCAGGCTATCGACTTAGGAGGTAGCGGCAAATACGTGGTAAAGGAGGACATAGCCCTACCAACAGGCTTCACACCAATTTTAGAGGGTGAGGGGGTCATAGGAAAAAGAGCAAGAGCCTACCTCACAAAAAGGGGCTTTGATTTGAAAGTTTTGGATAGGTTGGGATTTGGCTACTGCAACGACCACAACGAAGATTTTGCACAGGACTACTTTGGCTATATCGTTATACCATTCCGCAGCAAGGGGCAGCTTATTTATTACATTGGTAGGGATTTTATGGGCAACGAACTACGCTACAAGAACCCAAAGAAAGACCTGTTTGGTGTTGGTAAGAATGACCTGTTTTATAATGAGGATGCTCTGCATATTGAAAATGTAGTGTTCATTACTGAGGGGTGGGCAGATGCCCAAACAATCGGGGACAACGCAGTAAGCACCCAAGGATGGGATTTGTCCGACAGGCAGGCAGGCATCCTACTAAAATCGTCTTGCCAAAACCTTGTATTTGTACCCGACTTAGGGGAGGAGAGAGGGGAAACCTTTTACAAAAAAGCTTTGAAAGCGGCTTTGCCATTTGCCAACCACAAAAAAGTGTTTGTACTTGACACAAGCCCCTTAGCACCCTACGGAAAGGACGTAAACGACTACGGCAAAGACCGCCTCATGGAAATTTTTTACAAATCGTCTGCCCTTACGCATGGGGCATTGATGCTAAAACTCTTACGCTAATGGCTCTAAAAAAGGATAAGGTTAAAGTTACTTTAACGAAAGTTTTTAAACAGTTTGGTATCGAGGTTTACCCAAAGTTGTACGAACATCTTGCGGCTGCATTTGTCGAAGAGTACGAATCCAAAGCCGAGGTCACAGATGATACTGCCCTGCTTGCGGTTGTGATTTACGAACAGCGCAAAAAACATCACTACCGACAAACGATATTAAAACCAATAACTGCGGGAACGGTAGAGTACAAAGCCCTTGAAAAGTTGGTATCAATCGTAAACCAATTCTGCGAAAAGTACGGCTACCAATACAAAAAAGAGGGATATACGGACTATGTAGAGGCGGCAATTATCTTGATGGGTAGAAATTACAGCATCAACCGATTTGCCTACTACTCGGAGCAGATTATACAGAACAGGGAAGCAAAGTATATGTGTGAATCTGTAACATCTCCCCTACCGCAACAACTGCATAGCGTTTGGCAGGAATTGGCAGCAAAGGAGTACGGTGCAACAATCAATATCAGCCAAACCGACTATAAGAAGTGGGTAAACTTTATATATATTTTGGATGATATGGACATAGCCAAAATACCACTCACACCCAAGTATTTTGAACAGTGGTGTATGGCCCAGATAGAAGGTTTAAGATGGATGGCAAAGCTGCCCGACTTGCACCAACTACACGGAGCACCAGCCTTGGAACGGTACAGGGCTTACACCCCCAAAAAAGTAAATGCCGAAAGCGACGAGGCTAAAAGGCTTCGTAAAATTTTAGAATCTAAAAACAAAGCAAAATGATACTATCAGTAGGCAACGTATTTACAAAATTTGTCATCACAGCCGAAGACAAATCCAAATGCCCTAAAATATCCCAACTTATCAAAGACAAACTAAAGATTAGAGCCGACGGCTACCAATATGCCAAAGCCTACAAAGATGGCTATTGGGATGGGTTTAAGTCGCTAATCTCAACAGGTAGCCATTTCCTTACTGGCTATCTCAAATCTGTTGTTGGGCTTATCAAATCCGAGGGCTTGGATGTTGACATTATGGATTTGCGCAAAAACCGCCCAATCCTAAAAACGGACTTTGTTACTGCGGTAGGCAACTCTGAAAACTGGGAGCTTCGAGATTACCAAGAAAGAGTAATTAAAGTTACTTTAACGAATCATCTTGAAACTATGCTATACCCACGTGGTTTGTGGAACTTGGCAGTAAACAGCGGCAAAATGATTATGTTAACAGGGCTTGTGAACAATATCCACAATCCTAAAACCCTACTTATCATTGACAGGGAGGTAAACTTTAAACAAAACGTAAAATGGTTCTCGGACATCTACCCCAACCAAGTAACTACAGTTACATCTAATGGTGCGGACTTTTCGGGTAGCTTTGTTATTGCAATGGCTAAGACCTTATCAAATTTGGCGGCTCGGGACGAACAGGCGAAAAAGGAGCTTAAAACTTTTCAGATTGTTTGTTGTGACGAAGCCCACAGAGCAGGGTCAGATACCTACCATGCGCTACTGTCAGAGGTGGATGCTTTTGTTAGGATAATGATGTCAGGGACAACCTTAGATATTCAAAGCAGCGAGAAAAAGTTGCAGATAATGGGCATGAGCGGCACCGCCCTTGAAACTATCAGCAACGAGGAAATGGTAGGCGTTGGTAAATCCCTAAAGCCTACGGTAAATATTCACCTCAATACGGACGGTCAGCAATTCGGGTTCTATGACTTTGACCAAGCCTATAAGGAGTTTGTTTGTTTCTCCAAGTGCCGAGTTGAGAAGATGGCGGAAATTATCGGCACACGCCTAAACGCCTTGGACAAGCCTATGAGTTGGTTAATCTCTGTGGTCAATATCGAACATGGGGAGTTTGTAAAAAAGAACTTGGTAGAGCTGTTCAAAGGCAGCGATAAGATTATAGAGTTTGTCCATGCTGCACACCCCGATCGGGATATTATTATTGAGGACTTTGCCGCAGGAAACATAAACGTACTCATAACAACCTCAATCCTGCAAGAGTCCGCCAATATACCTATCATCAATGGTCTTATCTACGCGCAGGGGGGCAGAAGCAAAGTAGCCATGAAACAGTATTATGGCAGAGCCGCACGAGAAGATGGTTACAGCGATGGGGTTGAGATTCACGATTTTTGGGATAACTGTACAGTTTTGCACAAAGCCAGCAGAGCGCGTATCAAGACATGGAAAGCCGAGGGATTTGATACAAAAGTCCTGTATCCACACGGCATACAGTACACCCCTAAAAAATAGTTTGAAAAAAGTTTGTATAAAATTTGCTTATGTAAACAAAGATACATACCTTTGTAGCATCACTAACAAACAGAAAATTATGCGACAACCGATGTCAAACACCTTGGACGTGTCTAAACCCCTAACAGCACCTCCCAACCCCAACGCTTGTTTTGGTACAGAATGGGAGCCAACGGCTAAAGAGTGCAAAGCCTGCAATGTGGAATCTACCTGCTGCGCCTTTGTTCAACAAACTTTAGACAAGATAGCAAAAACCCTAATCGCTAACCCTTTAACCTTAGACTAATGGTAGAGTTACGAGATAAGGATTGCAACCAATGCAAATTGTTTATGTCCTGCAAAAGGGTTTGTTTTATGAACCCTGTTAATCCACAGGCAAAGCTTATGATACTTTCCGATTTTCCCTATCCCGATGATGAGGACAACAAGAAAGTTTTTAGCTCAAAGAAATACGCAGTTTTACATGGTATCCTAGATGCCATTAACGCAGATACCGACAACATCCATTTTTCCTACATCCTAAAGTGCAAGCCTAAAACCTTATCCGAAATTACAGAGGAAGAGGTCGAAAGCTGCAAAGCATACTTTGAGGACGAGATAGAAAGCTCTGAAATTACTCATATCATCCTGTTAGGTGGCAAAGCCATTAAACTGTTTTGGATGGAGCATGATATAACCATTGGCTCTATGAGGGGCAAATGGGCAGATATGAAGGTTCGAGGTAAGGCGGTTAAAGTTACAGCTACCTACGCCCCGTCTTACGTCGAACAGTACCCTGTAAACACTCGCGACTTTGCCAAAGACTTGCACGATGCTTATACTGCGGCTGTCGGTGTTGTCGAGGTAAAAGTACCGACCAAAAAAGAGATTGTTACCAATCTGAAAAGGGTGGAGGAAGTGGCTCAAATGTGTATTGAAGCAGGGCAGGTGTGTATTGACTTTGAAACCAATGCCGAGCGTATGTACTCAAAGAACTTTAAGGCTACTGGTGTAGCGTTATCTTTCCGCCCAGGCTTCGGGTATTTCATACCGTTGGAACACTTTCAGTTTGACCATTCAATGCCGACCGATTGGGCAATTAAGGTTTTGCAAATATTACACGAACAGCTTTTAGCCAATCCCGATGTGGTAAAAATCAATCAAAATCTCAAATTTGACCTGCACGTATTTGGCTGCTACTTAGGCGACATTAACATAGCTGGCGACATTGAGGACACGATGTACATGGATGCTTTGATTGACGATACAAGAAAGCACGGTCTAAAGGAAATGGTAGCGCGTATCTACCCCGAATATGCAGGGTATGAGGACACAGTACACAGCGGCAAATGGGCAAGTATTCCCTTGGAAGAGCTTGCAACCTACGCCACAATGGATACCGATATGACCCTGCGCCTTCGCACCTACCTACTTAGGGAATTGATGCAAGACCAAAAGGTTTACCAAGTGTATAAAAACCTTTGCATCCCTGCCCTGACTGTTCTCTATCATGCAGAGCATAGAGGTTGTCAGATAGATGTAGATTACGCTAACGAGGCAATGGCAAGGGTAAGAGAGTTAATACAGGAGGTTGAGGCAGAGCTTAGACTGTTGCCCAAAGTCAGAGCCTACGAAGAGGCGGTAAGGTTTCAAAAAACAGAGGTTCTATTAGAAAGCATCACCCAAAAACTTAAAGCCTGCCAAGAAACCAAAAAAGCAGGTGGCAAGACTGAAAAGGCAATAATTGAACGCATAGCCGCAATAAAATCAGGGGTTGAGGTGGTCTATGATGGTATAAATTTTGCATCACCGCCACAACTATCCGACCTACTGTATAGCTCGCAGGGCTTAGGCTTTACCAAAGTAAAGAACCCTGTCGATGGCAAGATTGGAGGCACAGGTGAGGATGTTATAAAGCTGTTGAAAGATAGTAGTGGATTTGTCAAAAAGCTGTTAGAGCTGCGCTCCCTGCAAAAAACCTACGGTACATATCTCAAAGGCATTACCGAACGCATGGATGCACAGGGCAGAATCCACACAACTTTTAGAATTGTCGGAACGTCCACAGGTAGGTTATCGAGCGCAGACCCCAACATTCAAAACATTATCAATGCGTACAATATTGAGTACGCGAGAGCTAAAGAGGGGGCTACCTACGTAAAGGGTTTATTTGTACCTCCCGATGGACATACAATGGTACAGGTGGACTATTCGCAGGCAGAGCTTAGATTGATTGCCTACTATGCCCAATGTCACTATATGCTCAATGCCTACAACAATGGCATTGACCTACACGCACAGACAGCGGCGGATATGTTGGGGCTTACAATGGAGCAGTTTTACCAACTATCTAAGGACGAACAGAAAAAGATGCGCTTTAGAGCCAAAGCAGTGAACTTCGGCTTTATCTACGGTATGCAGGCGGTTAAATTCCAAGCCTACGCCAAAAGTGATTACGGCGTGGACTTTACGCTAAAGGAATGTGAGAACATCCGTAAAGTGTATTTTGAGAAACGTCCTGAATTGTTACAGTACCACGAAATTTACAAAGCCAAAGCCCGCAAATTTGGGTATGTGCGTACCCTGTTTGGTCGAAAAAGGCTACTGCCTAAAATCTTTGGTAAGGGTATGGAAGTTGGGGAGGCAGAACGCCAAGCCATAAACACACCAATCCAAGGCAGCGCAGGCGAAATAACGATACTTGCCCTTATCATACTACATAAGTTTCTCCCTACCGAGGTGCAGCTAGTAAATACTATACATGACAGTATTATCTACTACGTACCAAACGCTATGTTGGAGGAATCTATAAAGTTGATGCGCTACCACTCTGAAAATTTGCCCATGGAGGAATACTTTGGTAGAAGCTTATCGGAACAGGGCAAACTAACAGTAGGGCTAAAGGTAGATGTAGAGGTAACAACTACAAGATGGAATGAAATGCAAGAAATAAAGTAACTTTAATCAATCACAATAGCCGCGCATGGCAATATTGCAACAAAGTCGCGGAATTTTCAAATCTCTAAACTTTTTATTTTATTATGGCTGGATTAAATTGGGAAAAAATTGGAGCTTTCGAGGCTCAACTCCAAAACAAAGGCGCGAAAGGCGTATTCAATGCTCGCGATATTAAGAGCGGCGAAAGCGAGGACATTCGCCTCATGCTGCCCCTTGAAAACATGGATGGTATCTATGTCAAAGAGGTAAAAACGGTATGGATTAACAACAAGCCGTATGTATCTCTCGAAACTTTTGGCGAAGCCTGCCCCCTTGTAGAAGAGGAAGAGCTTGCAAAAGATAGCCAAGACAAGGACATCAAAAAATTGTTGGCAAACGGCAAAATGTTCAAAGTTTCTTACTCTTACTTGATGTGCGCTATGCGTATCAGAACCAAGTACGCAAAGGATGGAGCAATTGAAAGCATTAGCGTTGTTGGGGAAGAGCCTGTAATTTTCGAGTGCGGCAAAATGTTGGCTGCCATTATTCACAAGCTTGTAACAGACCCTAAGCGCATTCGCCAAGGCAAAGGGGATTCCCTTATGAGCCGTGAATTTGGTACAAACCTTACCGTTACCAAATCGGGCAGCGGAATGGATACCGAGTATAGTGCTATCCCTGACACCGAGGTAATGGATTTGTCGGACGCGAGCTTTGACAACTACTATGCCAAAACTCCTGATATTCTTGCTCACCTTGAAAAGCTGCGTAAAAGCCCCGAAGTATTGCGTTCTGCCATTCGCAACTACTTGTATGGTGAAGATCTGATTGAGGAGAAGGACGAAGACCAAGAGGAAGTACCAACAACTAAAAAGGTTACTACTGGCAAAGTCCCAACCACAGGCAAAGTAACTACATCCAATTCCAAACCCACTAAAAAAGGGAGCGCGTTGCTCGAAGATTTAGAGGATGAGTAAAAACAACACTTATGAGCAGGGGATTGTTCTAAAAGGTATCTTGGACGAAGAGTTTACAGGGTTCACAATAGAAAAATTCCCAGTCATAAAGAAGGTTCTCAAAAAGATTGCTAACGCAGAGGGGGAGGTAGAATTGACTATCAAACCCCTCCGTTACAGTCGTAGCGATGCCCAAAACCGCTACTACTGGGGGGTATGTGTTGTTACCATAGCCCACTTTTTAAAAGAGAGCCAAGGCCGTACTTATAGCCGTGACCAAATCCACGCGCTAAACCTTTCAGAAGTGGCTGGCAACCACATGGTAGTAGAGGACATTCTTAGCCCAAAGACAGGCAAGATAACTACCATAGCAACGTTTTCAGGCAAGTCCACAAGCCAAATGAATACTAAAGAGTTCGCCG
>Ga0315900_10000594_pt1 | contig 62054 bp, 104 predicted proteins | sample LakEriMetagenome_FD_203521 | JGI IMG/M metagenome (GOLD analysis project Ga0315900, IMG submission 203521) | Freshwater fungal communities from buoy surface, Lake Erie, Ohio, United States - Buoy 12 MA114 | ecosystem: Environmental > Aquatic > Freshwater > Lake > Lake biofilm | place: USA... | reverse complement strand
ACTCCCGGCTGCAATTGCAGCCGATTTAGCGGTTACTGGGGTAAACCAGTAACCCCCGTGCAGGGTAGCTTCGTCCAAAATCTTTCTTGCTTGCGCCTGGGCTTCAGAATCTACCGCCCAAGCGCAGTAGTCCTGCGCTTCACCTTTCCAGCCGCCATTGGGCTTCACTTCGTACATCATATAACTTCTCCAAAATAGTTATCCACTAGCGTAGCGGCTAGCGTCATCTCCTACAGGCAATAAAAAAGACATGAATACACACTTGTAAGGTTTGTGCAGCCCATGTCCATCAATCGTTCTATTTGGAGATTACCCCACAGCATAGCACCTTGGTAGATGTATGTGTGGGGTGATGGGTACTAAAAGGGAGATTCGGACCATCCCGAATAGGAGCGACCACCCCAAAAACTTTCGGCGGCTGCCGAAAGTGAGGCCTCCTCTTTCCTTAGAGCCGCAATCGCCCACGGCTCCCCTTGTTCTGCGAGTAAGCGGCATTCATTTACTCCGATCCACCAAACGGTGGACAGATGCGAAAAAGCCTCACAAATTCCTTTGCCAGCTTTTTTCGCTTCTTTAAAGGCGTCTAGCGCCTCTAAAGAGCCTGATACTCCCCGCGCAAATTGTGGAGGGACAGGATACCTTAACAACTCTGGCGTGGGAGCGATATAGATCCGCCCCGCTTTTGGTGGATTTGGGCATTTTTTGCCCAAGATCTCAGCCACTGGAGTGGCTAGATCATCGCCATCAAATTCAAACGAGCAGGGGTAATCCTCGCCATCAAATTCGACTACCCCTTCAAAACTGAAGATGCAGTCCGAGGCAATCAGCTTTTCATTGCCTCGGACAATGGCTTCGGCGATCTCGCCTGTGTTGCCAACGCAACGATAAAGTTTAACAGTTTCCTGCATGATATCTGCGCCTCCAAGCGCTGTTTTGATTGATTTAATGGTGGGCGAGCCACCCCACCCCGCCTCAAGGGAGGCAAGATCCTCTTTGACCTTTGGAGTCAGGGCTTTAGCGCATTAAAAGTGCAAATGCCAGCCGCCAATTGCGGCAAAAGGACTTAGGATCGGCGATCTCATCCTCTAATTGCACTAGCCCTGATTGGGCCAGGGCGATGCGAAGGTGATGAACGTCGCCAGTGGCTTCTACCATCTTTACCGCATTGCCAATGCGGTAAATGTTTTTGCGGAATGTTGCGAAATCTTCCATGTTCCGCTTTTTTTCCAAGATTTCTAAGATATTAAGCATATTGTTCAATCATCAACTCCTTTTCATTTTGCTCAACTAACGCTTGAGCAGCGTGGGCGCACTGACGCGCCCAGTTTTCGACTGTATTGAATACAGCCGATTCACCCCTATCGATAGGGGTGAAATGCACTCCGTTGATGAAGATCCCCCCATCTTCATCCTCGATGACGGAAGGATTTTGCAACCCTTCCACATCGAACACGGGACTGCCGTAGCAGTCGTGCCGTGTGACGATTATTGGCTTACCTCGGTGGTATCCAATCATCGTGTTTTCTTCCGCCAACTCGCCAGATGACCAGAAGATGATGAAATCTTCATTTACCTGTTTGCAGTAGTGGGCGTAGTCCCCACCATTGCTTGAAAAACGATAGTCGCAGGGATATCTAAGAGTTAGCATATTTTCTCCATGTGTAGATGTATGTGTGGGGTGATGGATAGCGTCATCTACCACTTAGACCAGAATAGAACTGTTGCAAATGCAGATGAGATAAAAGACAAGCCAATTGATTGAGCATACTTTCCATTAGAAAACAGATATGCCCATAGAATAACTGCTGGAATAGCAAATACATACAACTCAGGAGAGCTAATGTATGCACTGTATGTAGCCATGTAATGATTAAAGAATGACATAATAGAACTCACAAATAGAATAGATAACTTATCCCATTGCGTAGCAGCAAAAGGATAATTATGTTGTTAACACAAACGGTAGCACTACTCAAGTGAGCGCTGAGAACTTTAGGATGCTTTGTCATAGAACTCAGGTAAAAGCATCAAAACCCTTGAGTTATCTAATAGCGTAGCGTCCTACCTTCAAACGTAGACAGATAGGCTATTACTTACTAGCGTAGCGTCCTAACTTAGAACGTAGAGGACAAAGCAAAAAAAAGGCTGTATAGACTAGAGGATAACCCCCTAACCTATACAGCCTATCTAGCAATGTCTATGGAAGTCTAACGGGTCAGCACCATTCAAAACTTCCTGAGCTTCATACTCCATTAAGTCTTGATATCTAGCCATTTCCCAACAATCAGAGAGCCACTGTTCTCTGTTAAACTGGAAGCACATATTTAACTCCAAACAAATATTATTATCAAATAGCGAAGCGTCAAAGCCTAGTCCATCAAGGGACAAACTAGTAGATAAGAGAAGATGTAAGTACTCAAAGATAACTCCCTAAATACTTACATCTTCCGAGTCGCTCTTAAAAGTCAATGTCGATGATACGCATCATAAAGCCAGACTCATAGACTTCCATATAGGTAAGTCCAGTTGGCTTGTCAATCTTCTGCTTACGGATAGCAGATAGTTCGACCTCATAGGTATCTGGCACTACATGAGTACCAACGTAACCAATCACAATGCCACGCTTGACACTGATGACTGGAAACATCTCAAGAGTCTTGTTCTTCTCATGGAAGACTACGAACTCAGGAGATACCTCACACACTGTCTTAAAAGACTCCTTAGTGAGTTTCTCCAACAGTTGAGTACGAGTTACTGCATCAATAGCGTGAGGGGATTTACCACCATGCTTAAATAACACAGTCTCTTTCTTAAGCAACAACTCAGGAGTGTTCTCAAGAATGCGCTGTGTGAACAGCATCCAAGGCTTGTTAGCTGTGGGAATGTACTCTTTCTTGTCTTGCCCAACCTCAATGAGACAGTCTTTGTTATAGGACAAATCCCAGAACGCACTGAACTGAGCATCGGTGAATGACTCACAACGCACTCTAGCATCGTCAATGAGAGCCGATACCTTCTTAGTATCAGCATCACCTTCCTTGCATAGTGCATCAAAAGCTCTAAGTGAAGCCTTAAAGTCGATAGCCACTTGCTTATCATGGGCTGAGTAATCACCCCAGATACCACGAAGGTGAGTTAGAGGCTTCATACCATCTAACAACGCTGGCACTTCATGCAATCCATTGACATAGTTGATGCAAGCAGCAATAGTACCAACATCATGCTTGGGTTTAGCATTGTCACAAAACCCAGCCATCTTCCATGTGTTAAGCCCACGATGGATATAAGGCATAGACCTTAAATCACTAGAGCGTTGGTCAGTCTGCCATGCTTGAAAGTACTCCATAGCACCATCAATGATAGACTTCAACTCATCAGGGTTCTGAGGTGCATACTTCTGACAGTCAAGGTATAGTTGAGTAGCACCAGTCAATGTCGCAATAGACTCCAACCAAGAGTTGAATCCCTTAACACCACTAGCTTCTGTCGCTTGGCAATACATAGAGGTAATGCCACTACAACCCATCTCGAAGGCGCTTTCATAGACTAAGCGAGTTAACTCACCCCATCCACGATTAACCTTGGACTTCTCCTTGATAACAGGAGTAATTGGGCAATGTCTCTGAATCTTGACAAAGTGATTGATAGCTTCGAGATAGCCAACTTCATCCTTCCAGACTAGAGTACTATTCCTATCACCATCAAAGTCCATAGTGCAGACCGATGCTGATTGATGGCTCATAAACTCGCAACCCGATCCAATACCATCAGGACGATGGACAAGAACGCCCAAGCATTGCTCGGCATGGTTCATGATAGGCGCTTTGCCCCTAACCACTAACAAGCCAATGTGTTGAGTTCCATTAGACTCAACCATACCAACAGCACCATGTGGTAGTGCCTTCTTGCCGTTGAACCACTTCCCATCCTTCCACTTAAGAACTCTTGCATCAGATGCACTGATTACATGGAGTGGAAGGGTATCATCAGGTAATGCAGTACGAACTCTACCCTCAAAGCCCATGCCTAGAGCTAACTTCATCTTCCTCTTGCTAATGCTAGAGAGGATGCGTTGAATGATGGTTGGGTCTTTGAGCGCCCAACTTAGATGCTCACTAGTTGCTATGGAGTGCATAGCCTTGTAGAACCAGTCGTCACGGGACTGCTCCACTTCTTCACCATCTTCGTTCTCCTCAAACCAGATAACCTTAGAGTTGGCTTCTGCATTGAAGAACTTAGCCGCTTCTTGAATAGAAGAACCAGCAGTATTAAGGCGAGCCATCTGTTCTGCAATGTAAGGTTTGCGAACTTCCAGCACTGACTTACTCATGGAGCGAGCAAACTGAGAGCCAAATGCTGCCTTGCCATCCACAGCCTGCATGGTTGCTCCTAGCGTGATAGTCAATACACCATCAAGAGTTAACAAGTTAGGATAGCCCAACTTAAAGCATGATTTAGGGATTACCATGTGGTAATCCTCTGCAAGGCTAGGCTCTACCACGAATGTTCCCTTAGCCATTGCAGGGCATTCACCCACCATTAGCCTGAATTGACAGCCTTGATTAGCGCTGTCAAGGAATGTCATGGGTTGTCCAGTCGTGCTGTTGAAGCCCGTGACTTTAGTGCTGAGATAGTTAGCCAAGCCTTGAGAGATTTTGATGTGACAGTCGCCCACACCAGCAACGGACTGACGGGTATCATAATGGCGAATAGTCTCATCCTGCCAAGACGAGATAACCTCCCACTTGGGGCTGCCATCAGGGTTTGCGCCAACACACTGGCTGATAGAACCAGCGTGTACCTGATAGTTATCAAACTCATCATCCACAATGAGAACCCGTAACTTGGCTGTAACAACAGCCTTGTTGGGAGTGAGTGGAAGCTGGTATCCCATCATTAGCTGCTCGTATGACTTGCTGGGATGACACATCAAACCTTTGTGTTGGTCATTACCTCTAAAGTATTCAATAAGACGAATGTCACTCGACAGCAACATAGAAGCAGAGGTCTTAGCACCACTAGTTGCTTGGAGAAGTGAGTAATGCACACCATCCAAGGTAATACCATTGTCAGCTAGAGATTGACTTGCAGAAGCAAGGACTTCCATCTGTTGAGCAAGAAGTTCCTTGCCTTTATCGCCGTCCTTCCTTAGCTCTTTGGGCGCGATACCGCCCAACTCAAGAATGACAATAGAGGTTGGCGAAACCCCCAAGTTGACGCACACTTGCTCTAAGAGAGTCATTCGCAATGGAACTTCCATCGTGCGCTTAAACTGCCCGTCAATAAACTCGTACTTGGCTACATTCATCACCAATATCTCCTTACTAGATATGAACTAAACATCAGAAGTCACCCTCATAGCGTAGCGTCATACCTTTCGGGTAACGCAGGGTCTATGAGGGAAGCAGTTTAGAGTCATGCTTAGGACTGCGGGATTAATCACCGATATAGGAAGAAGAAGAAAATCTCGTGGCGTAAGGAATGTAGTTCCTAAAGTCACGACTCTCTTTACGCAAAGCTAACTGATTAGCAGAAACTACAATCTTCTTCATCGTGGTAGTATTGATGTAAACTTGAGGTGCATTAGCTCTACGCTCAAGTTCTTGAATAAACTCAGGTGAGTATTGAACTGAACGAAATTGATTCCAATATGAATACATAGCAATCTCCAAAACTAAACAATTTACACAATCATCAAAGCGTAGCTAAGAAAGTTAAGTTACCTAGAACTAAGCAACTTAACCTTCATCATCGTCATCATTATCGTCATGACGCAAAGGATTATACGAAAGCGTATAATTGACAGCCTGATTATACGAAGGTGTATAATGCAAGATTTGCATAGGGTCATGACTGCGAATAAGAAAAAAAAATGCATCAGACATCTAACTAAGGAGCTAGACATCTGATGCTGTGGTGGTTACGCTGCTTGCTGAGCTAGGTAAGCTTCGCGCACAGCTACGATATTGTGGATACCGAGATGACCTACGGTTGCACGGGCAAAGTCGTAATAGGACTGACGCTTCTCGCGGGGGAGAGCTTTGAATGCTGACCAGATGCGGCGGTCAGTATCGGTGACTTGAACTACGGGCTGGGACTCAAGTTCTGACGCAGGCACTTCTGGCTTAAGCGCTGGCTTCTTGGATTGTGCAGGAGGTGCTGTCTTAGACTGAGCCGCAACCTTCTGAGACAGCAATTTAATACGTGCGGCTTGCGTCTTAATGACATCACGAGCATCGTCAAGAGCGTCAGCATCATCATTGGCTTCAGCAAGCTCATCGCTAAGGCGCTCAACCTCAGCTTCTAATTCGACAATGCGTTGAGCAGCTACATTCTGCTCATACATCATCACGCCAATTCTGCGGCGGTCATCCTCAGCATTGCGCTCCAACTGTGCAATACGTTCTTGAGAGGCGAGGTATGCAGCATAAATGTCAGACTTGTTAGACTTAGCAGTAATAGACATGGTTAATCTCCAAATTAATAAAATACAATGATTAACAAAACGAAGTTAAGAGAGTTAAGCCACTCATGCTTATCACAAGTGGCTGTCGAGATAGGCTAGAATTCTGAGAGTAAGCTGATTAACTCAGCCTTGCGGAGTGCGCTGTATCCTGTAAAGCCAGAAGCCTTGGCATAGGACTTGAGTTGCTTAACAGTCATAGAGTTAATATCGGGGTAAAGCTCAAACTCACTGATGGTAGTCACAATAGCGGGAGTTGTCATTGACTTAGCACAGTGGCTTGTGGTCATAGGTAGCGTAGCGTCAGACTCATCGGCAGTGTCTTGAGAGCAGAGATACTCATGCGTATCAATGATGAGTGCAATAGAGGAGAAGATAACAACCAACTGAACGCAGAAACCAACAAGAGAGAATAAAGTAGACATAGGATTAATCCCAAATAAAGTATGCCTCCCACAGACCGAAGGTAAAAAAGTTAAGTCACTGTGCGGGATGGCTAGCCGCCCCCCGCAACGCCCCCTGCTCTAGGCTATAACTAGTATCCCAGCGCCTTTAGGCAAGGAAATTCGTAGAAGACATATCTGTTGAGGAGCAGATACCCGTGCTGTGCTAGCATCTCAGCGCCTGAAAGGTAAGGAATTCACACACGATACAACTGTTGAGGGCGATATACCTGTGCTGTGCTAGTAACTCAGAGCATGGAATGCAAGTCACTATGTGTCGGCAACTGTGTAGATAGGTGAGAGCTAACTGGTGTGCTAGAGCCTCTGCGTGCAGTGTGTATGTGCTACAAAGTAGTGCGATGTATGTGCCGATGTATGTGCCAATGTAACAACCGCACCCTCAACTAGTACAAATGAGTATCATACGGAAACGTATAATCAAGTAAGGGGGTGTCACGGGGTCTCCCCGTGGTGTGATGAGCATCAGCGCGTGGAACGAAAGACTACACTTGCGTAAGACGCGCTGGTCTTAGGGAGTGTCACGGAGTCTCCCCGTACCTTTTTTGTTCTGCGGTTTAGGTTGTTGTGGGGTAGAGTATAACAGATAAACAAAAACCTGTATAAAGTACTTCCATTTAGTAAAAATATAAAGCCAGTACAGCCAAAAAGGAAGCTATATCAGAGCCGTAGGTAAGTTATAATGGATAGAACTACAGTAATTAGAGAAGATAATGAATAGAACAGAGATTAGAGAAGACAATGAATAAGACAGAAGTAATTTGGTTTAAGCGAAAGTATAAAATCAAGTAAGGGGGTGTCACGGGGTCTCCCCGTCGTGGTTCAAATGGAATGGAAGAAAGAGTAAATAGAGCCTATCCAAAGAATCTCACCTCTTCCGAGGCGCTGTTGAGCGCAGTAGATAAGTCTATCTCAAAACTCTTGCATCTACGATGCGCTGAAGTGTGGGGGATAGGGTCTAATATAGTGATATCGCCCCATTATTCCAGAGTATTTCAGGTATTAAGGGGCGCTGTTGTTGGTATAGACGTAGTATCTGCAAATACTCACCTCTTTCGAGGCACTGGTGTGAGGATACAATGACCGTTGCTAGGATAATAGCGCTGATACTAAAACATTCACCTCTTCCGAGGCGCTGTGTGGTAGACTCTTGATGTAAAGTTATCACCTGTGCGGGGTCGTACAGGGGTGTCCCCTGTAATGAGTAGGATAGCGCGAGAGATACAGTTAATACGGACTCTTGATGATGTTGGTAAAGTCAACTATAGAGAAGCTATGACTCAAGGAATGGCTAAGTATGCTGATAGGTATAGTGATGTTAACTCAAGGATGCTTGATGAGTTAGGGGTGAATATAGTTAAAGACTTGATACAATATCCTAGCCAGTTGAGAATAGTTGAGAGTAGCCCTACGACTAGAGGGTTAGCATGGGACAAGAATGTGTGGCTGAAGGATGATTTACCTTATCAGCAAAAGATACTTAATCATGAACTAGCGCATATAGGTTTCAATCATAGTGGGAGTGATTTGCCAACAGCACTTCAGGAAATACAAGCTGAAGGCACTAGCTATGGTATAGGGCATCGGCTAGGAATACCTACTGATGTATTGGCAATGGCATCTGCTCCTGTATTGCATAGTAGAATGAAGCAGTATAGCCCTGAACAGATAGGCAATATGATAGAGATGAATAGATCGCCTATAAGTGAGATGGTGTCTAGATTTATGGGTAGTAGATAAGATGGCAGGTCGGGCGGCACAACAAAGAAGAATGGCTAAGAGAAAGATAGAGGTATTGGAATCTTATCTAAGGGGAGATAGGACTACAGTACCTCTACTTTCGAGTATGGGTTTGAGGGAAGTCAATGAGCAAATGGTTAGGATTAAGTTAGCTCAACTTAATCAGAGAATACTACCTTAGACCCAGCCAATGATTAAAACAGATTCTACTTTGTCAGTACCTCTGTTCTCCCATCGTTGAAAACGATGGTCAACATATATACTGTCCTTATTGACAATATCTAGGTTAGGACTTGCCCATTGTTCTTGCCAATCAGCAAGGGCTACTGGTACATCGCCATGTTGTTCTAAATGTTTAGTTAGTTCTGCAATGAGTTCAGAGATTTTCATAGTTTATGACGCGCTGTATGGATTGTAGGGTTGTGAACGAGTAGGATAAGGGGCTTTTGGGACTACAGTGTTCATTTGTTGTGCAAAATGATTTGCTTCTTCAGCGCTCATTTGCTGTAGTTTAGCCATTTGATCTTCAGCCAAACTACTTGATTGATAGCTGGATTGGGCGTTGATAGGCTTAGGAGCTAATGCAGAACACAATTGGGCTAGAGTTACCATAGATGCGTTCTTTCCTTGCATGGAAGACATGACAAGGGATTGTAGTTCAGGCGATCCAATACGCTTGAGTAGTTCGTAGTAGAAAGGCATAAGGTCGTTCTCACGTTCTACCAGTTCGTTGAGGAGGGCTGAGTCATCCCATTCGTGGAGAGAGCGATGTTTGTGGTTTGGTTCTGAGGACATAGATGCTGCTTTTTCAATAGTAAGGCAAATAGCTGTATTGGTATTAGAGATTGCGGTAATCATGTCGGCTAGAGCGTCGAGACGAATGTTGGCTAGGTCAACTTTAGCAATAGCAACTTTGATGCTTGATAGCAATAAACCATCTTGCTCAGGGTCGTTGACTAAATATGCACCTTTAAACCCAGTGCTTACGTTTTGGTATTGCTCTTGCATGAACTCATTGTATTTGTCAGCAAATGGTTTGGGGAGTACGGATGCTCCAATACTATCAACATGGTCGCCTAAAATTGGGAGAGGTTTATCAATAGTAGGGTCAGCAATTGAATCTAGGTTTTCGAGATGTAGTTCTTCACCTTTAGGCATATTAGATGCTGCATTGGCAAGTGCTAAGTCTAGTGCGTTTGTCATAGAAGTTTAGAGATATACTTAGTTTATTCTTCCCCATAGCGTAGCGTCTTTTTATATGAATACTCAAGATAGTCAAGGTAATGGACTGATAGGTGGTGGCATTGGATTAGGGTTAGGAGGTGCGGGAGCTTACTTTGGTAGGAACGCTGTAGAGGGCTTTGCTTTAAACAGATTCTCTAATGCAGATAAGTACGCTAAAGAGTTTGATGCATATGAAAATGCTTATGTTGACTCTAGGCAAGATGTAGCTAGTGCGGCAGCTAAAGCAAAAAGAGAGGGCATCTCATTTAGCGACAAGCAACACCCTAGGTATACAGAGATGGAAGCTGCTAGGGCAAGAAGGAACGCTATTTATGACAAAATGAACAATGCCGCCCAAAGAGCAATACCTTACGCTAATGCTGCTAAGTTACTTTATATGGCAGGACTCCCAATTACTGCGTCACTCTTAGGTTCTACTTTAACTGATTAAAACTATGGCAACTCCCAACCGTACAGCTTCAATACTAGATGACCTGATAGATGGGTTTAAGAGTGACTTTAATACAGCGCGATTAGATAGGAAAGCTGCTTATGAGAACTTAGGTAAGAGTGAAGGTAGAACTGCTGCTCAGAACATAGGAGGCTTTGCGGGTAGGGTAGCGTCTGATGTTATAGGAGATGAGACTAGAAATACCTATTGGCGATACAACCATCCTTTGGCAGTATCGTCATTTGCTGGTAGTGATGCACTAAAGGTGACTGGTATGCCTGTGGGTTATCAAGCTTTGGGTGGTGCTGCTTTAGCATTAGGTGTTATGCCTATAGCATCGGGTAATTTAGATATAAGTAACCTAGGAGAGTTTGGTAGACCTAAAGGATATCAGGCTCTATTTGCTGACCCTACTGATAAGACTAAGACTACTAATCCATTGGGCGAGTTTGCTGGTAGGTACTTCATTGGTAGGAAAGGTAATATCTTGCCTTATGAGGAGCTAGTCAAAGAAAGACCTGACGTTACACCTGAGAAGTATGCTGCTGCTGTTCAGAGTAGTGGGTTCATGAGTAAAGACTTCTTTGGATTACAAGATGACCCTACTAAGTCAATAGCACTTGGATTAGGTGCGGGTGCTTTACTTGGGGCTTATAGTCGTAGAGGTAAGTACTCAAGGGGCGCTGACGGTAAGATTAAGGTAGAGCCTAGGGTAGTAACTGATCCTGAGAACATACCTATATCTAAGTGGACTGATGAGAAACAACCTGTAGCTGCTGATATTGAGGCTATAGGTAGGTTCTGGGTTGATTCGCCTAAAAGGGTTGAGATGGGTAGACCTGAGGACTTAGTAGCTGGTGCGCTCAAAGGGGGTGCTATAGGGGGGCTTGTAGGTGCTGTAGTTCCTAGCCTAGCCGAGTTAGGCGCTATTAAAACACAAAAGAGTTTAAGTGGTGAAGATTCGATAAGCCTCTTAGGATATGAAGTACCTATGAGTGCAGCATTATTAACTACTGGGGCTGGTGTTGGTCTTAACTATTGGGCTAGAAAACACTTTAAGCCTAATGACTTTAATACTGAAGATGTTGAAGCTGCCATTGATCAATTCCAAACTAAGAGGCATGACACTCAAGATTCGGTTAAAGGGCTTAATGTCAGGTACAACCCAAATACCAAAGGATGGGATTATGTTGATACGCAATCCTTTAAGTAATACATAGTATGATTAAAGCAAAGACAAGGTATTAACTTATGATGCAAGGAATAAGAGATAGGTGGGATGCATTACCTGTCTACGCACAGTACGGTATCCCTGCTGTTGGTGTAGCTGGACTAGGGTTAGGAGCTATGGCATTGATGGGTAATCCACAACAACCAGCCATTCAAGCTACTCAAGCAACGGGTCAAGCTAATGCTAATGAGATGGCTATGGTTGGCGATAACGTTAACTTAGCTTTGAGGAGACAAGTGTATGGCGACCCTTTAAGTGACATGGAAGCTTTACAACAAGCAGCTAAGTTATCAGGGAATCTCTATAAATTCCCTGAGAAGAAAGAGAAGGCTATACGTGATGCTGAGATTGAAGGTCAACTGATGGCACTTCAAGCTGAAGCTTTGAGACAACAATATCTTAACTAAGACATGAATCCTATTCGTATTGACCCTACTGGGTTAAAGAATGTAATCCCCCAGTTTATTGATAATCCCTACACTCAGCTAGGTATTAACTATGGATTAGGTGCTGGTATTGGTGCTATTGGACAAGCTGGCTACAATGCTGTTACTGGTACTAACAATGCTAATCCTTTAATTACTGGATTACAAATGGCTCCTCTCCTTGGAGGGCAAGGCGTATCTCGTATCATCAACACTGATGCTCTTAATCAACTAAGGGCTAGAAATGAATACGTCAAGATGTTAGAAAGTGGTAGTGAAGCATCACTATATAGTGGTGTACTTGGCAATGTTGGCAACGCTATCACTGGTGGTAAAGATATTGACACTAACATGATTGGCTCTGTGGGATACTACGGTCAAGCTATGCCACTAGCTAAGAAGATATGGGCTGATGTATTCCCTGTGACTGCTGCTAAAGAAAGAATTATTATTGAGTAGGTAAAACAATGAATCCAATGAGTCTCGCAAAACGCTACCTTGCTGGCGTAGGTGACAATCAGTATGCGCAAGAAGCTCTTGACTACGGACTAGGCGCTCTAGGTGTTGGCGGTCTAACTGCTGTAGGCAATTTAGGGGATGGTGCTGACCAGAATGTATTGCTACAGGGGGTGTTAAGCGCTCCTTTAGCAGCTAATCTTCTAAGACAAGGTAGGAGTTTTGCTGGTCAACAATACATTGATAGAACAGGAGCTAGTACAGCTAGAGGCGTGTATGAAGGTTTGAATGAAGCAGAGATGAATCAGAAGTTCCTAAACCGTTTTAAAGCTGCTGCTGTTCAAATAGCTAATCAAGGCTATGCAGAAAGACAATTGCAAAATCCTTATATGCAAGCTGCATTAGCTGGTAGTGCTGCTGCTACTGTTGGCGGTTTGTCAGGTCGTGTATTTGATAATGATGCTACTGCTACATCTGTTGGGCTAGCAGCGTTGGGCGGTTTTGCACCTATCGCATACTCAATGTTGAGGGGTAGAAATGCTGACGTAGCTAACAGCGCTAAAGCTGTATACAATATTCCAGAAAACTCTACAGGTAGATATCGTACTGACGAATATCATGGTGTTCCTTCTGGCTACCCTAGAGCAAGTGCTAATCCTGATAACACGTATCAAGCTAATAGACCCGATCCAACAACCCCTTTTCGTGTAGTCAATGTATCGACTGAACCAGTAGCTCGCCCTTCAGTGATGGGTGCTTTACCCTATCAGCGTGGTGGTGATTTAGCTGTGCGCGACCCTAACTTGCCTACTACAAGTAGAGTTGTAGTGCCGCCTTTGACGATAAACGAGTTAGCCTTAAATACTACTAGAGGTAGAGGATGGAATGTCGGCAAAGAGTTCCCGTTAGAAGCAGGGCTGGCTGGATTATATGCAAACTCTCCTAGGATGCGTTAAACATGACCTACTCCCCACTACGCAGACGTTTAGCTGAACTCATCCCAGAGTTAGCTAATAATGAGACAGCACTTAGATTAGCCCTGCCAGCCGCTATTGGCGCTACTACTGGTCTAGGCGCACTTGCCTATAATGTTGTAGCACCTTTAGATGTTGACCCTATCGGCTTAGCGGTTGGTAGTGGTCTAGCTCTAGGCACACAAGGACGTACACCCTATAACTATGCTGGTATTGGCGCACTAGGATTAGAGGGTGCTAGATACCTTAACAATGCATTCACTAACTCTAGTGATACTGAAGCATCACCCCTAATTGCTATGGGCATTGGTGCTGGTACTTTAGGGTTGAGGGAAGCATTGAGGAGAGGTGTACTAACTTATCCTGAAGCTGGATTCCCTGTAGGACGGATGGCTCAAGACTTGGGAAAGCCTAGTGCTACTACACCTATCGATGATGTAGTAGCTGCCCCACCGCCACCTACCAAACCTAATAGACCTACACCTAAGCCTAGGGGTGCTAAGCCTGCTGATGAAGTGCCTAACAATCCAAGTACAGGTCAGCCATCAGTGGTAGTACCTGACCAAAGCAGAATGTATCTAGCCCGCAACTTAGGCGTGATGTCATCTAAGTTATCCAAGAAAGGTATAGAAAACCTAGGTAACTATGCTAATGAGACACCTCAAAGGAAGGCTCAATTATCTTATGACAGTCCTACTGATTACTTTGATAACCTTGTAGACCCTGAAGACTTATTCAAGAGCTATGGGCTAAACACAGTGGTAATTAATCCTAGCGGGATGTTAGTAGATAGGCGATTACTTGAGAATAGGACTGACTTACTTAATCAACCAGTAGTTCAAATAACACCATCTACATTAGATGCTGGTCATTCTGAACTAGTCAAGCAAGGACTGGCTAAAGCTGGTCAACCACATCCTAACGTCAGAGCCTATGGTATTGAAACTATCAATGAATTAGCCAAGGGTTCTAGCACATCCCCTAGTGCTATGAATCCATTAGGTTATTACAACAAAGCTGATAACAATACTTGGCAATGGGAGCAGTCCCTAAACCCAGAAGAAATAAGCTCTATGGTCAAAGATAGGGGTGGTAGAATTGCTGTTAACTTAAACAACATGAAGCCATTGGATACTGTGGAACAGAATGACCTTTACTTAGATGCTTTAGGGTTGACAGGCATAGGTGCTTATACTCCCACAGCACCATCTATCCCTAAACAAACATATTACCCCCAATACAACAAAGACTACAGCGTAAGCAAAAGACCTATGAGAATAGCTAAACAAGGAGATAACTAATGGCATTTCCACTTGTTGCCGCATTAATGAAAGGATTTAAGTTAGGCGCTACTGGGCTAGGACTTATGGGGGGCGCTCCCGTTGGTGCTGCTCGTGCTGGTGCTGGTGCATTGAACCTCCTTAAGCAAGCCTACACTCCTAATGCTATGGGCTTAATGAACTTGGGTATGGATGCTATCCCTCTAGCAATGGACATAGCTAACAATGATGTTGGCTTAAAGTCCTTCAGTTCCTTTGGTGGGACGATGTTAGGAACTAAGTTTGGTGGTAGAGAGTTAAATAAAGTAGGAGAGTCTAGACTAAGAAACTCTAGAGATACCTTTAACACTTTATCCTCTAGCCAGCCTAAATCCCTAAGAAAAGCTTATGTGAATGAAAGGCTGGGAAGTAGAGAGAAAGACCTATTGAGTAATCCTCAGACTTCCCGTCAAGGATACAATATGCCCATAGGATTTGCTGCTGACACTGGGCTGTACACTCTAACCTCTGGGATGAATAAACCTAAACCTACTGACTTTGAGACTCAAATGCTGCAAGGTCAATCACCTAGTCCAGTTACTAGATATATGCAAATGACAGGAGGATTGTAATGGAATATCAGCAAGGATTTCCTAGCCCACCTAAAGACGAGTATAGAGAAAGTCTACTAAATACTGCTAATGATGCTGGCTTTAGGCAAAGGCTATACGATGCTGCTCCTAACCTTAATCTATTTGGTCTCAGGTTTGGTGGTAGTAGCTTATCCCCAGAAGACAGGCTTAAAGCAGCACAACTAGGTATCGATACAGGAGCTATTACTGACCTAGACTTCTTTTCTTTTGGCAAGTGGAAAGCCTTAGACGCAATCAAGCCTAGAGAACGTGCCGCACAACTTGAACTGCCAATGGCTAAAGCTGTCGAGGATAGACAGTTTAAACTACAGCAATACCAAATTGATAGGCAGCAAGACCTCCAACGTGACCAAGCTCAAATGCAATTTGACTTTGGCTCTAAGATGGCTGACAAGTCTTTGCAAGGGAATAAGGAATTAGCTGAACAACAAGGTAAACTTAACCTAAGACAGTCTATGTTTGATGCGGCATCTAAGCGCATTGGTACACCTATCAATTGGTTAGGATAATGACACCTGAAGACTTTATGCAATTACGCCCTGACACTCCAGGGTACATCAACTATACCGAAGCTGGGAGAGCCGCAGCTAGGGACAATAAACCTAAACCCTTTAACGCAGACAAAACATTTGGATCTGTCAAAGCTGCTTCAGGGTTAGGATTGCGTACCTTGAGTTCAAATGCTACTCAGTCTAGAATGGCTTTGCCTTTAAGTGATGTAGCTAAGTCTGGCGTTCAATCAATAGGAACTACAGCTAAATCATCTCAACCAGCGAAGACTGAGCCAAGTGATTTAGATAGGCTCAAAGGTGCTTATGATATTGACTACAAATATCGTGGTCTATATGGCAACCAAGACATTGACCTATCCAAACGTAAGATCAAGGAAGTCAATACTCTAGCTAACAATGAAGCTAATCGTGCCTTGGGCATGGAACTAGCAACTAGACTACCCTATGCCTCCTTCGAGCAAAACCTTACTTCAATGAGACAAGCTGGTGTTAATGCAGCTAACATGACTAACTCCATCTCAGGAGCTTACAATAGTTCTGTATCTAAGCTCAATCCAGTATCTATGAGCCTATAACTATGACACAAGCAAAAATGACCTTTGCCTCTGATGCCTTTAAGAATGCTGCTGCTTCTTTAAGTGGTAGAGCATCCAACACAAATACTGTTACTCAGAGGATGGGGCTAGGAGATACATCTAAAACTCCATCAGTTAATACTTTCACTAGTAACGCTACTAATAACGCAAGTCAAGCAGAGCGACAAGGTTATGCTAATGCTAATGAAGCCTTAGCTAACAATCCTATGTTTAAGCAAACACAACTTAACGATAGCCGCAACTTTACTGAAGACCAGCGTAGATTTAATGCTGGCTTAGGCGTTAAAGCTAACGAGCAATCAACCCTACGTTATCAATCAGACAACTTACTATCAGGTGTTAGATACAATGCTGATGCTGGTGTTAAGTCTACTCAGATTGGTGCTGATGCTAATAGATATGGTGCTGACAGAGGATTAGAAGGTTCTAAATACAGTGCTGATAGAGGCGTAGATGTGGCTCGTATTAGTGCTGACGCTAATAGGTTCTCTGCACTGCTTGGTGCTGGCACTGCTACTCTTAACTCACAACAATATCGTCCTTCATTCAATAGATAGCCATGTCTTTTTCTTTGCCTGTTAATAGCTCTTGGATGAACAAACCCATTTCATCCTTTGATCAATCATCTTTTAGCCAAAATGGTAGCTCTAGTACTTCAACTTCTAGCGTTAACTCTGGCTTTAGTGGTGATCTTCAAAATGTATTCACCTCTCTAGGCAACATAGCTGAAACAAAAGCTCAAAACGACCAAAGACGCTTTAGAGAAGACTTGCCATTCCAATCACGTATCTATCAAGACTTTGATACCGAGGCTGCTGGTCGCACAGAGGGTATTGATACTAGAGCTAGAGAACAAAACTCTAACCTAACTAAAGACCGTATGCGATTACAGTCAACTCAGAACATTGCTGAAGAAAAGAATAGAGGACAAGTTCAAGTCAATACCACTGGTCAAACTAGAGATGCTGACTTGAAACGTGCGCTATCAGTATTGCCTAGGAAGTAAGGAGATGAAATGGCATCATCATCAATGCGGAATCCCGCTAATAGACCTAAGAAGTATCCCGATGCTATACCAGCACATCAGGTAATCCAAGGGTTCTTCAATCAACAGCTTGACTCTGAGCTAGAGTCTCAATTCACCCTACTTTGTAGACGCAACCCTACTGAGTACGGTCAACAACTAGCTTGGTTGGTCAAGAATGGATGTGTGTGTTCAATACCTCAAATCAAGGCATGGCTAAAGGTCAAGGGCATTAAGGCTGGTACTGAAGCTGATACCCTTAACCGTAAGCTAGAAGAGTACGCGGGCATTGATGTAGTAGGGGGTCTTGAATCATTAGCCGTTAGGACTGCTAACCTAGCATTCGATTATGGTGGTCTAATCCAAAACAAGTTAGACGGGGGAGAGATAACTGACTCTCAGATGCAATCAATCATCGCTCAGTATCCAGCAGTGGTAGGACAGACTAAGCAGATACTACAAGCCCTAGCACAAGTAAAGGAACGTACAGGAGAGAGGGAGCTACTACTAGCTGGTGCTGATAGGGTGAAGTCTTTAGTACTCAATATGCTTGAGAAGAACTCACCCTTTAGACCAGCACTTGAGCAGTATTTTCAAGCTGCTATTCAAAGGATCGCGGAAGAGGTTTAGGGATCGTCAGCCCATATTCTAGCCATTTATTAGATTTGTCAGGTTCTCTCAAGAGGATATAGGGAGGTATAGTCCCATCCCATCCACTTAGCCCTGTCTCAGTAACTTTAGCTGGATAGCAAATGACTGCAGACACATCTTTCTTTCCCTCTAAATATAAATGTACGCTTGACTCGCCATAGCCTTGCTCCGCTAATGACTGCAATCTAGCAATCAATTCATTAACTGTCATAATCACCAATCCAATATAGTTTGTGTACTTACGGTCTTAACAACCCTGTAGTTGTTGTAATGAAAGTTCTCACGACTCCACTCTAAAGCAGACTTGGCTGAAGCCTCATCTAAGTCTTTGCAGGAAGAATCAGTCTTCCAGTCACCTACTTTGTGCTGACTGTATTCGCTATTAGTTTTAGGGCAATACTCAATGTGATAAGTCGTTGTTTCAATAGCTTCATTAACTGTCATGCTTAACTCCTATAAACATCTCATCTCCTTGTTGAAGCAAGGTTAGTGAAAGGCTAAAGGTAAGTTTGTTGTTAACAGTATCAACAACTCCTACTTCTAATCCTTCATACCCCTCATTAATGAGTGCTTCAAGTTGTAAGTACAATTCATTAACTGTCATCGTCCACCTCCATTAGGATGCCCAATCATAGCTACTAGTTGTTTGGTGACCTTATACATCCTAAATGCATAGTTAGGTTGTTTCTCTTGCCAGTAATGCCACATCTCAATAGCTGTAGTCTCATCACATCCAAGGTCACAGTAATGCTCCCAGTTATCATCATTGGTGATGCAACGCTCTAGGGTGTAGTTAATCATCTAATACCTCAACCTCTCCTGCCACTAATTTGTATTCAGTCCCTTTATAAGCTTTTCTACATAGGGCAATATGTGTTTTAACAGCATCTAGGCTCTCAAAGTATTCACCAATAACAGACCAGTTTTTAGAATAGTGCGACCTGTAAAGAATCATGTATAGTTTCATTAGTCCCTCAGTTATTAATCCTCCCCTAGCGTAGCGTTCCCCTATGGCTCGATTCAGACCATCCACATCCCTTGGACTTCAGATACAAGCTGATGTCACTTACCATGCCAAGGCTGCAACACAAGCTACTCAGCCCTTAGTCCTCAAGGCTAGACAAAATACCAAGGAAGGGTTCACAGCCTTCAGGGAGTATGTGTGCTTCCCTCAAATATCTGCTAATGAAGAAGGTGTAGAGGACATCAATGACTTAGCAGCACATAAGTATGCAAGACCTAAGCACCACTCTGAGTGGATGGATGAGCTATTCACAGGAGAAGACTCGCGTTGTCTTAAAGGTATTGGTGGTTCTAACACTCTAATCCTAGCTCCACGACTAAGCGCTAAGTCTAGATTCATGACCGAGTGGATCGCGCATCAGATAGGTGTGCAGACTGAGGCTGGTATTCCTATCAAAGTACTGGTTATCTCTTACTCAATCACCATTAGTACTCAAAAGTCCATAGAGATAAAACAAATCATTGAGTCTGATAGATTCCAACAAGTATTCCCTAACGTCTCTAAGGGTAAGAGATGGTCTGATGAGGTATGGGAAATAGATAAGCGTAAGGCAGGACTACAAGCACTAGGTGAGCCATATACCCTAGCCTGTGCTGGCATTGTTGGTAGTGTCACCTCTCGTAGAGCGCACATCATTCTCTTTGATGACCTTATCAAATCACCTGCGGATATCGAGAATCCCACAGTTAGAGAGAAGATGGCTAGTACTTACCACAACGCTATTAAACCTACTATGTTCCCTGGTGGTAGACAAATATGTATTGGTACTCGAATGAGTGCTGATGACCTATACGCAACTGAGTTCAACACTGAGAAGCGCTGGAAGGTAATTGAACAACAAGCCATAGTCGAAAGTGATGATGGTAAGGAGATAAGCTACTGGGAAGAGTTCATACCACTCAAGCACCTACTCACCTTGCGAGACCCAGATAAAGGTGGCGACCCTATCTCCTTTAGTTTCCAGTATCAAAATAAGATTGTCTCAATTGGTGGACTAGCTATACCTCCCGAGTGGATTAAGTACGATTACCCAGAGAAGGTAAGTGCTTACTCCCGCTTCGCCATTGGTACTGACCTTGCCGATAGTGTTAAAAAGAAAGCTGACTTCACTGTATTCACTCTAATGGGGCGTTATGGTAGTACATCCAATGGACGTATTGACCTACTTGGTAGTGCAAGGTTTAAGGCTTCTGGGAACATAGCTAAACTCAACCAACTACTAATGCTCCTCTATGACCATGACCTTCTAGACATAGATGAAGAAGGCTGGACTAATCCAGATGACCCTGTAGCGCAACAGTTTCCCATCAAGTATAAGTCTCGTCCTAACGTATACATTGACCTATATCTAGAGGACGTATCACAACAGTTGAGCATCATGGCTGACTTCAATGCACTAATCAAAGTAGCTATGGGCATCCACTCTATACACCCTCGACCACTTAAGCTCAAAGGAGATAAGAGGGAAAGACTTATGGCTATATCAGGTGCATTGCAAGTTGGCAACATCACTTTCAATAAGTTTAAGTACAGTCCCTCTCAGTCCACTATTAAGGAGTTGCTGTTCTTCGGCAGTACTCTACACGATGACTTTGTTGATTCACTTACTTGTGGTGTTATTGGATTGGGTTATCGCTTGCCTCTATCTTAGGCTCAGTACCGTACTCAACATCAAACTCAGCCGTCTTAAGGATAGGGTACACTGTAGGGGGAGAATCTATGGGTAATATGCACTAGTCATATTGTTTAATCCATACCCATACAAAGGTTCTAAGTCTATAGCCATATGCCCTAGCTACTCATGCCTTAGTAGGGAATGTCATACTGATTAGCAAAGGCAGCTAGAGACTGTAGAGCCTGTCTAGCTTTCATGGTTTCTTGCATAGCTAAGTACTGTTGCCCTAAGTCATCGCTTATCCCCCGTGGTAGCCTCTCCCCTAATGGCTCTAGTACATCACTTGCCATAGCACTCATTGAAGGCTGTGGGTTAGGTGCTACTTGAGGTTGTGATAAGTCTATAGCCATGCGTCTACCCATACTATCTATAGGTCTACGCAGTTGAGATGCATAACGAATTAGGCTGTTAGAAGTTAAAGGGTTGTATCCACTGGATAGCAGATCACCTATCTCATCCTCCATGCTTAACTTACCTACTTGAGCAGCTTGTTTAAACCCAGTATTCAAAGCTTGGATAGCTCTAGACTGTAGACCATCGCCTTCCCACTTAGGACTACCCTTGCCAGTGCGATGAGTTAAAGTATTCAGATAACTAGATACTTCGCCTTGACCAGCCCTTTTGTACAGCTCATCCATAAGTCTAGGATGTTGCATAAACTTAGCAGCATTAATGTCTGACAACAGCATTAGGTTAGACGTTTCAGGCAACATCTCTCTTAACCCAAAGAATGCACTGTCAGCATCAGCAAAGTTATACCCTGCGTACTCAACTGGATATTGTCTCTTTAGTTTAGAAGCTCTTAGAGTGGGATTAGTAAGAGCCTGAAGAAACACGTCAGGGCTTTTGCTATAAATGTTGTTAGGGATTAGCCAAGGCTTTTGATACATAGTTGTTATTAACTCTTTCTCCTAGCGTAGCGTATAGTAAGAGTAACTAATATTAGATAGAGATATACATGGAAACAGGTAGCGTAGTTCAGGCGTTTATCGACAGGAAGAATAGCGGCTCTGAAAGTATGGTAGTACCTAACCATATCAAACAGATTGTCTTATTTATGACTAGGCAGGGCTTAGAGTTCCTTGTAGACCAAGATACTCCTGATGAGCGAAGACGTAAATTCATAGACAAGATTATCAAAGCTAACAAGCTAGATATGTACTACCAAGGGATCGCCTCACTCTTCATAGCTACTGGTGGTGTTCTATGGTTAATGCAACCTACCTTAGACGGATACTCAATCTATTGGTTCCATAGCGGTAAAGAGAATAACTCAATAGATGATGTTAAGTCTCAATACATGGTCTTCTACTCTCCCAATGGCAGGGAGATGCAAGAAGTGATCATTAGATATAAGTACTATGACCGTTCACCCAGTCAAATGTACTACGCTCAATCATCTCTAGGTTCTGAGAGATGGGTGCGTCTACGAGTAAAGACTGACACGGTAACCCAAGAGTTCTTCAATGCCGAGCCACCACTAGACATCTACTCAACTAGCTCTAACTACGCCCCCCCACTTCAGGTCAACTCCTTCATCAACACACTAGGCTACATCCCTTGTGTAGAATCACCCAACCTCCCATACTTCCCCGGGGATAGTGGTAGGTCTGACTTTGCTATGGTTAGTGACCAGATAGAAGCCGAAGATACGGTAAGGGGCGCTATCATGCAAAATATCTTCACCTTTGGCAATCCTACCCTTATCACTACTCGTTCCCGTGAAGAAGTGATGCAAAAGACTACTGAGATAGGTACTCAGTCATGGGCTGCTTCACAAGGTTTCAAAGATCTAACTTCTGTGCGTATTGGCGGTAGACGTAATGATGGCGGATGGGCAGCGCGTCAACACGAAAAGATTGTTCCCGTCATTGGAAATGTAAACGCTGATGAAAGATTTGGCTATGTAGTGCCTGACCCCGTATCTCCTGACCAAGCTAGATTTGCTGACACTTACCGCACTGCGCTTCATGGAGCTTTAGGAGGCATTGACCCGAATGACCAGTCTTTCAGTACCTTTGGTGAGGTCAAATCTCTCTATGGGAAAGTGGCTGCTACTGCCAACATGAAGTCCCTGACCCTATGGCAACATGGACTATCCCGAGTCCTTGAGTTGTGCATCATGCATGAAGAACGTCTATATATGGATCAATTCAAGCAGTGGCTCCTATCGGAAGACCCTAAGATTGACATCACTCAAGTTACCCAACAACAGATTGAACAACTAATCTGGCAAGACGGTATCGAAGCACCCATTAGCGTAGGACTACAACCCTTTGGTGAAGTCAATGTCTACTATCGCTATAACGGTGATGTATTTGAGGACTCACCCCAAGACAAACTAGACCGCACTATCTATACTCGTAACCTTCAAGAGCTAGGAGTAGGAAGTCTAGAAGCCCTTGATGCTGTATTCCCTGACCTATCCCTCAAAGAAAAGAAGGCTAAGTTATCAGGCATTCCTTTTAGGATTGGAGGTGAGTACTTAGGGTTGTTCAATAATCTTTTACAACAACATATGCAACTTTCTCAGGTAGAAGATCCATATAATCCGGGTAAAGCTCTAAGTTTGCGCTATGATATGACTTATCTAATGGACTCAGTGTACACGGTACTGAAACGTGAGTTCTCCTACGGCGCATCCTATGATGAAGCTGACAACAAGGATAATCCCTTAACTAATGGTACAAGCACTCCCTCAGAACTATCAGGTTCAACAAGCCCCATCACCACAGGTAGCTCCTCAAACGGTAGCCCCACAGTGGCAGTCAGCACCTCAACTGGTGAGCCCTTACCCTTCGACTGGGCTAACCCCCCAGTACTCCCATCCTCAGCAATTCGCACCGACAACGGGCGGTTGGATACAAACAACCCCTCAGTCAGTGGTAGCTCCTACTCAGCAAGCGAATCCAGTTACGGATTACCTGACCCTGAACGGCTTGGTTCCCAACAGCTATTTACCAAACCCAACTTCAGTACAACCACAGTACTCCCCCCAAGTCACCTCGCCAACGAGACAGTACAGCCCCAAGCTAGACCTAAACGCCCCAAGCGGAAAGGATAGTCAGGGTAATCCTCTCGCCTCGGTAATCGAACTAATCAATAGCTTTGGCAATGGATCGCCTGAGCTAGCCATTGCACGCATCCATCAACAACTCATCCATCGTGAAGACCAATTAGGTGAAGTAGTTGCCTATACTCAAGCTCTTGAGAAGGAAGCTATTCAAATGGGTCAGATTCTATCTAGCCCTGAAAACACTGGTTATTGGCTCCAATACCAAGAGTTCCATCTTGCTCAACTACCTGAAGTAATTAACTTCCGCACTGCTTACCCTAAAGCAACCTTTGAGCAATACTACGACTACCTAGTACGCTCTAATCAACCACAAGGACAAGTTCAAGAACGTCCTCCCGCACCTTTAGGCTATGAGTATGCTCCTGAACCACAACGACCCACATTCAATCAAATGAATATGGGCTTGGGTCAAGGTGCTACTCAAGGTAGTGGTCGTGGACGTATGACTGATGTACTACGCCAACTTGATTCAGGTCACTTTGGTCAGCTCGTTAGTCAGTTGGCTTAGAGACTAGAGAGACAAGGAGAGCTAAAGGCGTTACTGCTGAGTGAACCTTGAGTACATCATCAGACGTTTGAAGGCTAGATATTAAAGCAATCTGACCTTGAATCAATCCATGAATACCTTGTAGTTCCTCAGTGGTTAGTCCTGTGAAGGCAACCTTGTCTGACATATCTTTAACAAGAGCCTTTAGATATTCGTTGTTTTCTCCTAGCCTTTCCATCTCAGCCTTTTGCCTTTCGATAATCATCATTGCTTCGGCATGATTGAACATAGCTCATTTCTCATAACATCATCCCTTACCGTAGGGACTCCGCTTACACCTTACCCACTCCTAAGAAATGGCAACATTTAGTTCTCAGTTAGAAATCATTATGGGTGTGGAGCTATATCGCCCCCGCCCGCAGTACATTGCTCGGTATGTTGTACAACCCCAAATCGTACATGACTGGGCTGCTCAACCGGGTTCTACTGCACGTATGAAGCGCTTTGGCTTCTGGAACGATCCAGGGTCATACACACTCTCTGCCCGTGCACGCGATAAATCACAAGTCATCGGTACTGGTGGTGGTCGTGGCTTGCCAGAAGAAGCAGTCACCATTACTCTTCAAGAGTTTACTGGCCCATCCACTGGTAATAGCACCAACCCCAATGAACCCGGGGTGTTAAAGATTAATATGTTCGACCTCATGACCATGCAGCGTAACCTGTATGACATGAGCCGCGCTGACCAGTTCCATCAATCCATCGGTAGTGAAACCCTATTTGAAGACTATCGCCGTTGGAAGGATAGCGTCTACATCGGTCTAGCTCTATCTGCTAACCCCGCAACAGCAACCACTGGACAAGTTGCTAACAACCTAGTGGGTGGATACTATAACCCCGCAGGTATAGTTAATGGTGGTACTTATAACACAGCTACAGGTGCACCTCGACTAGACTTCACTAGAGATGTACTTAAGGTAGTCGCTGATATGCGCTCTCGTTTAGTCCCTCCTTTCCAATCTAACTTCGGTGATGTGTATCATGGATTGGCTAGCCCCGGGTTCATGTTGCAACTACAACAAGACTCACGCTTCTTACAGGTAACACAGTACCCAGGTGTTCCAGTATCCATGCTTCCCATGAGCGCACAATCTGCAACCCTACCTCAGATGATGCCTCTACAAGACTGGACAATGTCACCTAATGACCTTGTCAAGAGTGGTGGCTTCTATGGTCAAACTGGATTCATGCACTCTATGGTTATGCCACTAGGGTTCATCATGGGTGGTGTACGTTGGTTTGAAGCAACTAACCTACCTACTATCCCAGTTACCCTAACTACCTCTGGTCTAGCCTCACAAGGTTATGCTGATGGTACTTCTGTAGTACGTCAAGCAGAATGTGCAATCATCATTGGTACTAATGCCATTGGTGAAGCTATCTGGGGTGAAGGGCCAAGAGTCAAGCTTAACAACAACACTGACTATGACCGCTTCCTAATGGCTATCTGGCAGGAGTACGGTGGTTACTCACTACTCAACTCTAATAACATCACTGTTATGCGTACCTTCCAACCCTTCTAAACTCACTTAATTAAGGTTCTCTAGTTTTGCGAGAACCTTAAAACTCTTGACTATAATTTTTGCTTAAACACTTATGCCAGACTGCAATATTGACTATTCTAGTCACAACTCTAACCGAGTAACTCTTACCCAAATCAAGGAATTGCTTGACACTGCTGAAACCCAAGAAGCAGTGTTTTGGGATAAAGAAGTCGTGGTGTCCTATAAACTATCTTCAGGCTTTACCCTGCTTGGTAGAGGCGCTTGTGTTGACCCTGCTAACTTTAATATTGAGATTGGCAGACAAGTAGCGCGAGAACAAGCTGAAAACCAGTTGTGGCAACTAGAAGGTTATCTCCTTCAAAACAAACTTGTGGGCAAACTATAGCTCATCCTTCCCATCACCTCCCTAACCCTAAAGAACTATGTCTGCAACATTTGGAAACTATATTGGTTCTGAGAATGCTGGTAACCTCGTTAACTCTCCTATCAGTGGCGTAATAGGCGCTATTGATGGAGTATTCCGAGTAACCACCACACCTCAGACCGTCATTACTGCTCGTATCCCCGCGAACCCTCTAGGCACTGACCAAGTAGCGGGTTCTGAACTCCTCACAATCTCCCCTAACTTAATCATCCCTCTTAACGCTTACGTTACTGAAGTGTCTTGGATGCTCCCTGGTAGTGCATTTAGCCCTAATCAACAATCCTTTGTATTCAACGTGCTGACTGGTACTTCTACTAACACACTCAAGGTGGCTACGGCTGCACAAGGTGTTGCTAGTACTGTTGCTAACTCACTTGGCGGTCTATCAGCACAAGTTCAAGCTAATGGCAACTTCCTAGCTGCTGACCACTTCAGCGTACTAGGTAAAGTGATTAACCCATTTGCTAATGAAGCAGTGGCGGTAACTGGCTTAGGTGCTTACACTGGTACTGATGCTGACCGTACTGTTAACTTATACTCTACGGTTACTGCTGGTACATCAGTTGGTAGTGGTATCTCTGTAGCTAACATCCCTGTAGGTTTTGGCTTCCCACAATGGGTAGACATCCCTATCCAAATCAAGTACTGGTTAGCTCCTACTGTGGATGCACTGTCCTACATCCGTGGTCAAATTATCTAGATCGCCTCTTAGGTCAAGAAGATTTCAGAAAGCCCTATCTATTATGGATGGGGCTTCTCTGTATAGACTTTAAAAGTCTAGTACCTCAAATGTAGTTGTAGCTTTCATAATTCGATATTTTGCAACAGCCCGACTATTAAGACAAACAGCACTTTCATTCTCACGCCTTGCCTTTTGAAGAAGCAGCCTAGCATCGTGAATATTATCTATTCTTGGAGTGTTTAAACTGTAATCACTTAGCAGCCATCTATCATCCTTAAAGCAAACTTCAACAACGTATAAAAAAACTTTAGTCTCACTCATCTCTTAACCCTAAATCTCCCCCATAGCGTAGCGTAGGGTATCATTAGAACATCACTATTATTGACCCGATCCCGATATGGAAAAAGTTATCCACAAAACAAAAGGACTATGTAGTATTTGGTCAGAGTTCTATGACTATTTCGTACTGGTAGATGCTAATGGCAAGAAGTTCCAAGCACAAGCTCATGAGTTCACAAGACCTATAGATGTTAATGCTACTGAAGTATCGCCTAATCTATCTTTCCTAGAGTCATGCTTTAAAGCTGACGTACAAAGATATCCTATAGATATCAATGACCTATCCATCATTACTGAGGATGTAGTTAAAGCTCTAGGAGTAGATGAGGATGTAGCTAGAGTGATAGTCATGAATCGCCCCAATCAAGGCTATCTAGACTACCCACATCTAACTACTATCCTCACTACTAATGGCGTACACCTAGACCACAAAACTTTAGAGCATTTCAAGTCTCTGCAATTGGTGGTGTTTGGTGGTGTTGAAGAGTTGTATTAAGAGTAAGATTAGATAAGCAAATTACTATTAATGACAATGAATCCACCAACCGTACAACATCGCACTAGAGGACTATGTACCTTACTCAATGAGTTCAGCACCTACGTGTATCTACAAGACTCTAGTGGTAATAGGTTTGAATCAGGCTTAGGTGATATCATCCAAACCTTTACCTCAACCACACCCGTCATAGTCACACCTACACCCACTATTGCTGGTAGCCCTGCACAAGTACAGGTCAACATTAATGATGAGTCCTTAACTGCAACTGACTTAGCTGAGTTAGTTAGAGGAATAGGGCGTGCTATTGCTAAGGGTATTGTAAACAACCGCCCTAGTGGTGGGTATACAAGTATTGAACACTTAGTTGAAGTACTAACCTTAGCTAAAGTCAACTTCAACCAAGCTACTATTGATGCTATCAAAGCTGATAATTCTCTTGTGTTTGGGAATGTAGTTTCAGAGTAGCCGCTAAATCAATTTGCTTATAACGTTCTGTGCAAACACCATCAATAACAGGCTCTACCCAGACAACTCTTTTAACTCTACCTACACGTCTATGGTCAAATATTCCATGTAGGTTTCTATAAAATATTGATTCATCTAAACGATAGGACATAATAACCTCATGGAACTTTCTGAACGTGATAAATCTAGGGTACGCTTCTGCCGTAGGCAATACTAGACAAGGACTGTATCAGTAGTGATAGTTTCTCTTCTAATGCCTCTAAACTCAGCATGAACAAACTCGTCTCTAGTAGACAAGAACTCTGCTAGTAATCTACTGTAAGCACCAGTAAAGCTATCATCGTCTTGTGCGCTAGTAGTCATGACTGTGTACCATCTATCCTCACCCTTATAGGATTCAGTTCTTATATACTTAGACTGTATTAAATATTCTTTCATGGTAGTAATTAATGGAATTGTCAGAACGTGATAAATCAAGAACCAGATTTCATCTAGGTTATGCAGACTATGCTGGTATCCAAGCGGGGGAGTGCGAGCAGCTAGAAATGGCTATGTCTACTATCAGGGATGAGGTAGTACTTACCTATATCCGTAGTTACTTAGATACTTTAGATGCAATATTCCTAGCTAAAGATCCTACTAACCCTGATAGCTTTACTCAGATACAACTCTTTGCTGGTGATATCAACCGTACCCGCACTGACAAATCCCCCATTACCACAATGAAGCAATGGGGTGAGATTTATCGTCAGTACTGTGATGAGTTAGCTAACACTCTATTTGTCACAAACTTTAGGAACAAAGACTACGCCTATAGATTCTCTAGGAGTGGTAGCGCCTATATCAACGCAGTCCCGGGTATGGCAGTGCCAAACATAGGATCGCGTATCTTTATGCACTCTTATTTAGCTTGACATTAGCCCATAAATATATGCTCATAGTTGGCAAGCAAATATATAAAGGGATATTGTCTAAAGGCTGCTCTGGTTCTATTCTCCATTCCCAAGCCCAACTACTAAGCTGATGAAACATAAGTTCAATAGCAAAGGTTTTGGTAACTAGCTTTATTCCTCTGGAATCCCAGTCTTTTGTTAGTTCAATCTTCAAAGTTAATGTTCCTCCTTGGATGTTTTGGAAACATCAGACAGTTAAACCTAAACCAGAAAGTAGGTAGATTAACTGATAATCCAAAACTAAGTTGCGTTTTATAAGACTTGAACTCATTGTTGGTCATATTCCATAAAGATAAGGGGAAGAAATACATCTGAATTGTTATATGCAGCCATTGACTTAACCCTAGATAAAGCTCAATACAGTCAGCATCATCTGACCCTGAATAAGGGTTAGTTGGATCGAAACCAATAATGGATGTTCTAAGTTCCATCAGTCTTCTCCGTGAACAATGACAAGAAAGTTTAACGATGGCAGTTTATGATAAATCCTAATTAACTCATTAACAGGTCTAGAGCCAAATACTTGTACCTCCCATTGCCATAGCCAATTATATATAGGTTGAAATGACCATTGGAAGATAACTCTATAGCCCCAAGCCCAAAGAACAAGAATAACAAGGTCAAAATCGGCAATAGTAAACAACATTTCTTCCTCATCTTTTCGCCAATCAGTAATGGATAAATGCCATCTCATACTTTCACCTTCTTAACTACTATCCCAAAATCAAAAGACGGGAACTTGTGGTTGACCCGTATTATTTCGCCAAAAGGTCTAGGGTTAAATACATCTACATCCCATTGCCATAGCCAATTACAGATAGGTTGAAATGATAAAACAATATTGGTGTTATAGCCAAGAGTTCTGATATCAAGAATAACAAGGTCACAGTCACTTGCATTTAACCAGTCTTCGGATGTTTGCCAATCATCAATTGATAAATGCCATTTCACGGTGTCACCCTCTCCTTAAGAAAGTCCAATGCGCCATTCAGTAAAGCCTTAAGGTTAGGACTCCATAGAACAGTAGTGTCATTATCCCAAGATATCCTTAGCTTCCAACCATTACCTTTGGTATGACCATCAACACTAACACCACAATCATCTAGCTCTGACTTATATCTAATGCCACTGTAGTAGCAAAGATCTGGGTCTAGCTTAGATAGGAATGTGTGCAAGTCGTGATGGAGAGATAATTGATTGTCTTCAACATTAGCGATAATCAATTCATCTTGTTTAGCTTGTTGCTTATGAATTGCATCATAAAGTACTTGTGCTCTAGTCATCTTTGTGTTTCTCCCAAAATAAAGCTTTTGCAATCCATATTAGGACTATGAGTAGTAGTCGTGCGTCCATGTTAAAGCCCTAACTTATCAAGTAAATCTTTAATTGCAACTTTCATCTTAGGCTCAAGAAGTGCGCTTAGATTATTAATCATTTGCATCATTTCTTTGCGGCATTCAGTAATAGTCTCTAAGGGAATTTCTCGCCTTAAAAAGACTAATGCCTCTAACACAGTTTTTGTGTCATCACCAAGCAAGCCAAATAAAGCTAGCGTAATTTCTTTGTCAGTCATTTAAGTAAGGTACTATAGATATTATCCCCTAGCGTAGCGTCCATCCCTCATGGCATCCCCCAACACTGAGCCAATCTTTAAGAAGATACCCTTTAAAGCAGTAGTATCTTTGAGTAATCAAGTCATCCCTCGTAATGGTGGTGACACAACTAGCTCTGCATTGCTCTTAGTCCAAGCTGGTGAGAATGGACTCATCATAGAATCTATTCAAGCAATACCTGTAGCTACTAGTGGCACTGTACCTACCACTGTACTTAGACTATTTAAGAAAGGGGCTAACAGTACACGATTAACCCTAGCTCTACCAGAAGTACAGTTAGTATCTATTGATAGTGCATCAGTTAATGACGCTACTGCCCTAGTAACCATCAACGTCCCTTTACCTGACTCAATACAAGGAGTGTTAGGAACCAAAGCATTACTACTTGGCCCTAACGAATCCTTATACGCTGCCCTCTCCCAAAGTGTTAGTCCCAATGGGTATAACATCACTGTTCAGGGTGGGTTCTATTAGGGTTGTATCTACATAGTTGCAATCAAATGGTTCAATGATTAACTCACTGCCATCCTCAAATAGTATTGATACTTCACCAGCCATATCAGGGTAATACCCGCTATGTTCATTGGTAAACTTTGCAGATTTAACAACCTTACCTTTTAACTTATCTACTATCATGGCTTCCTACCGCTTTAATCGATTTCCTAACGACATTGCTAGAGTCAATGTCAACTTACTCTCAGACTCTTTCTACATCGCACTAGTAACCGCACTGCCCTCAACATCAGTATCAACAAGGGCTGATTTGACTAACGAGGTTAGTGGCGGTTCCTATGTGCGGAAAGACCTAGTTAAATCTAGTGGTACTAATCCCAACACCTATCTTTCTAATGCCTCATCCCTGAGATTTGATAACACCGTATGGACAGCACTATGGGCTGCTACTGCTGCCCCCATTGTTGGTGGTGTTATCTTCAAGGGGACTGTAGGGACTTCGGCTAGCACTGACATTGCACTAGGCTTTGTTGAACTAGTACCAGCCTACACACCTCCTACATCGCCTAGCCCAAGTCCTGCTACATTTACCTTTGTGTGGAATACGGCTGGGGCTATATTCCTAGGGCAGTAATTAAAGGATGATGATAGATTGTTCAGAGGATTGCATCTTGGCTATAACATCATCATTGGTTAACGCCTCAACCCCATCTACCACAACCACATCATCAACATCACCTCTAACAAAGCTCTGAACTACAGGCATATCCCACATTTCCTTAGGGATAGGAATGTTCTGGGCTAGGCAAGTGCTGATACTTCCATACATCTCGCCTAGGACAAAGATGGAGTAGGGAGTGTTAAGCATCTCATCTGTTAGCTCAATATCTTGTGCAGCGCCTTCTTCTAGCAATAGAGGTTTGATATTTTCATCAAACACTTCTTGTGGGTCTTTAACTTGTAGCATTGGAGTCCTCTGTAATTAGATTGTCTTTAATCCACTGGTCAGCCAATAGGCTTTCAAGTGTTTCTGTTGATTGATTTAGCAGCACTGTTGCAACTCCAAGACGGTATGCCATGAGAAACAAAGCACGATTAAATTTCATGACCTTAATATAGCTCTCCTTTGCTTCTTCGCCAGATGGGACTGGCACTTGATGTAAAATTCCATCTTTGAATGCTTCGTCAACTGTTTTAATTTTCATGTCATGCGGGTCTTTAACTTGTAGCATTTAGTTCACTGTATATTCTGTAATTGATTCAACTTCGTTGACATAACCGCAATGAGGGCAAAACACAAGGCTCCCCTCTTGTGGCTTAATATCAGCACACGTCCACCATTTGCTGCAACTGTCGCAGTTGTAGTGGTAAAGAAATTCTAGCGATACTTCCATGTTCACAGTATATTTAAACTATCCCCTAGCGTAGCGTCTTATGTCCATCATCCCTTGCAGGCAACTTCTTACCTCATCCCTAACGCTCTACGTCAACTGGTGGGGTTCGGATACTAATAATGGACTAGCACCACAAACAGCTTTTCAAACTATACAAGCAGCAATACTAGCCTTTAGTACTAAGTATGATACTGGAGGCTATGACCACACTATTAAACTAGCTGATGGATACTATAACGGTGCTACGTTAACTGAAGTAACTGGTGGTGGTAGCATTACAATTACTGGGAATGGGGCAGGCACTATTATCAAGGGTAACATCCAAGTCAATCAAAGACGCACTAGATATATCCTCAAGAACTTAACGTTTGCCCCTGAAAACACCTTTGCTGTATCTGCTGTCAATGGATACATAGAACTAGCCGAAGGTATCACCTACAACATTACTCAAGCTACATCGCCAGCACTCCTAGTATCAGAGCTAGATGGTGTGATTAGGGTAATGAATGACTTTGCCCTTACCTATACAACTGGTGTACTACCTACCTTAGCCTTTGCTAGAAGCTCTGGGAAGATAGTACTTCAGAATAGGCAAGTAACAGCTACAGGTGCTTTGAACTGGTTAACTGCTACTTTGTGGGCACAGAGTTCTGGTATTATAGATGCACGTAACTTTAGACACACTGGCACTGACCCGACATCAGGTTTACGCTCAATCCAAGAATCTAGCGGAATCATAATTGGAGATAGCGGTACAGACATTCTAGGTACTACCAATGGCTCTACTACTTTAGTAACCCAGACTGAACCTGTAGTAATACCTCAAGCACAACTTGGCTTTACGATGCCTATTAGTTTCAGTACTGCTACTTATTCTCTATCCTAGTAAAGATTATTTTCTTTAATTCAGCTATTTCATCATGCCAAGATTCAAGCAAGTCAATACTGATACCTAGTAACAACATTAACTTCATTACTGTTTCTTGATTGCCTTGAGAGTACCCTAGGATAAATAAAGCTTTCTCTCTATCAGTCATAATCCGACCCTCTTAATCTTTCCCCCATAGCGTAGCGTCCATGAGTACAATCTCCCCTCAAGAATCCCAGTACTATAAAGAATTTGTCACACCCTTTCAACCACAGGGGCGCTCTTTCCTTGGCTATGACTTGCGTGGTACTCAGTGCGATAGGTTTGGTAATGGTAATCTAAGGCTAACGGGGTATGGAGATTCTAGCGGTGGATATGCTTTCACTCCTGCCAACCAAGATGCTGCTATAGCCCCATCTCTTAGTAGCGCTAATCTATCAAACATAGCTAATTCAATACCTCAACTCACAGAGCAGCAAGATTTTGCTGGTAAGTGGATAGATACAATAACACTTCATGCCCTTGACGAATTCATTGAGCAAACCGAACCACAATCCTTCATCGCTAATACACTACGCATCTTTGCGGGCGGGCAGAAGGGATATAGAGAAGATGGCACTGGTAGAGCCAATGTTCGCAATACCTACACACTCCTAGCTGAGATATCTATACCCGCACTTACTAGGGCTGATATACCTAGAAGCTTCCCTGTCAAAGCAGGAGTATATGTCCCACCAGCACAGAACCTTTATCTAGGACTAGCAATACCACAACCCTATACTTGCAGCTTTGAGATGTGGGATTTACAAGCCAACACTCTAGTCGGTAGTGGCGTATCAGCATCTATAGGAGGATCGCCCACTGTTAGTAGTGGTAATGATTTGATTGAAGAAAATCCAAATACTCCTGTCGATACACAATTTGTGTTACCCATCTCTTTTGCTTCTGCCACTTGGAAGAAAGGAGTAGCAGATTTCACTGTAACTCCGCCTCCTCCTACCCCATTACCAACACCGCCCACGGGCACAAGTTCTCCTAGTCCAGACCCTAACCCGGGATCGCCTAACCCTAGTAGTCCATCCTCACCTACAGCGCCTAGCCCAAGTCCTAGTGACAGTGTCCCACCTCCTACTGCTGGTGGATGTACCCCTATCCAAAACTGTACTTGGCACACCGTGACTAGCGCTCAATCAGCACAGGTAGATATGAACCTCAATGGGGGAACCAACCTATGTCCTGCGGGAACCATAGCTAGAGGGGTGGTCGATTTTGAGACTGCTGGCTCGTTTGTCCTTTGTTGCACTCCTGCTACATTCCCACCTAACAATCTAGGGTGTTCTTCTCTTAACAGGTATTCATGCAGTGGAGGTGTCTGCGTAATTGATGCTTTCGGCTCATACAGTTCGCAAGCACAATGTGAAGCGGCGCTTGTCCGCACTATTACTCTTTCTGCAAACTTTTGGAATCCCATTTGTGGATGTGCTAATTGTTCCCCAGAAACTTACACTTTTACTTTAAGCCCTTCAGCTGTTGCTCCATTTACCCCAGTCTATACATATTTAGATGGAATTTGCGGAGGACGATATACGGTGATCGTAGTCGATTCGCTTGGCAATAGAGTAGATCAGGGGGTAACTTGCTTTGATGGAGTAAGTTGTTCTATGATTGGTCAAGGCGCTGTTAGTATATCTGTTTCTTCTTCCTGTCCGTAGCTTGTAAGACTTAAAGCCATGCGTACAAAGAGTCCTAGTCTTCGATTCAGTGTTCTACTTGTAAGGTATTTGCAATGACCTATCGTACTAACGACTATTCCCTTGGCTCTAAGGTTGTCCTTAGCCCAGACCAACAACAGACCATATCTAACCAGTACAAGCGTTACATGAAAGCGCTTGAGTATACTAGTGACTCTGTTAAGTTTGAGAAGCCTGACCCTGATAGTGGGCTAACTCTAGATGCTAGATTCATTAGACCCGACTCTCAACAATTTACTGCCAATGCCGAATCCTTTGACTATCGAGTAACCGCTAGAGTAATTGATAGCTCAACGGTAGCCCTACAATCAACTACCTATGCTGTTAAGGTCGAAGGGCGTACTGTTAAGTCACTAGGGCGATACTTTTATACGATACCGAATAATCAACCACTAACACCAGAACAACTACTAGAAGCGCAAGGCAAAGGTATAGATGGACAATATACTGTCCTAAATGACCAAGGGCAATCCATAGCGCTAGTCACCACAGTAGGTGAGATTGTACCGATAGGCACACCAGAGACAGTAACTCAGTCTATAGCTACTGGTAGGGCGCTAGGCTATAGATGCACTTGCCCTGACTACCTAGGACAACAAGCCGACCTTCTCCCCACACTCTTAGGTGAACAACAAAAGGTATTTGGTGTACTAGGCTCTAGGGGTATATGCAAACACGTGATGTCTGTAAGGCTAATCAGAGGTGATGTAGTATCAGTGCCACAAGCACCTCCAACTCTAGAACCTGAGTCCAATAGAAAGGTCAATTGGACAGGTGTTAAGGAAGTGTCTAATCGTGGTGGCAAGGGTAGAGTTAAATGGGTTTAATCCCACTTCTCCTTACCATCCAACTTAGACTCATCAATTATAGAAGTCCCATAAACCTCTAGCGTACCAGCCCGCAACTACGAAACTACCAGCCATAACAATCCAAACGAATAAGGTCATAGTTCACCTACTAGAATAAGAATAAACATTCCTAAGCAAATTAGGAAACCTAATGCTGTATATCCAATGATAACTAGCTTTAGGATTAAGTCGATATCCATATCATCCTCACATATTTCTACCCCATAGCGTAGCGTGATAGTATATTGGAATTACAACTATTGCCCTAAACTTATGAGCTTTACTGGTGGACAACGCGCCCTCTCTAATACCAATGAATTGTCTGGGACTCAAAGAGGTTTAATCCTTGGTTCTCTTCTCCCACTTCAAACAACCCTAACTTTTCCCTTAATTGCTACCAACGTAACCAATGACCAAACGGCTACAGTATCGGGCGCTTCTCTAGGAGACTTTGTACTAGCAACTCCTACTACTGCCTTAGTAGCTGGTTTAGAGTTAACTGCTTTTGTAAGCGCTGCTAACACTGTAACTGTTCGTATTGGTAATGCAACTGCTGCTGGTATTACCCCAGGTGCTTTAGTATTCAATATCTTAGTTCTAAAGCCATAGGTGAATCATGAGCGATATTGTAGGCTCTAATGGGCAAAGATATCTCCTAGTAACAAATGTAAACCCAAGCACTGGGCAAGTAGTCCCTGGTGGTGCTGCTCCCCAAGCCACGTCTGCCCCTACCACATCAGTAGCTAGTAGTGCGACATCAGTAACTTTGCTAGCCTTGAATACATCTCGTAAATGGGCATCCTTTAGAAATGACAGCACATCGGTTGCGTACATAGCTAAGAGTGGTACTGCAACTACCTCATCTGTGTATCTACTACAACCACAAGGCTATCTCTACTTTGATGATTACACTGGAGTTGTTAGTGCTATATGGGCTAGTGCTAATGGCTTTATGAGAATAGAGGAAGGTACATAATGGCAACACTTCTAGAGAATCGTGTATCAGCCGTTCAACTAGATGGTGGGCAATCTGGATCTGCCCCTGCTTATGCTTGTCGAGCTTGGGTAAATTTCAACGGTGGTGGTACTGTTACAATCCGAGGAAGTGGCAATGTAAGCAGCATTACTGATAATGGTTTAGGTGATTACACAGTAAATTTCACTACAGCAATGCCTAATGTAAATTACGCGGCTGTCATTACTCCTGCCAAGCGTACAGGAAATCCTGCTCAAGGGGCACTTCTCGGGTATTCAACAGCCGATCCTACTACTACTGCTTTAAGGTTTAATTGCCTTGCTTTTGATGCTTTAACAAATGTTGATATGGATTTTGTAAACGTCGCTATCTTTGGTTAACCATGTCTCAAGTAATTGTTTTTGAAAATGAAGATGGTGGTGCATCAATTCTTATCCCTATTCCCGACTGCGGACTTTCTATTGAAGAAGTCGCCGCAAAGGATGTCCCTGATGGAAAAGAATATTTAATTATTGATGATTCCGAATTACCAGATAGGCAATATCGCAATCAATGGAGAATTAGCAATGGCGCTGTAATTGTGGACAACACCATAATCAATGAAACGCCTAAGCCTATCAGAGAAATTGATGCTCGTAGGCTTAGGCTTGCATTACTAGAGTTAGGGCTGCTAGATACGGTTGAGTTAGCATTATCTAATCTCCCAAAGGCAGCCCAGATAGATTGGGAGTACGCAACAATTATTAGAGAAGATTATCCTTTAGTAGTTAGCTTGTCTGGGGCTTTGGGTTTGGATGTTACACAAGTCTTTGACAAAGCCCAAAGTATAGGTAGTGTGTAGCATCAACAACTCATAGCTATCCCATCCTTCCTGCCAATAGACCAACTCTCTAAGGTCAAGTACCATAGACCAAAGACCAACTTCACGACAAGCCTCTAGCCACTTATCTCTCTTACGCTCACCCGCAAGGTCAGTATCAGGAATAAGTAAAGGATAGAGGCTTTTGTCTTTGAACTGTTGTGCATATCTCTTAAGGTCTGTGGAAGTCCAACATGAACCTTGAGGGCAAGTAGCTGCTATGCCATGTAACCACCATGCTTGTACTGACTTCTCACCCTCTGGAACTACAACTAGATTACCCTCGTCCAAAGGGATCTTGTTCCATAAATACATATCCCAAGGCTCATTACCTTTGCCTATTCGCCCATTGGAGTACTGCCTAAAAGTCTTATCTCTAACTAACTCACCATCATCCGATACTTGCATAGACTCTATGCGCTCTGTGTATTGAGTGGGGCTATAGTTATATCTCATCACTCTCTTGCGACCATCCCACCTAAAGCTAGGCGCTCTAGGCTCTACTGGGATAAAGCTCAAATGTTGTGGTGGTATTACAGGTGGGTATTCTTTAGGTTTAGATGCTTTCCACTTATTAAGAGATACGGTGTTAGAGTTGTAAGTTCTAACACCCATAGCCTCTCGTATCTCATGGCATTGACAGCCAGCCCAACATTGGTAAGCTCCTGCAGTAAAGGTAGGGCTAGTATGCTTCTTAACTGTTAAAGTATCGTTATCACATACAGGGCATAGATAACGATACTCACTTGGAGACTCTTTGACTAACCTATGAGTAAGTAAGTCAATGTGGTCAAGCATATTAAACATCAATCTTCCTCACTACTGGTTCCTTTTTCCAAGTAACAGTAATTTGAATATCAAGGTTTAATGCTTCCGCTATCTGTTCAATATCTTCTAAGCCAATGCCTCTTTTTGCGTCTTCTATTAAAGAAATTCTAGAATGACCGCATCCTAGCTTACGAGCTAAATCAGATTGAGTCATTCCAGCTTCTATCCTCAACTCCCTAATCAGTTGAGCTACTTGTGTTCTTAAGTTCATGCGTGCAATTAAAATAATGTGTTATCTAATTGCGTAGCATTATTTAGAACTCTGTATTAGGTTCTACAAATCCATTAGTTCAAAGAATTGAGTAATTTGATTGATTTAATAATGGCAATTCCTCTATCTCAGTCTGCTCAACTCCAAACACGTCTTCTATTGCTTCATTAACTACAGCACACCATACTTTATAAGGGTGATTGACGCGCTGACCAAAGGGATAGACTTTGTTTAACTCTCTTCTAAGTTCAGAGCGATTCATTAGTCCATCCCTGCAAAATTGCCTGTGTTGAGCAAGAACTGGAATGATTACTTCTAAAGCCTTGTCTTTCCAAGTCACTAGTCCTCTCCTAGTATGTCATCATCCTCAACCCTATTAATACTCCTCTCAGCACTAAACTTGTCGGGATATCTAGCTTTGAGCTTGTCAATATTAGCAATGGCAATGTCTTCTAGAGATAGGTTAAGCCCAGTAGCAATAGCACTGATATACCAAAGCACATCACCTAGTTCCTTGTATAGTTTATGGGGTTCTAGCGGATGTCCATGTGCTATGTGTTTTTTGTACAGTTCCATCACTTCGCCAGCTTCACCACCTAACCCTAGAAAGTGTGCAGTTAGATTACCGCCATCAGTGCGAAATGCTTGTTCTTGATATTCTTTAAAGTTCATTCGCTTCCTCAACCACTTGCAAGTCTTTTTTGTCAAACAGAATTTCTTGTCTTCCGCCTCTTGCCATAGTGCCATCTTTTCTGGCTTTAATGATAGTGTGGTCAATGCGCCCGTCACGGCCAATCTGTCTGTCAAATACATGACATAACTGACCCGTAAATTGGCAAGAATAACCATCATTTCTTTGAAGAGGAATGACAGGAGTTCCTATAGGCAGTCCATTGGTGTTAATGTAGTAAGTCCTTAAATCTCTTAACTTCATTTCAAGGTCTTCTTTCAATCTTTTGTACTCATCGTATTCCATTCTCAATCCTCTATATACTATCCATCCCCGTAGGAGATAGATAGTTGCGGGTTAGAGTCCTAGCGCCCTAGCCACACCATCATAAGCCTTGATTTGGTAATCAACTCCTTTGTGGAGTTTAAATACTTCTGTGCAAGCCATCAACATACGCCATGTTCTGCTAGTAGACTTAAACTCTGAGTAGCTAGGCTCATAGAACTCTTTCCAGATAAGGGGGATGTCTGTGGGAGCAATGACGTTAGATAGAACAAGGTCTACTAATAACTCCTTTGCAGCCCTGTCACTAAGCCCAGTCTCTTTAGCTACAGACAGCCCTTCAAATAGAGTTTTGCGATTAGGTAGTTGTTGAACTTTAACTAACTCAGAAAACTCCCTACTCAACTCATCTATATTCTCAGCACTGGTATGTTTCCTAGACACAACACCACCATTCTCATAAGACGCAAGCACCTTATTAGAACAGACTAGTATCTTAGTTCCTACACACAATCCAGCACTCATAGACTTATCGTATGAGTTGCGTCCACCGATACACAATGGCATATCGTTGATCTTAGCATCAGTCTCCAACCACATGAACATTCTATCTCTCTTAGGAGTAAGCCCAAAGGAGTTAGATACTATACCAATGCCAAGCTCTGTAAGGACAGTAGCAGCATTCATGTAGAATCCAATATGAGGCAATGGATAGTAAGTAGATGTGCGTCCTACTTGTGGTAGGAACTCATCATTAGTTAGCTTTGATGCATCTAGTACATCACATCCTTTAAATATCTTTGGCATTATTCTTCTTCTCAAATAGTTTATATGTCTCAGCAAAGATAGCTGGCATTAACACAGTATTAATGTGGTTAGCATAGTCAGCATCTTTGATTAGCTCTCGACATGGGTTAGTGGTGTAGTTACTACTACCTCTAGTTAGCACATCAGATGCGTCTCTAAGATGGTAGAAAGTTCTTACTAGCTCACAGAATGTCCATAAGTCATTGTCATTGGTAATAGCAAAAGTCTTAAAGTGGGCTTTAATACCATCATGCATATTAGTATCTCTGAATAGAGAGTCTAAGTGGTAATGGCAATGATGGTTACCAATCCATCCCCAACTCCAATACCAGCTACAAGACCAGTTTGGCGGTGTTAAGTATATGCGTTTTCCTTCAATAGAAGTCCCTAGAAATACTCTAGGGTATTTAATGTTGTCCATAGCCTTACTCATAGTTTTATCTATCAGCGTAGCGTCTTAGGCTCTGCAATGGAACGAGCCACTTCCTTCAACACGCACACAACTTCACCCCTAGCCATAACACCACCAGCTTTTCGGAAAGCGGTACTCATTTGCTTAGAGTTAATTAGAGGTACTAGGTCAACCCAACCACTGATGTTATTGAGCAGAGCATCATTCTTAAGTGATTGCTTCAGTTCCTTTGTGACAGAACTAAACTTAGTCCCTAGCCACTCACTGACTAACTTCTCTAGTTCTTCATAGTTATAGTGATGAGCTATGCGGGCATAGTAAGTTTTGTAGTCAATCAGTTTGTTTAAATAATCTTGTCTATCGGTCATTGTTATCCTTATGTATACTGTTACCCTATAGCGTAGCGTCTTTAGATAGGGTATAGGAGTTGAGTAACAGGTCATCTATATCTAGTACACAACCTAGCGCTATATCCCATATCACGTACTTCCAGTAGGGTTCTCTATACTTATCAAGAATATCCCACTCCATACCAATGACTTGTACTAAGTCACCATCACTATCCTTGAGCAAGTCACCTATACCAAACTTAGGCTTGTCCATTACTAAAGGTGCTGCGTTGTCTCTACGATAGCTAGCCTCAAGTGCATCATACTCAACTACTTGTTCTGACATAGTATACTTAACCTATTATTGTTATCCCGTAGCGTAGTGTATGTCTAGTCGTATTGCATTAATGGTTAAAGGTTTGCCGCCTATAGGTATAGATGAAGCTATAGAGAGGTTTGGCAAGTATTATCCCGAACCTAGGTTTGGCGTATGGCATGAAAGCCCTTCATTTACAGGAAGAGTAGAAAACAATTCTGTGATGTTTACCGATAGTCAAGGAAGCTTAAAAGGTGGGGGAGGGCTTAATGCGCAAGTAATGGCTGACCTAAGGAAATTGCAGTCAGATTTTAATAACTACACTTCTCAGTACCCAAATATATATACAAATAGTCCAACCTCAGAATCAAGAGCAAAACTATATAGAAGAATTGGGTTTAAAGATGTGCCAAATGGTGGGCAAGCAATTGACAGAAGAATTATACTGCCTGAAGACTTGCCGTATGTCCAAGCATTAGACGGATTACTTCAAACCAGTGGAGTGAACAAAGCTTTAGGGAATATCAATCCTAGGCAAATAGAAAATATAACTGGGAGGTATGATTTAGAGTCTTGGGTAAACGGGAGAAGATTTTCATCAAGCGAAACTCCTAGAGAAAGAGAATTGCGTATTATTGATGAAGAAGTCAAGCAGGGGCAGAAACTAGAAGCAGCAAGGTTAGGGATGAATTATCCTGACTACCTCACCATGAGGTCAAGACAAGCAGAAGAAAGCATGAGGCAAAGGATGGCTGAAAGGATGAGTAGAGCTAGGCAAAGAACTCCTGAATCTTTTGCTCCAGAACCTAGCCCATTTGCATTCACAGCTAACATCCCTGCCCCATCAAGACCCTCAGCAATGGATGATTATGATGACATTCCTTTCTAGCTATAATACATTTAACTAATACTACCGCCACAATGTCAGCACTACCCCTAGCTCAACAACTATCAACCCTACTAGCTAACACCTTTGTCTTTAGTCAACAACTACACGGCTTTCACTGGACGTATACTGGTGCTGGTTTCATCTACCTACACCCATTCCTAGGCGAGGACTATGAGAGTGTCAATGCTTCAGTAGATACCTACGCAGAAGAAATACTAACCCTCAACTATGAACCACCAACTAGACTATGCGACTACCTAGCCCTATCCACATCTATCAAGGAACTACCCAAGGTAGATGATGGTGAGAAAATGTTACACATAGCCTACAGTGGACACAATATCTTAGGTGAACTAATCAAGGGCGTATTCCCTATAGCAGAAGAGTGTGGTGCTAATGACATTGCCAACTACTTAGCTGAACGTCAGAACTACCACTATAAGAAAGCGTACTTCTATCGTGCTGAGCTAGGCATTAAGATTCCTTCAGTGTTTGAGGCATCTAAGCCTAGATTGCAGACTAGCCCCCAGTCCTAGCAGTGCTATAACCTAGTAGGTCAGTAGGGATATTCTCATCAAGTAATATCCACTTAAAGATAATCCACTGGTCATAAGCACCATTGATACGACACTTATAGATAGGGTACTTAGAACTTTCATCTCTGCGTGGTGGCGGATTGTTCCAGTCCCTAGTTGCAGGATTAGACTCAGAACCGTAAGGGAAAGGTATAGGTTCATTTAAGTTACCCCATATCTCCTCACTACCATCCCACACTTCTAGTACTTCTAGTAATGTGTTTTGGATTAAAGGATGGGGTAACACTTCACCTATATACCTAGGGTATCTTTTGATGTCAGACTGAACTGTTACATCGGGGATGAATTGCGTGCGGGTTTGACCCATTAGTTGTTACTGATTTGTATAGCTATCTGCACTATTGTAATCTCTGGGTATAACCTTTGAGCATTATTAGCAGCAAATTCACTAGCCCAACAAGCTTGATGTAAGGAATGAGCATTACCTTTGTCTATGCAATGTATAGAGCCATCCTCAATCCTAGCCTCTATCATCCAGCTATACTTTTGGCTCTCAGACTTCAAGCCTTTGTCACTACTCATTGTTGCCATCATCCTATCCCTACTTCAAGTAAATGTCCTATCAAGTCCAACTTATCTGCATACATATCAAGGTCTACATCAACACAACACCAATGTTCACCGCGTCAGCGAGTCATCTAAATAGTATCTGTGTTGTCTGCCCATCTTTATACTTAACAACTACAGTAGCGCCTCCTGCAATAGCTTCTTGTACAAAGTGTTCTACCTTAATAGCTTTATTTATAACTTCATTCTGAGTTATTCCCATATTTTCAGCCATTTTCTTAAGCATAGCCTCTGCTTGATTATCAAGGCTAATCGACATTCTTTTACTCATTACTTCCAACCTCTAATAAATGACTTACCATATCTAACTTATCTGCATACACAGACAAATCTATATCAATACAAGCCCAGTGTTCGCTTCGCGGTGCTACATGAATACCACCATCCATTAGTCTATAAAGGTATGCCCAATAGCCTATGATTTGATACACAACACAAGGCGAATCGTACTGTTTGACCATGCGTGCTAATCCATCACTACCCTTAGTGGCAGTCTTAGCTGGTTTGAATAGTACGATATCACCCTTAGTCATTATGGTTTAGCGAGAGAGTAGTTGCCTAGCGGGTCTGCGCGCAGGTTAATTAGCCCTGTTACATCAACACCTCTAATAGAGTCCATTGTATAGCATTCATCTTTACTTACTCCATACAAAGCCATTAACTTCTCTGCTGTTATCCAATGAAGTTGACCATCATTAATGCTTGTCACATACCCTGGTCTTAGAATGTATTTCTTCTTCATCTTAAACTCCTAGTTGTGGATACATCTCATAGAACTTAGCTACCTTCTCTAGCCACATCCGATTAAACCAATCCTTCTCCATACCAGCGATAGGTAAAGTTTGAATACCTTTAGTTGTGACTACCAAAACAATGTACTGTTCAACATAGATACCTAAAGACTCTTGTAGAGCAAAGTCATAAGCACTCTCTTGCATCCCTGCTCTACGGAACTTCATGTTAGCTCCATAGTTCTCTCTCCATCCTTCGGGTGGTACAAACTCAATACCTTGAGCACGACACTCGGCTAGCCTAGCATTGAACGCCTTCCAATCAGGGCTAACCTTTGAATAGTTCTTGTCAGAAGTCTTGAGAGAGATAAGGGATAGTTTAGTTTCACCTTTAGCATTGGTGTAATTCCCCACAAAGTCAGGGACACCAGCATAGCGATAAGTCTTAGATGAAATGAACTCTTGCTCCCTAGCAATCTTAATGTCAGGTTGGTAGAACTGACGCTCACTCCTAGGAATGTCCACACAATCCAATAGCCCTTGACTCCACATCACATCAGTAATCTGAGCTAGGATAGACTTACCCGTAGCCTTCATAGGTTTAAGGATCGCATCCATGAATGGCTTTACATCCTCTGGTAATCCCCATGTGGTGGGAAGCACGCGATACTCTGGGTCTAAGGCAAAGTACTTAGATAGGCGCTCATCTATTAATGAACCTCTGTCCTTTGGCTCTGTCTTACCCTTATTCTCTGGGTCAGCTAGCCACTTCTCAGACCAGTTCTCTAGCCTTGTCTGTGCTGCTCTAGACTCAGTTCCACTTAGGATAGTAGTAACGCTAGGCGCATTGAATCCCCACTTAGTAGGGTAAAATCTAGCACTGTTGGTAAGCTTAGGTTTAGTCTCAGCTTTCTTCTTAGGCTTAGTTGTAGCCATAATCTATTCAGTTCTCTCTACTCCGAAGAGTCATTAGTAATGAATAGATTATAGCATAGAATGGACAGTGGGAATATAAGCAAACCACTTATTAAGTTAGGTTATTAACCCGTTGTCAGTGCAAAGTATTAGCTATTCCTTTGCTTCCCACTTTAATTACTTCCCTGTAATGAATGGATGATTGATTGCTAGCTAGATACCCCACTTAGCTCCTAGTCAGGGACGACTTGCACTCCCCCATCTCTATTACACTGCCTTTGGATACCCACAGCATTGTGCAATATAGCAACAAATCATCTACACAGGATAGCCATGTCCTACCTCTATCGGCTATTGGGATTTAAAGTTGCAACTTTAAAGTTCTAACGGATAGGCTTAGCATGAACGAACCCACTTCTTAGGTATTGATTATTCCCTAAGTATCCTGTGTTAATACCCTCCCTTATGTAGACGCCATTTTAATCTGCACACTGCATTCCTTATGGCAGCTTCATGTTATGGCTTTACCCTGAAAGCAAGGTTCTATTAAGGTTATAACGGGCATTCTTACCGAGGCGTTGGTGGATAAGGGTATGATGTTTTCTAGCATTTTGTTGTTTCAATCCCTAATAGGGGTTATCCACCTAGACCTTATAGATGAGTTTCAATCCCTAAAAGGGTTTTAGAGGCTTTGAATCCTTATAGATGAGACAGGATTTGAACCTGTAAGGAACACTCTGATAGCTGGCAATACAGCCATAGCAGAGGACGGGGTTAATTCCACATATTAAGTTCCAGCCTATGCGTTTACCAATTCCGCCACTCATCTTACCGCTAATATATTTCTCGGCCCATAGCTTGCCGTAGTTGTCTTTACAGTTCAACATCTGTTGCCATGTTTAGGATGTGGATAGCGCCACTTGCAGTTTAAAGAGCTTAGCAACAACTCTCCATACCTTCCTGTTTAAAGTCTGTTCGGATGCATGGTTCGATAGACTAATCAAGAGGCAAGGTTAGACATAGACTAACACTACTAAGCAAAGGTCATGACTCCTCTACACTTTCGCCGCTAAATCCAGAGCTTGCTTGCTGTATGCGCTTGGATGAACAACTGCTAAATCCAAGTGTGACAGTAGAACGGAGCAGTTCCTCGTACAGTGCTGATATGCACCTACTCTTGATAGTGGTTGAGGTTATCTAACACTATCCCCTAGCGTAGATGCTAGAGGTAGTGGTCAGGACAATGTGCCGCATCGTCCCCCAGTAGCGTAGCGTCCTTGAGGATAGAGTACTAGATGGTTAGAAAGATTCAGGCTTTTCTTTCCCATTAAGAATATCGATAGCACCAAGTACTTCAACTAGAGCTTTAGAGAGTTTCCCTTGAGCTTTGAGTTCTTTAATGCTAGGAGCTTTGCCACCAAGGATTTCAATCTGAACTTTGCGAAGTACATCAACACAACCTTCGATAAGGTCTGTCATGTCAAAGCGCTTGTCACGCTCTAAATTAGCAGGAGTAAATAGGCTTAGCTGACTAGCTACTTTACTAGCAGCAAACTGATAGTCTTCAAACTTAGTCAATTCGGCTGGTGGGTTTTCCATAGTTGCTAATGCGCTAGTAATATCAAAGTCAGGGGACTCTTGTACTTTAGATGCTTGGTCGGAATTAGTCATCATGTAACTAGAGCCTTCACCTTGCTTACCCTTAATAGTCTGTATCTCCCAGCCATCTTTACGAAGCACAGAAATAAAGTGTGATGCTCTATTGGTATGAGCAAATTTCTCAATCTCTTTCTCATGATGTTGACCACCAGTTGAGAGGAGAGACAATACCAATAGAGCAATAGGGGATGTAGGGGGCGCAATGAATTGTGTCATACGTTTAGCTATTAGATAGTTTTAGTTCTATCTAATAGCGTAGCGCTATCTAATCTTGCTCAGTGTCATCATCTTCATCATCTTCATCATCTTCATCAATATCATCTAACTCAGAGTCAGATAACTCATAGGTAGCATCATTGAAGCCAATGGTAGCTGAGACTTCGACAGGGGCAATGTTAGTAAGCAAGGGTCTATCACGCATTGACTCAGTGACTCTAGCTACATCATTAGCAATAGATGCTGAGACTTCGTCAGCAGTAACTACTCGTTGAGCAGCGCGTAAAGTATTTGCCTGCTCTACTTCAACATCCATGCCAGCAACCTTCACCGTATCACCACAACCACCACCACAAGGAGTAGGCGCTGTGATTTGGGTAAATGCACCACGGGCTACATCAAGGATCATGGATAGTTGCTGTGTTGTGAGAGCGCTAAAGTCAATGGATAGAACTTCATTAACTAGGAATAGCTTAGTCTCAGCGTCTAGTACCATAGCCTTAGTTACTGATGTGTAGGGGTATAGATAACCTTCATTCCCACGGGTAATCTCTCTACCTGTGGTAGGGTTAAAACGCTTACCATTGTCTAGGATAAAGGACTTGTCATCACTCACCATTACCTTAGTAGTCTGTAAACCGTGAAGGTATTGATTACCATGAGTGTGAGAGTCTGCATAATAAACTACAGCACCAGCGTGGACTTCGGAAGGATGTAGTGGGTCAGTTTCAAATAGATTTGTCATTTAGATTCACGTGGTTGAGGCTTAGTTGGACAGTCTGGATAGCCGGGAACACAAGAATCATCCTTTGCGTCACAGCTAGCCAACAGCACAACTATGACGCAAAGGATGCTAAGTATTCTCATGGTCTCGGATTAGTTGTTTATCTAATCGCGTAGCATTAATTGAGTGTTGAGAGGTAAATCCTTACTCCAAGTGGTTAGCTTAGGTAGATTATTTATAGCTCCCGTTTGACTACCACACTAAACTGTTAGCGCATGGTGTTGACGGATTGCGAACCTCATTATCCTAAACGTCTACAGTAGTATCAAAGTCAGCGCCATCATCTACAGCAGCAGATAGCATTACGGGTGCATTACCCTTAAGTGCATGGTACTGAGAGATAGCAGCAGCATCAATAGTTGCATTACCACTAATGGGAACTAGACTACCATCGTAAGCTTGTTCACCAATCTTAGATACAACATCCCTGCCTTCGCCTTCAATCCAAGCTGCTACCTTCTTCATGTATTCCTTAGTAGCCTTGTCAACCTTAGCGTCATCAACAATAGCAAACTCTAAAGTGTCAATACCCTTACGAGTTTTTGTTTCGTACTTAGCTGGCTTGAATGTGGTGACAACTTCATAGAGAGCTTTACCAGAGTTCTGAACTACTGCCATGTGCTTCTCAAAGTTCTGTTGAGCCTTTGTGACAAGGTACGTTGCGATGAGGTTACCAACTGGGAGAAACTCATGCTTGTTCTTAGCAGTGGGAAGGACAATCCAATACAATACCCAAATCTTCTCAGTGATGGGAGTTACTTCTTTGGTCTGTTCATCTTCTCTAGTACGAAGTTCACCATAGAAGTGAGAGAGTCCTACGACAGCCGCATCAGGCATGATAGGATTCTCGTTCTCATCACGAATAAATCCATCAGCTTGAAAAGCAAAACATCTTTCCTTATTGTTATAACGCAAAGGAAATGGTGGTACTGATACCTTAATGTCACCAGTGCTGGGCTTGGTAAATACAATGGTCATACTGTTACTGTTAAGTTAGTTGAACTGGAAACTGATGTTATACACCAGACTCATTGGCGTTGCTATTGTATAACACCACAATGGCTTATAAGCATCCCTTTGCGTAGCACAAGCGCCATAGCACGGTCTGTCGCCGCGAGCTAGCTCAGACTCTGGTGATAACTGCGAGGTACGCAAAGGACGCACGGCTTAACGTTAAGCATTCCCTAGCGTAGCGCTTTGGGAGATGATGTTACGAGAAAGGGAGAACTCTAATCTGTCCTCTGCTGAATTGAGTTTCAATCCCTAAAAGGGTTTTAGAGGCTTTGAATCCCTATCCCCTAACGTAGTAGCCATGACTCTTATCGAACTACTGTTAAGTAGATGCGCTTGTGGGGCATTGACGGCACACTCGTTATGAGGACTATACATTAGAGGATAAGGATGTGGTGTGAGACGGAGAGCAAAGGAGTAGGCTGACTAAGTTGTCCTCATAGAGGCTTACCCAACCTTTCAACCCTTTGCGAAGAAACTAGGAGTTGAGTAAGGCAATCCTATCTTCTTCCCCTAGTAGCGTAGCGTCCTTGAGGGGAGAGCGCTAGAAGGTTAGCCTTTAGGCAGAGTCATTCTATAACAGTAGTCACAAGTTCTTGGGTAACGATTCTGTATTGTACGATAGGATCTCTTTTCTTTAAAGAAGCCAGTTGGTCTCTGGCAAACTCTAATGATAGATGCTCACTTTCGTGACTCCATGAGTCGCCCCAATGTTCACCTCTGTTCTTAGGATTACCTTGAATAATGTATTTCATGGCTTAACCTTTGGGTAAAGACTTTGGATTCTGTGAGCGCCTAACTCTTATGTGTTTGCCTTGAGTAAAGTTAAAGTACTTGTGCACTTCTGGTTTATCTTGGTTAGCTTTGACGTATGCACTGTCATAGGAATATTCCACTATCACCTTCTTCTTAAAGATGTGTGGATACTCTGCACATAGACGCTCCATTTCTTCAGAGTCAGAAATATCAAATAGTGGTTGAGCTTTAACAGGATTGTTCTGAATACACAATGACTCAGCACTACCTTCTAATCGGTTAGGGATTTCGCCAACTTCATAGAGTTCAAGGATGGACTCATTAACGAAGGACAAAGCACCAGCCATTTGAGTAGAGAACTCTCGATAGGCTTCTGCTCGCTCATTGTAGAATACGCTATTTGCTTCTAGCTTGTTTCTTAACTCAATGAGTAAGTCTACTCCTGCTTGGTTTTGTTCAAGGATAGAATGTATTTGATTAAGGAGTTGAGATTGGTCTGTATCTTCATCGCTTAGCAACTCTACCAACTCATCGGCTTGATGAATGGTAGAGCGTACTAGGGCTAGTTCATGGATGTATTGTGGCATTACCGTCATCTTTAAAGTTATCCCACCCCGTAGGGACTAGGTACGGATTGCTCCATACCTAATTACAGCACGTCTCTGCTAGGACATCATCACGGTCATAACAAGCCTTGCGTCCGAGTGCCACACGAGTCTAGGAATCGTTCGGACTAAAGATGACATCGGCTTGATTTAATTAACCTACACCTGATAACAGGGCTTCAACTGGGATGTTTGGTAGCTCTACAGTGGACTTAGTGATAGCACTGAACTGAGTGCTTAGGTCTTGAACCTTCTCAATAGGGCTATCATGCATTGGGAGCTTAAATACAATGCATAGGTTCTCTGCATAATCAACAGCATTCTTAGCAGCATCAGTTTGATAGTATTCACCAGAGTAAAATACTTTTGTCCCGTGATGGGGATGCTCTACTAGGTAGCAGTACTTTTGTTCTTCAGTCATTACTTTAATCTCATAAGTTCTATCCCCTAGCGTAGCGCTTTGAGGATAGATACTTGAAGGTTAGGGTGAGTTGATAGCGCGTAGGTTAATGGCATCTACAGCCAATGCTATAGCCCTGTGGTAGATAGGTTCTAGATAGTCCTTACCTTCCATGATTCCTTGCTTGAGATAGCAAATCATGTCTACTATCTCTTCAATAGCATCAGTCTCGCAATCACGACCATTGAAAGCCTGTAGATAAGTACCGTACTCTGCTAGTCCAATCTTCTTCCTATCATCAATCTCCTTAGCTAGAAGATGATTACCAGTTGTGTAGGTAATTAGGTCAATGATTACCAAGTCATGGATAGGTGTGGTAGTTCTTTTAATAGGCGCTGGTTGCGGTGTATAGCCTGTATCAATAGCTTCAGTTGGTTTCATCTTCTCTTTCCTCTACTTGTTGTTTGTAGTACTTCCAATCCATTCTGATTTTTCCTAATAAAGTTCCAGCCAGCAGCAATGGACTTTACTTTATTAGTAGCAAAGTCTCTGATGTCAAAGGTCTTATCCTTTAACTCAGTAACAGTTCTATTATCTCGCGTAGCCCATACCTTAACCTTATCGCCGTCTAATTCCCATAGGATAGAGTGCGCTGGCTTACGTGGTAGTTGATTAGATAGACCTATGGCTAACATCATTTGATGTTTGCATATGGGACTGTACTCAATACCTTCATTGAGTAACCATTCACTAAGGGATACTTGCTCAGTCCAACTACCGCAAGTGCATGAGGTTTGACAAGTGATGTACTCCTTAGCTATGGATTGACAAAGGTATATGTTCTTAGCATGAGTCTCAGTGAATTGATACTGTTGCTGCCAACCCATGGGTAAGCGAGTACGAAACTCTATGTGTGCTGAGAGTAAAGCACCCAAGGTCATTACACCCCCTGCTCGTTTAACATTGGTAGGTGTAGTCAGTAGAGGGTGTAGTTCAGTCATCACTTCCACTCCCTACGGCTATCATATACAGTCAATGCAATCACAGCTAACCCTAGTGGTGGATTAAAGGGAATTAGGATTACTCCTACGGTTAACGCAATTTTGTGTCCTTGTGTCATTACTTTAATACTTCCTTATTCCATTAATATCTATCCCCTAGCGTAGCTAGAGATAGACTTGTTTCCAGTATTCGGACTCAAAGGGATGCCTGCGGCGCTGGACTCACTTCACAGAACTCGCTAGTAAAGACGCTACGCTATTGGGAAAAAAAGGGAGCTATCCTCACAGAACACTCCCATAAAGTCACTACGTTATGGAGTGGGCTTTAGATAGCCACACCCCTATAACATTAGAACACTTCGTTATCAGCGCCAAAGACCTTGACCTTAACTGGCTCACTACGAACACCAGTCTGAGCTAAGATGCCCTGAAGAAAGTCGTGAGCGCCACCAACAAACACTGTTGTATAGATCTTGCCTTTAGAGCCACTAATACTTAGAGAGCCAGTAGCAAAGATGTGTTGCCCTGCTAAGTAAGGGAATAAGCTAGAAGACTTGCCCTTGCCATTCTCATCAGCATTAGCACTGATGTTGAAGAACACGCTCTCTGACTGAGTGTAGCTACCATCTTCTAACTTTTTAGAGCCAGTCTTTTCAACTGCAAACTTCATGCGATGTACGCTTTGACCATTGCGGTTAGGCTTAGAAGCATAGACCTCAAACAAAGGAGTACCATCTTTCTTAGTAGCTGGTAGAGCTTTACCAAAGAGAGTTACCTTGTTAAAATGTTTGTGCGCTGTGTGCTGATAGACATTGTGTGCGCGAATCTTGATGTATGGATGATAGACATTGTAATCACCCTTGATATCACCCATTTCTAGGTCGCCATCAATATCGAACAACTGTCCTTCCTGAGCTTGAGAGATGACTACTGTACTACCAGCATCACTCTGTGGAATCCACACGCTGATAGGAAATAGCTTGTCAATCTGTTCACTGCCAGTCCATTCGGCAAAGCGATGATAGAATGTTGCCTCAGTTCCATTGCTATTAGTAGTAGCAGAACCAAACTGAAGTGTGATGATGATATTGCGATAGCCTTGCATAGCTTTAATCCTTAGTATTTAATAAACTATCCCACCCCGTAGGATGAGATAGGACTAGAGATGCCTAACAGGACTTTCACACTCTAATCACTCCCTAGCGTAGCGCTAGAGAAGTTGATTGTTAGCCAACCGCTAATGCAAGGCAGCCACAAGGTTTGATAGTGTCATTGGTATAGACGGTATCAGTTACTGTGGCAAGTTTAGAAGTATCTCCTCCTAAACTTTGGACTGCACTACGATAGAGGTTAGAAACAATATATAAGTCAAAGCCTTCGGGCAATGGGTCAACGCTGACAAATTGTACTGCGCCTACCACTGGTACTTCAAAAGCAGCTTCAGGGGTTGGCGCATTAGCGGTCTTCGCATTGACAGGTGTACCTGAAGCTACCACAAATGTAGGAGCAGAACCTTCATTAAGGATGTATTTGCGTTGGGATGAATCAAACGCAACATCTTCTTTTGAGTAGAAGTTGATTTGGTGTGGGGTAGCGTTGTAAATAGACATATTGTTCCTTTGCAATTTAATAAACTATCCACCAGCGTAGCGCTAGCAGATTAGTCTTAACACTAGAAGTCACCTATATAGCCTTTGTCAGCAGCTAAGGTATAGTCACGATATTGTTGCTCATAGTATTGGTCTAAACCCTCAGACTCACCATCATCATTGATTAGTTCTGGTTGAGTGAATCGTTCTGCTACTGCTAGAAAATAGAACACTAAAAGAAATGTAATAGCTAAATTCATTGCGTTCATGGTAGTTCTCCATAGTTCTATCCAATAGCGTAGCGCTACGGGATAGATATGATACTCAAGAGTCAGACTTAGCATCTTTCTCTCTCCACTTAGCTAGTCTTCTTAAATTGATAATCTCTTCACACTCATCTAGTTCTAGTTGATGTGGATTGACAAAGAAGTCTAGGGTAAGCTGTTTGATATTACGCTTACCTCTCATTGGATTAATTGCGACCATAGGGTTTTCCAAACTCTATCTAATCGCGTAGCTTACCTTAGTCTGTGAAGATAGCTTTAGCCCTAAGATAAGCCTCCCCTTTGGTAGAACAAAAGCCATGATAACAACCTTTAACAAGGAAGCACCATAACCCTATATCCCCTTTTTCCAAGGTAGAACTAGCTTCAACCATCTCAGGTGTTATTTGGAAGACAGTGGGGATTGTCATAATGCCCCTACCGCCAATTCAGCTTTATCCCTAGCGCCCTCTTTGGTAATAGAAAACCCATAGGCTCTACCATCAATGATGTACACCCACAGTCCAATATCTCTAGGCGAGACATTTGAGTAGCGATGAATGTGGTGGGATGTGATTTGTTCTATTGTGTATCTACTGTTCATTGTCTTCTTCCTCCTTCATACTCTTGTAAATTGCCATGTTCAATAAGGTGAGCGACAAGGGACTCAAGGCGGCTCAAACTGTTGTAACTCCAGAATAGCTCTGTAGCGTCATTATTTTCTAAGCCTAGGATTTCTCTAGCATGAGATGGCGTGTTCCAATCTGAGTAATAGGGGGAGAAGAACTCAGGCTCGTCTCTTAGAATGTCTTCGTGCGTATCAATAGGTAACCCTCTATCTATCAACTCAGCAAAACCAGCAAAGCAATGCGATGTACCACAATGCCATCGTGATTGTTTCCAGTGTTGCGGGTTAGCCTTGATAGCATCCAAGGTCTTTTGTAATAGTTCTACATTAACTGTCATGTTAACTCCAAAGTAAAGTTATCCTATAGCGTAGCGTCTTAGTAATTACCTGAGAAACCAAAGAGTGATGCTATGTCATAGTCTCTGCGGTTATCTAAAGCTTCTTGTTGAATAGCTTCTCTCCATGCTTGTACTGCATTAGGTTTAACACTAATAGCTTTCCTTTGCATCTCAATAGGCATAGTAGGTTGAGACGCAATCCTAGATACTTTTATCTCATCATCAATAGCTTCTGTAAATTTGTTGTTGATAGGCGTTTCATTAGAATCACGAATGCCCCCAATAGTTCTGCTGCCTTGTTGATAGCCGCTTAGCACGTCCTCACCCCATAGCTTAGGCTTAACCATATACTCAACACCCATTAGCTCTTGTGCTGCTCTAAGTTCTGCTATCCTATCTTGTGCTTTAGCTGCTTCAACCTCAGCCATACGCCTTTCTTTTTGCAATGGGGCAACAATAGGTCTAATAGTTTCACGAGCTTCAACCCAATCTATAATAGCTTCAGGACTAGCTGTTATGGATTGATCGCCTTTCTTTGATCCTTTAGCTATCCTATTTAAAGAAGGTACATACGCAATCTTTTGTTCAATATCAAAGACCTTACGGTTAGCTAAAGCTTGATCAGATAAAGCATTCTCTAGCTGTGCTGGTGCTTCATTGACAGCTTTGACTAGTCTAGATACTTCACCATCTAATCCTTTATCTTCATACACAAATGGATCTGAGTAGTATTCTCTCCAAGGTGTCTTCCCTTGCGTAACTCCGTAGGTATTGTTCTTAGCAACACGAATAGGGCCAACAAAGTCTTTGCTCTGGTCTAGGTAGTATTGAGGTGTACTAGCAGACTTGAATGGTTCAACATTCTGCTTAAGATGTAAAAGGTAATTAGGGTCAGCAAGAATACGGTCTGACATACTATCGGACATTCTTCTAACAGGAGTAACAGCAGTTATCTCTTTAGTCTGACTAGGCTCAACATAGGTATTGATTGCTTGTCTTCCTGTAGGAATTTCTACTTCTGTCCCCCATAGATTCTTTGTAGTTACACCATCTTCTAGAGAGTAGCTAACCTTCTCTGGGATATTAAGAGTTGATGTATCTTGCCGCCCTACGCCAAGTACTTCAAAGCCAAGTCTCTTGGATTTACGATACTCTTCAGCAGTAGGTCTATAGCCAATGATGCTACCAATCTCATCTGTTAATGCCTTGGTTTCATCAATAACTGTTACCCCTGTAGCCCAATTACCTTTGACTGGCTGAAGAGTATACTTAGCCCTGTCTTCATCAGGGATATCTCTCTTAACACCATAGTAGTTAGCTGGCAATTCACTGTAATAGATAGGAGTATTGTTAATATCCCTAGTCATTCTAGTAGGGGGAATTGATTCTGGGGTGGCAGGGATATTCCTATCTCTCTGAGAATAATAGTTTGGAGGTAGTGCTGAAGCCATTGCTCTAACAGGTACTTGATTAACACTAGCAGGGTCACGCAATATAAAACTTCTATCCTCAAGGTCAGCCAATCCCATATCAAGTAGGTTCTTCTGCTCTGCATTGATGCGTTCACCTGACCTTGTGTAGATGCCCGTGCCTAGGTCAATAAATCTAGGACGCTTAAGTTCATCTGCTGGTTTATAAGCATTATGACCTCTCATGCCCTCAATGTTATCCCAAGGTATATTTTCAGGACTACCACTAGGAATGCCAATGTTAGGGTCTAGCCCATCTGCTTGCATGAGGATAGGTCTGTTCCCCTGAGAGTTGGCAGTCCTTCTAGGTTCAGCTTTTTTATAAGCCTCAAGAATAGCTTCAACCCCTTCAGTGCCATCTACAGCTATTTCGCTGTAGCTTGTAGGTTGGCTAAAGAATTTAGCTTTGCGAGTTAAGGCGTTAGCAAGTACAGGCTTGCCACTGCGCTGTAGATTACCAGCAGCCCTATTAGTTATCTGTGCAAGTAGATTCACATCAGATACTTCACCCTCTAACCTAAAAGGATTTGTAGCTATCCTTAAACCAGTCCGTTCTAATGGAATACCTAATTGTTCTGATGCAGTCCTAATAGCAGCAATGTTATCTGGTCTACGAAGGTATGGGTCTGTGTCAGTAGGCGGGTATATCTCACCCAACACCTTAGTTCTAACTACATCCTTACTAGGTTGCTGATAGACCTTCCTTAGTAACTCATTTGTAGGATGGTCGCCTTCACCTATCCGCAAGAACTGTGGTTGCTCACCTATAGTCCTTAGAGTAGGGTCAACCAATCTAGCTGGTAGTCCAGTGGGTATAGAGTTGCGATAGGTGTTAAGGAAGTAACGATACATAGGATTAGGTCGTTGTTAATAAACCTAATCCTATCACGGTCAATCAGCCCACTTAAAAGTTAAGTATTCTCCATTAACCTGAGAGCGTAGCGTCTGTGCTACACTGGTGCAACAGTATTGTAACAGAGGTAGATATGAGCAAGGGAAATCCTGCTATACGAATCCCAGAGCCACTTGTGCCTGTAGTGCGTTTGATTATTGATAAGTACAATGCCGAGGTTAAGACTACACAAGGCAAAGTAGCTGAAGATTTAATGTCTAGAGTCGAGGCTATGGACAATGGATAAAACTACTGTACAAGATGCGTTAACTCACTTGAGTGCGTTGGGTTTTGTTGAAGGGGATACGGTGCTTCTTAATTGCCTACCTATAGATGGTGGCAAAGGCAAGACATCTAGAAAGCTATCTTTTGTGTATCCTGATGTTGATTACCTAGGGATTAGTCAGCAAGAGGCTAAGCAACTCAATATATTTTATTGTCCTAACCGCGCTTATAAGGACAAAGATGTTACCCAAAGCTATGCCCTGTTCTATGAGCATGATGACATTTCTAAGGAAGAGTCTATGTCTATGTGGCAAAAGTATGGACTGCCAGAACCTACCATCCAAGTAGACACGGGTGGTAAATCTGTTCATTCCTACTATGTCCTATCTAAACCTGTAGACCCTGAACAATGGGTATTAGTTCAGACAATGCTAGTTAATGTACTTAAAGCTGATACAAAACTAGTTAACCCTGCTCGGCTAATGAGGCTAGCTGGTGGTGTCCACCCTAAGACGGGCTATGTATCTACCATTGCTAAACACACTGGCTATACCTACACACTAGACGAAATTGCTAAGCCGCTAGAACGGCACTACCAACCTATTACTCCTACAACTAAAACTAAGCCGTCTAAGGTCAAAACAACTAAGTCTGAGAGTGAGTTGTTAGATGAAGTTAGGTCAGCATTAATGGCTATTAACTCACCTCAGTACCTTGACGATGAGGATGGGTGGCACAAGGTGGGAATGGCTCTTAAAGCTACATCTGAATCACTCTTTGATGATTGGGTTAGATGGTCTGAGCAGTCACCTAAGTCTATTAGATGTAACTTTGCCTATAGATGGTCACAATGGCAAGGTGAAGGCTATCAAGGTGGCTATACCTACAAATCTATCTTTAGATGGGCTTATGACTGTGGCTGGCGCTCTACTAATGCTAAGTATCTACCTAGCTCTAGTGGTACATGGGATCATCTAGACAACGATCCTACTGAAGTTATTGACAACCCATTTAGCAATGCTGTCAACGCCTTAACTGAATGGGCTAAAGGCTCTATCAGATACAACAAGCTTCTCAATAGGCATGAGTTCAAAGGTGAGAAAAAGACTATTAACCAAATCATTGCCAAGGTTAGAACTCAGACTAATATTTCTATGCCTAGATGGGATGCACCTTTAATTGTTGACCATGTAGCCCTAGAGAATAGTTACAATCCTATTATTGAATACCTGCAGTCTTGCAAGGTTAAACAAGGGATTTCCCACACTAATATTGCTAGTAAATACTGGGGTGGGACTGAGCAAGAGGACGAGTATTTCTCTTTGTTTCTGAAGGCAGCAGTGCTTAGGCAAATCAATGAAGAAGAGTTTACTGACTTCCCCTTTTGCCTAGTATTAATTGGCAACTCAGGCTGTGGCAAGACTGCTACATTTAGTGCATTCTTCAAGTCTTGGATATACTCTATGTCTAGCTTCCACAGTGGAGTCGAGTCTGCACTTACTAAGAGCTGGCTATGTTTTTGGGATGAAATGGTTCTAGTTCTCAAGGCAGAAAACAGGGACAAAATCAACGAGTTCATTACTAAACCATGCGTTAATTACAATGTAATGTATGTATCGAGAGATGAACAAAAACCTACCCCATTTGTTATAGGTGGTACTACCACAGACTATCAGTTTCTTTCTGATACCTATTCACAGCGTAGATGGATGGTCTGCAAGATTCCAACTGGCACTAGAGTTAACATTCCTCAGCTAAGAATTGATGTTGATGCTATTTGGGCAAGCGCTTATCAAGAAGCATTAACCAACCCATCTCTAGGTTCTTTCGATAGACTAATTGCTACCACCACTAGGGATAATCAGCAGTACATTTGCCAGTCTGATTACTTTGAAGTGGTAAGAAATGCTGTTGAGACGTTCATGCATACTACGGGCTATGACTTTGTGTTCATCCCTGCTCTTAATGCTCAGATATGGCAAGGAAAAGCCATACCAAAAGGTTTCACGGCTGAAGTCAAGGCAATTCTGACTAACATGGGTTATTCTTCAAAGCCATGTAAATTAGCTGTTTATCGCGACAGACGTATATGGAGTAAGGATTAGAGCAAAATGGGTCGTTGGGTCGTTATATATTCTTTATTCTTTATATAAAAAGGGTCAAAACACAAAGTGAAACGAAAGCATATTTCACCCCTATCCTAAAAGGGTATAGACCCCCGACCCATCCGACCCAATCACCCTTAAACCCAAGCTCTGTGGTGGATAGACATGGGTCGTTTCTCTTAAAACAAAACGACCCATGTCCCATAAAACGACCCATTTAAGGAAGTAGCTTTTTCAAAGACTCGTAGCTGTCATGGATGGAATTAGCATCTACGACAACTGTAAAGTCAGTCCCCAAGCCTTCTCCAAGGTTTAAGACTAGCTTAGTAGGCCATTCGGCAAAGTCGATGGTAAATCTAGCTTGGCGAGATAAGACCAACAGAAAAGAGCCTTCTGACTCTGGACTATCGGCTGTACCCCATTCAGAAAAGCCTCTTGCTACCAAATAGCCAATCATTACGCGAACTTGTAGCCTTTGTTTCCAAGTTAAATTGCTTGTGTTAATCCAGTCGTAGTAGTAATCTGGTGCATCTGGCTCTTGGTCATTCATAAACTTCCCTCATTCTTTACTCCCCTTAGCGTAGCGTCCTGTAGAGAAGCCGCCCAAAATCCTCTTAACATTTACAAACCCCCGTAGGGTAGTAACATAAGTGTATCGTTAAGCCCCACACACCAATGAGCCGTCCACACTTACGCCGCCACTATGAACTCTTGTCTTTCCTACTCAACGCCGTACTACCCATCTTCATCGTGGTGGTACTCTTCCAACAACACATCGAAATGAGCCACCAAACCCAACAAATTGAAGACTTAAGGGCTGAACTTGCTACAATTAGGCTGAATACCAATGTCCAATCCAATCATGGCTCAGTCAACCCAACAAATACAGCCAATACCAGCAAATAGTCAGATATCTCAACCCGATCCTTTCTGGTCTGTGGTAGGACAGTACGGTGTTGGACTAGCAGCCTTACTCGCAATACTCAAAGCGTATGCTGACTACCAACTTAAGGCAGCCATGGAAGACCGTGCTTTAAAGCTAAGGGAAGGTCAGCAAGGGCTAGAGCTAGAAGGTCGTGTCTTTGGTAGTCTCCTTTCGCAACAAGAGTCATCGGTCAAGTCTACCGGCGAATTACTCAACACCTTCATCGCCAAAACTCTTAACCAAGCTGAGGTTAATAGCGAACAGACCTCTAGCCTAATCGAAACTATAGGTACTCTCACTGAGGCAATTAGGTTCCTAGGCGAAACACAACAAGCCCAGACCGCTATCCTCTACGAACTCAAAAAGTACTCCGAATCCCACAACAATGAACTCCTATCCCTAAGAGAACTAAAGGTCACTGTCATAGACTCAATCAACATAAACATAAACCTAACTAATCAGGTGTTAGCCGTACTAGAGAAACTTATGAACTCACTAGCCAACACAAACATTAACGGAGAGGGCTAGTTTATGGGGGTAGGAGGCAAGGTAACTCTAAATTCGGGTGGTAGTAAATTTATATTCAAAACTAAAGGCTTTAAGATGGCAAAACTCAACACTAAACTTTTCTGTACTTACTGTGGTCTTCCAGCGCAATGTTTAGACCATGTAATTCCTGTGTCACATACCGAAAAGAAGCGTAAACGTGATTACACAATGGGCAATGCTGTTGATGTAGTGCCAGCTTGTAATGACCTGAAATAAAAAAAACCTACAACATCGTGGTGATGCTATAGGTCTTTGTATCATCGGACTCGCTGATACTGGAATATCTCGCTTTTTCCCCAAATGTGGAAAAGCATAAACGCCTCCCCCCTTCTCCAGTGACTCGTTCTCCAAGGGGCTTGGTCAGCCTCTTCAACAGTTCTTGCAACGAAATCACAAGGCTCCACCAAGGCAAACGGAAGTCCCGTCAGCTCGGCAGCTTTTTGGGCTGCTTCCAGTAATTGGCTTTCGTCTACATAGGGATAGTCCCCATTTTCATCTGCCTCCCAGTGGGAGCCGACAAAGATTGCTCCTTCTAGGAGATAGTCACCCAAAAATGGGCTCCTTCTAAGAGCATCAGAGTGCTCACTCCCGGCTGCAATTGCAGCCGATTTAGCGGTTACTGGGGTAAACCAGTAACCCCCGTGCAGGGTAGCTTCGTCCAAAATCCTTCTCGCAAGAGCCTGGGCTTCAGAATCTACCGCCCAAGCGCAGTAGTCCTGCGCTTCACCTTTCCAGCCGCCATTGGGCTTTACAATGTATTGGTCTGTAACTACAATCTTTTTGGTTGGCAACATTTTTTTTGTATTCCTGATAAAATTGCATTGCGGCGGGTTGTGATACCGCCACGCTCTGCCAGACGCAGAGACGACTCCTTTTGTTTTAAGCCCGTGGAGTCAGGGCTTTAGCGCATTAAAAGTGCAAATGCCAGCCGCCAATTGCGGCAAAAGGACTTAGGATCGGCGATCTCATCCTCTAATTGCACTAGCCCTGATTGGGCCAGGGCGATGCGAAGGTG